>JGI24923J38494_100517_pt1 | contig 32943 bp, 25 predicted proteins | sample LinPFosplate11_FD_38494 | JGI IMG/M metagenome (IMG submission 38494) | reverse complement strand
GAGGGTGGGACTGGTGACTGGGACGAAGTCGTAACAAGGTAGCTGTACCGGAAGGTGCGGCTGGATCACCTCCTTTCTAGGGAGTAGGGAACGCCCGCTTCGGCGGACGTGACCAGGTCGTTCGGTGGGTGAGTTGCCCCAGGCGCGGGGTTGAGTCGGATTCGGAGGCAGGGCCGCAAGGCCCTCCAAAGAAGGAACTCCCCTTAGCGCAAAAGGTGGCTCCATAGACAGCCCACCGCACCGCGCTCCAATTTGGAACGCAACATAGTTTGGTTTCCTTCTACTATCCAGTGGCTAAGGTGCTTTTTATTTGGCGCTTCTAGCTGTCAGCCAGGTTTCTTAACGTAAGGCTACCCATTATTGGCTGATAGCTGTATGCTGAAAGCCAAATCCGTGGGGCTGTAGCTCAGTTCGGGAGAGCGCCTCTTTTGCAAGGAGGAAGTCAGGGGTTCGAATCCCCTCAGCTCCACCAGCTTTCTTTTCAGGTACGGAACTTTCGTTTCTTTCCTATTCTGTTTTACCTGTCCCAACGGTAGTGTTCACAATACTGTTCACAAGTTCTTCGTATCTGTGCCTAAGCTTTTCAGGCCATTTCCTCTTCCCGTTGACCAACATGCTTAGGTAAGAAGGTGCGATTCCTAGGATTCTAGCTTGCTTTCTTAATGACATTGCCTTCTACTTTTTTCTTTCGCTGCCCCATTTCTAAGGTTGTTTACAAATTCTGTCTGGGCTACACCTACCCCTAACTCATCCCCTTTTCAATCTCAACGAGCCATCTACTTCCGTATTATGTCGCTGAAGCTGACTATCATGTCCCCATGTAGCTAACCACCCTACATGTCAAGAGCGGAGAGAAATTGGACCGGTGGGGCGAAATAAAACTGTACCACTGAAGGCTGCCGTGATGACCGATCTTTAGCACGTCGATATCGAACACCGCTCCAGATGCTATCATCTTTTCCTCCGAAGGAGCTTCGGCGTCGCCGGTTAACGGAGTTTCGACCTCGGCGCAGTCCAGAAGCAAGGCCACACTGTCTTCGTTGGAATCTCCCGAAAGCTCGCCGGGATGCACAACATTTAGAGTTAGGCCTCCGAGAGGGATAGTGTCGCCTCTGCTGACAGTCGCAACCGCTGCGCCCTCGGCCTCCACGCCTGCCATGAAGTTCCCGAAAGTCTGAGAATCGCTGTCGCCCCCGTTGAGAGAGATACGCTCAACGGGAAACATCTCCAGAACCTCCACAAGCCCTGCCACATGGTCGGAATCGGGATGGGTGAGTGCGATGCCGACCATGTCCTTGATGCCCATTGATTCTAACCGATCACGAATTCTGGTCTTGCTTCGCCCTCCGTCCACCAGAAGAGTTTCGCTGGTGACGGCAGTGATGAGCGTGGCGTCGCCCTGTCCCACGTCGATGAAATCTATTGTGAAACCGGCGGCGACCGGCGGCGGTAGTGGAGTCGGGGTCGAGGCTGGCTTTGGTGATGCCAGTCCGCATCCCACGATGGTGAGGGAGAGGGCCAGCAGAATCCAGAGTGACGTTTTGGTGTTTGGCTTCGTACACGCCTCGTTTGTCGGGCTGTCAGGCGTCACCGTATCAGGTTTTCAGGTAGGGAAGAGCCTGATCCTTGTGTGCCTAAACCACTGGCTGACTGATCGACTTGGGTCTCCGCACCCACAGCACAAGAATTGCTCCCAGGAAATTTAGTATTGCGAAGGTGAAGAACGGGGTCTGGTAGGTCCCGGTGGTGTCGAACATGTAGGCGGCGAACAGCGGTGCAAACATCATGGCGATGTTGTTGGGCATCTGAGACAACCCCATTATTGTGGCGAAGGCCTTTCGTCCGAAGTACTCGCCTCGGATGGCGGTCAACAGCGGGATTCTGCCTCCGAATCCGATTCCATAGATTATGGCGAACAGGAAGGCCATTCGGACGTCTTCGGTAAAGGCCAGTATCATGATAGCCGACGCCTGGAGGGACAGAAAAAAGAACAGCACAAGTGGCTTGGGCAGTTTATCCGCTATGGCGCCGGCAAGCATCTGGGACGGCAGGGCCGTGGCCGTGTAGGTCAACACTACCAGCCCGGCGGCGCTGAGCGACATTCCCAAGTCCGTCAGTTTCGGGATCAGGTGCAAGGACAACGTGACTATGGAGATGGTGGAGGAGATGTGGACTATAGTGAGAATCCAGAAGGCCGACGTCATCAGCGCCTGTTTGACCGTGAAGTCCTCTTCCTCGTCCTGAACGCTCTCGGCCTTGCCATCGTTCTTGTCTGCGGCTGACTGAACTGGAGCTGTGATACCGTCCGGTTTTAGTCCCATATCCTCGGGGCGGTTGCGGACTACTTTGACCACAGGCCCGATCATCACAAGCATGAACACTCCGATGCCCAAAGTGGCCCATCGAAAACCGTGGGTCTCGACGCCCAGGGCCAGCACAGGAACCAGGAAGCCGCCGAAGTGAATTCCCGTCATGGTGGTTGCCATCGCCATGGACCTTTTGCGATTGAACCAGTTGTTGATCATGGATATGATCGCCAGCCAACCGCCAACGCCAGAGCCGAGAGTGATAATGATGAAGGCCAGGTAGAACTGCCACAAGCTCTGGATCATCGACAGGAAGATGAACCCCAGGCCCATAATGCAGTAGCCGATGAGTATCAACCGGCGGGAGCCGAACTTGTCGATGAGGACGCCTTCCAGCGGGCCAAGCACCGCGCCCTCGCCACGGGCCAATGTGAAAGCTCCTGACATGGCGGTCCGGCTCCACCCGAACTTCATCTCCAGGGCCACCAGAAAAGTCCCCAGCCCCTGAAACACGCTGACGGCCATGAGGGTTAGCAGGAACGTGCCCACGCCAACCAATTTCCAACCATAGAATATGCTTCTGGCCTGTTGGAGGGCGTGGGCAGGGGTCATGGTTGAGAGGGAAGGAATTCGCATCGAGGCAAGTCTACCAAAGTATGACTGGATTGGGGTATAAATGCACACGGAAATGTGAGCCAATCTTCTGGAAATAACAATCAACAATCCGGTCTCATAATTGCCATTCGCCGTGATACAATTCCGCCCAGCAATCTGACGGGTGAGTTAAACAACACAAATGGCCCTGCTATCCTATTTCTCGGGAAACGTCACCTGGGCCGCATCCTTCAAGTATCGGGACTATCGGTTGCTCTGGGTCGCCACGGTGTTTCAATCGGTGGGCATGGGGATGGAACACGTTGCGTTGGGTTGGCTGGTGCTGGAGTTGACCGACTCCGCCTTTATGGTGGGCGTGGCTTCTGCGGCTCGGATGGCTCCGTTCTTCTTCCTGGGCATCGTCTCCGGCGCTGTTGCGGACCGCGTTGAACGCAGGATGTTCCTCCGAATGCTGGCCCTTGCCGGAGCAATTGTGTCTGGCCTCACTGCCCTAGTCCTATATCAGAACACCGGATTAGTCTGGCCCATCATCCTTCTGGCGATGAGCATGGGGTGCGTCTGGGCCTTCACGATGACCATGAGGCAGGCGTACACTTTCGATATCGTTGGCCCCGAGGCAGCGTTGAACGGCCTGGCGCTGACTTCACTGAGCCAGCGGGTTGGGGGAGTGCTGGGAGCGCTCGTGGCGGGTCTCATAATCGCCTGGGTGGGCGTTGCGAGCCAGTACGTGGCGATCGCCGTAGTTTACGTCATTGGCGGAGCATTGTTGATGCTGACTCGGTCATCGGGACAGGCTGCCGTTGCAGAGCCTCAGTCCGTCTGGCAAAATCTCAAGGGAACTTTTTACATTCTTAGCACAAACCGGATTCTGCTCATTCTGATGATTCTGGCGGCGGTGACGGAGGTGCTAGGCTTCACGCACCAGACTCTGATTCCGGTGTTTGCAAGAGACGAGTTGGGACTTGGCTCGGCAGGGTTCGGGATGATGAGCGCGGTGAGACAGTTAGGCGGGCTGTTCGGCCTTATGGTGCTCGCGAACATGGGAGGTTTCCAGCGCAAAGGCTTGCTGATGTTCGTGCTGGCGGCGGGGTTCGGGCTGGGAGAGATGTCTTTCTGGCTTGCTAACGGCGTGGTCACCTTCGTCCTGGCGCTACTGTTCATAAACGCCTGCGCTTCGGGGGTCGACACGCTGTACAAGACTCTGATGCAGTCCAACGTGCCCAACGAACAGCGAGGCAGGGCGATGGGGTCGTGGGTGGTGAGCATCGGCGTTGCACCAGTGGGACACCTGAGCCTCGGAGCCATTGCGGGAGCGTTGGGCGCGCCCGGAGCGTTGCTCATCAACGGCAGTCTCCTGCTGGGAGTCAGTATCGCAACCGCGCTGGGGCTGCCCAACATCCGCCGATTAAAATAAACGACCTGAAAATCACCACACACGGAGGAATACGATGGCAACTCAATCAGTAACCATCATGGGTGGAGGCAACACGGGCTTTGCGACCGCGGCAAGGTTGACCTTCAAAGGGTTCGAGGTCACACTATTCGAGCTTCCAGAGTTCGCCAGCGCAATCGAACCCATTCTGGAGTCCAAGACGATCCAACTGGACGGAGTTCTAGAGACAGGCCCCGCCAAAATCCACGATGTCACTTCCGATGTCAAGGAAGCTCTGGACGCTTCAGACCTTGTTTTGCTCATCGTTCCTGCGTATGCCCATCGGGCTTTCGCCGAAGCGTGCGCTCCCCACCTCCGCGATGAACATACGGTCGTGCTGATGCCCGGAACCTTTGGTTCTCTGGAATGGGCGCAGATTCTGAAAACCCACGACGTCAGCGGAGTCACGCTCGCAGAGGTGGATACCGCCCCTTACGTGTGCCGCAAAACATCTCCCGACAGTGCGACAATCTGGGGCGAAGTAACTGCCCTGGGCATGGGCGTTCTCCCATCCACCGAGACCGAACGGGTCCGGCAAGCTCTAGACCCACTGTTTCCTGGAATCACCGCCTACCCGGACGTGATGGCGTGCGGGCTGTCGGCGATGAACCCCGTGGTGCATCCGCCAGGAGTTCTGATGAACGCCGGACGGGTCGAATACTCCCGAGGCGAGTTCTACTTCTACGACGAGGGCGTCTCGCCGACCGTGGCAGATGTCATCATGCGTGTGGACGATGAACGGCTCGCGGTGGGAAGGGCATTGGGATACGATCTCACTCCGGCCAACGAGGCGTTCCACAAGGCGGGATTCGGGCCGGCGGGAGACCTGTGGGCGACGATCAACGGAAGCCGGATGCTCACGGCGGTCAAGGCTCCGGGCAACCTCCAGAGTCGATGGTTGACCGAGGACATCCCCTACGGACTGGCCGCCTGGAGCAAGCTGGGAGCGCAGTTCGGTATTGAGACTCCGCTGATGCGTTCCTTCGTGGACATCGGCTCGATAGTCATGGGCTTCGACGGCTGGACCGAGGGACGCGGCCCCCAGGAATTGGGCATCGCAGGCATGGACATCGAAGAGTTGAAGGGGTTTCTCGCGACCGGGGTTAGGTGACACTTTAGAGCAGCTTCAAGATGTCAGGCACTCCGAGATTCCCGATCCTGAAGCCATTTTTTAAGCGACGACTGGCTCTCAGCGGAAGCCTTGCTCGCCAGCAGTCCCTCGACACTAACTTCCTCGTCCAAGTCTTCCCATTGGTTGCCTTCACCTTCGCCGATCAGTCGCGCTCGTTGTAGGTGGTGGGGGCTAGGCGAATGTGCCAGACCAAAGGCACGGACATTGTGCATCCGCCACTCAGGTTCGTAGTGAGTGTGTCGTCAGTCGTGGTGACATCTCATGCGTCGCGAACCTGGATATCAACCGTAGCAGTACGCATCCCAGGACTCTAATAGTTTTCGTTGGTTTGCTACTAGTATTCGTCCGATGTCACGGATTTTTGCGCTTCTGCATTTACCACTTTTTTCAATTCGTGTTGGATCAAGCCAGAACTTGGCAACGTTTCGTTAGCAAGCTGAACGTTACCATTGCTCATCGAGGAGTTCGTTTCGTTGTAATTTCAGACGTAAACGTACAAATAATATGCATCCCCATTTATCTCGTTGACGCAGTATTCGATGGAAAAGAGCGACCCGTTACGGTCAGCGCCTGAAGGTTCGATGTGCAGTCAGGGCTGGTTTCGAATGACATCTTCAATAATCTGTAGCGGAACTTGAGGTTCAACCATGACGGAGTGGTTGCTGAGCTTGGAAGAAATAATCCGATCATCGATTTTGGACCCTACCACTACTAGGGCCACGACGGTTACAAACAGACTTTTTGTGGTCAGCAGGGTGCGAAAGGCGCGATCAGATTCGATAAACATGAAATTTTCAATATTGGATCTGAGTCCATATCAAGCAACTGTCCCTGTCGTGATCGTGATTCAGCTAGCAACGATTCACCTGCCATTGAGTTTGCTGTGAAAGATGATACGAGATTTCCACCTGCCAACGCCCGTACTTCGGAAATTGCGTCTGAGCGTGAATTATTTGGTTTCGACTAGCATGGAAAGGCAGCGATGGGCGTCGAAAGGTCAATCATCTTCTCAATGCCAGATGCCTCGGGACGACTGATCCTGAGCTAGTCGGAGCTATGAATTAAGAAGGTGGTGCGGTCAGTTGCGCGGCGAGTTGTGTGGTGTAGCTGCCGTCTTGGAATCGTTCAGATTCGAGCGCCTTGATGTGAAACGGCACGTTGGTCTTGATGCCCTCGATACGGGCATTACGAAGGGTCGATAGCATTTTATCGATAGCGGCAGACCTACCGTCGGCGTGGATCAGAATTTTTGCGATTAGAGGGTCGAAGTAGCTGGAAACCTCGTCGCCTGCGCGCACTCCCGACTCGACGCGGATGCCGTCGCCGGATGGAATGCTCCAATCTGACAGCAGGCCAGGGGACGGGAGAAAGCTATCCGGGTCCTCGGCGCAGATGCGAACTTCGAGGGAGTGGCCCTGGGGTCGGATGTCCGATTGAGTTATGTCCAGAGGTTCACCGGATGCGACTCGAATCTGTTGCTCCACCAGATCGAATCCCGTGGTCATCTCGGTGATGCCATGTTCAACTTGAAGGCGAGTGTTGGTCTCCAGAAAGTAGAATTTTCCATCAGGATCGACCAGAAACTCGAAGGTTCCGGCGTTCTGATATCCAATGCCACGCGCCGCAGTCAGGGCGGCTTCGGTTATCGCGGCTCGTTGAGAGTTAGAAAACAGGGGCGCGGGAGTCTCCTCGATGAGTTTCTGGTGCCTTCGTTGGACCGAACACTCCCGCTCGAACAGGTGAATCACGTTTCCGTGTTTGTCTCCCAACACTTGCACCTCGACGTGCCGAGCGTCGGGGATGTATTTTTCGAGATAGAGGTCGTCGCTTCCGAAGGCACGATTGGACGCAGAGCCAGCGCGTCTGAGGGCGCGACTCAGCCGTTCAGGCCCCGGAATTATCCCCAGTCCGATTCCTCCTCCGCCCTCACTGGCCTTGACCATGACGGGATATCCGATGGCCTGCGCCTGTTCCTCGATGTCGGCGGAGCCGTCCAGAGAACCAGACGTCCCCGACAGCACGGGAACGCCCAGACCTCGAAGCGTCTCGCGCGCTTCGCGCTTGTTCGCCATCGAACTGATGACTTCAGCCGGTGGCCCGATGAAGGCTATCCCCGCCTCGACGGATGCGCGCGCAAAGTTGGGATTCTCGGAGAGGAAACCGTAACCAGGATGAATGGCGTCAACTCCGGCTTTTGCGCCGATGGCTACGAGGCCGGCGATGTCCAGGTATCCGTAACCAGGCATTTCATGTTCCGGCACAGGATATGCTTCGTCGGCCATCTCCACATGGAGGCTGGATTTTTCTATTCTCGAATACACCGTCACTGATCTGATTCCTAGGCTTTTACAGGCGCGAAGGACCCGGCAGGCTATCTCCCCACGATTGGCGACCAGAATTTTTTGTATTTTTCTCAGGTTATTGATAGTCATAGCTCACACCGAATGCAACCAAGCTGATAGCTGACGGCTAATCAGTAGTAATCTCCAGCATGGGCTCGCCCTCTGAGACGTTCTGGTCATTGGCGACCATGAGCTTGGAAAGCGTGCCTTCGTGCTGGCTGAAGACCTCGTTCTCCATCTTCATAGACTCGATGACTACCAGCATGTCACCTACGGTCACGCTGTCGCCCTCAGCGACGTTGATCTCGATGATTCTGCCCGTCATAGGCGCGTTCATAGTTACAGATGCCATTTCTTATTCACCTTCGCTCATATTATTTCGGAGTCTTTATTCTTTCATCAGCCCGATGATTCCATGTTCCGCATGCCTGTCTATCTCAGCGTTCGACATTGAGAGCAGATTGTGCAACAACTGGCGGGTGTGCTCTCCTAGTTGAGGGGATGGGTTCTGTTTGGTCGCCGGAGTTGATGACAACCGAATGGCCTGCCCCGGGTATCGCTTGACACCCAGGTCTGGCTCGTCGATGTCCATCATGAAACCACGCTGGTTCATGTGCGGGTCTTCCAGCATTTGCCAGTTGTTCACTGCTGCTCCCGCTGCTATGCTGAGGCTCTGAAGCGTTACGGTCAGCTCACGGGAATCGTGTTTGACGCTCCATTGGCCCACCAACTCATCCAACTCGGCCCTGTGGCTCACTCGGCTGGCGCTACTGGCGAATCGGGAGTCGTCCCCATCCGAGTTGCCCATTAGCTTTTGGAGTATAGCCCACTGGTTGTCGGATGTGACACATATGGCGATCCACTGGTCGTCGTCTGAGCAGGGATAGACGCCGTAAGGCGCATGATTGGGATGTGTGTTGCCGATCCGCAGGGGCTGAGTTCCAGCGCGGGAGAACGCGACGATATGCTCGCCAATCTGGCACACTGGGCCTTCGGAGAGCGCGAGGTCGATGAACTGTCCCTGCCCGGTCCTCTGACGATGCAGCAGCGCCGACATCAGGGCGCCTGCCCCGTTCATCGCAGCGAGGGGGTCGGGGTAGGCAATGCCGGAGACCATCGGCGGGCCGCCCGGATAGCCCATCAGGCTGGATATTCCGGTCATCGTCTCCACAGAAGGGCCGAAGGCGGGGTACTCGGCGTACTCGCCCTCCGAGCCGAATCCCGGCATCGAGCACATGATGATGTCTGACTTCACGGTCTTCAAGTCCTCGTAGGTAAGATCGAAGTTTCGCATGACGCGCGGCCTGAAGTTCTCGATCACCACGTCGCTGATGTTAGTCAGGTCCAAAAGCAGTTGGCGGCCTTCAGGCTCGTCGAGGCGCAGGGCAAGGCCCAGCTTGTTGCGATTCAGCTTGTTGTTGGTGCCGCTCTCGCGGTCAACGGGAACGCGAGGGTCGCTGATCTTGATGACTTCGGCCCCGAAATCAGCCAGCATCCGCAGAGCCAGCGGGCCGGCCCAGACCCTGGTGAGGTCGAGAATCCGTATGTTTGATAGAGGTCCCACGCGCTATGATTGCTCCAGACTGCGCCATTCGTCGGCAAGCATGCTGTACGCAGCGACGTCTTTGAAGTGATCGTAATGCCACTCGGACTGACGCTCCGTGCCTTCGTAAGTGAATCCCAGGCGTTCCGGCACTGCTCGACTGGGCAAATTATCCACTGCGGCCCGAATGACTATTCGGTTGTAGTCCAGTTCGTTGAATCCATAGGCAATCATCGCCGTGCAGGTTCTGGTTATCAGGCCTTTTTCTTGCTGATCTTCGCTAATACAGTAGCCAATCTCGGCGGCCCGGTCACTGGAATTGACGCGAGTGAAACCGACCGTGCCGACCAATTTACCCAGATGCCAGATGCCCAGCGGCAGCAGTTCGCCTCGCCCAAAGAATTCCAGAGACGCCTTGATGAAGTCCCGTTCGTCATCCGCAGTGAACGTGCCGTCCAGCCACGGAAGCCATTCCCATAAGTAGGCGCGGTTGCGGTCAACGATGCCGAACAGTTCATCGGCGTGCCGTTCATGGTGGAGGCGCAGTTCCGTGTCTTCATCTATTCGGTGACTGAACATCTGATCACCTCTGGGTCTGTCTATCCAGACACAGATACTGAAGATTGTGTTCACCCAAAGTCGGGGCGCGGTCGAAGGTCGGTTGTGTCTCGGTCATCTGGACGGGAAGAGTCGGATAGGTGAGTTTGCCCGCAACGGGATGGTCCAGAGTCGTCCAAAGCCCCCTGCTCTGATACTGTGAGTCGTTCATTACCTCGTCGAGATCGGACACCGGAGCCACCGGAACGGCCCAGATTCCCGCCGCTTCCCTGAAGATGTCCTCTTTTGTTTTATCCTTCATCCAATCGATCAGAATGTCGTCGATTTCAGGAGCGAGCTGGCGTCTTTCTGGGAAGGTGGCGAAACGCGGGTCGCTCAGCATGTCCTGACGACCGATCAGAGTGCACATATTCTCCCACTGATGCTCGATGGACACCGCGAATGAGACGTGCCCATCCTTGCACGGCAGCATAGTTATGGGATACCGTCCATAGACTCCTGACTGTTCAAAACGGTTGCCGTGGCGCGACCTGACTACGTTGCTATAAGTGTGCATGACCGTCGTGAACTGATGCAGTGCGGCCAGCGATTCTATGACCGCGACTTCCACTTGCTGGCCCTCGCCAGTGTAATCTCGCGACCACAGGGCCGTCGTCGCGCCGAGGTAGCCGTGGAGTCCTGCCAGGTAGTCGGCCTGATAACCGGGGAGCATCAACGGCTCTCGGTTCTCGTCACCGGAAAGATACAAATAGCCTCCAAGAGCTAAACTAACCAGTGGAGTAGATTTCCAGTCGCGGTACGGCCCGGAGTTTCCAAAATCGGTTATCGAGATGGCAATCAGGCCTGGATACTTATTGTGAAGCTGGTCGAACCCAAGCCCGAGACCATCCAGTGTTCCCGACGGACTGGAGTCCAAGAGAATATCCGCCGATCCCAGCAGGCCGTCCAGAGTTAAGCGGTTGTTAGCGCAACGCCAGTCCAGCGTGACGCTCTTTTTGCCTGTGTTCAGGTAGAGGAAGAGAGCGCTGGACTCCGGCTCTTCGACGTCGGGAAGGATCGGCTCCGCGCCACGGGTCCAGTCCCCGACTTGTAGCCGTTCGACCTTGATAACCTCGGCTCCGAAAGCGGCAAGCAACCTGCCACAGTACGGGCCTGCGACCCCTTCGGCCAGCTCCAGCACCTTCAGGCCGTCCAGCGCGGTGGCGTTCACTATTTGATCACCCCGTCCTCTTTGAGCTTCGCTATCTCCTCCTCGGATATACCGAGGTCTTCGGACAGCACCTGGTTGGTATGCTCTCCCAACAGAGGCGGGGGCCCTTGAGGTGAGGCAGGAGTGCGGCTCAGGTGCTGCAACGCGCTGGCAAGCAGAGGCAGTTTGCCGATGGTCGGGTGATCGACTTCCCACAGGGACTTCCGAGCCTTCGCCTGCGGGTCCTTGAACACGTCTCCCAGAGTGTTGACCGGAGTGACCGTCACGCCGACACCGGCGATGGCCTCAATCCAGTGATCGCGGGTGTTGGTTTTGAACACTTCGGCGATCTTTCCTGCAAGCTCTTCACGATTCGCGATACGGGCGGCGTTGTCCTTGTATCGTGCATCGTCAGGCAGGGTCGTCAGGTCGAGAACGTCGCAGAACCTGCGGAACTGGTCGTCGTTGCCCACGGCTATCATGAAGTGGCCGTCCGTTGCCTCGAAGGACTGGTACGGCGCGACCTGGGGATGAGCTGTTCCGATGCGACCCGGAACGACGTTATCGGTGAGGTAGCTCTGGGCGAGGTTCGCCATCGAGACGATGCCCACGTCGAACAGCGAAACGTCAACATGCTGGCCCAAGCCGCTATTCTCCCGATCATAGAGGGCCGATAGGATGCCGATGGTGGCAGTCAGGCCTGTGAGGATGTCGATCCAGGCGACACCGACCTTGGAGGGCGGGCCGTCCGTTTCTCCGGTGACGCTCATGACGCCCGTCATTCCCTGAAGGGCTGCGTCATACCCCGGTTCAGGAGCGCGGGGGCCTGTTTGCCCGAATCCGGTCACCGACGCGTAGATGAGCCGAGGGTTGATCTTGGACACACTGTCGTAATCCAGGCCGCGACGGGCCAGGTCTCCGACCTTGAAATTCTCAACCAGGATGTCGGCCTTTTGGGCCATCTGCTTGATAATCGCCTGTCCGCGTTCGTCGCGCAGGTTGACGATCATGCTTTTCTTGCCCCGATTGGCCGAGAGGTAGTACGCGCTCTCCCCCTCGATAAACGGAGGCCCCCACTTCCGGGTGTCATCACCCCAGGGAGACTCGATCTTCCAAACCGTCGCGCCAAGGTCAGAGAGTATTTGAGTCGAAAACGGCCCCGCAAGAATGCGGGAAAGGTCAAGCACGACGATATTGTCTAATGGTCCCATTCAATCACCTTTTGGTTAGCCTTCAGCCAACAGCTATCAGCCGTCAGCGGTTGTAGATTCAGCGCCAATGTTAAATGTTTGGCGATGCCAGCACAACATGATGGCCGACCGCTTCAGGTGTCGCCGACGGTCGGGATGTTATCATGCCTCTCAATCATCACACTCGGAGGAATCATCATGGACATCCAGCCGTTTCACATCCACGTTCCAGAGTCAGACTTGAGCGACCTTCTAGACCGCCTGATCCTTACTCGATGGCCCGACGAGATTGAGGGCGCCGAGTGGGATTACGGGTCGAACCTCGCCTACACGAAAGAACTGGTCGAATACTGGATTTCGGAGTTTGAATGGCGCCCGCAGGAGGCGTCCCTTAACAGCCTGTCCAACTTTCGCGCGGAGGTCGACGACGGACTGAGCATTCACTTCATCCACGAAAAAGGCGTCGGCCCCGACCCCATGCCTCTGATTATCACCCACGGCTGGCCCAGCAGCATTGCCGAAATGCAGAAGATCATCCCCCTGCTGACCGACCCCGGAAGCCACGGAGGCGACCCAGCGGAGGCCTTCGACGTGGTTGTTCCGTCGATGCCGGGCTACGGGTACTCGGACAGGCCCAAGAATCCAGGGATGAACCCGACCGAGATCGCTAGATTGTGGCACAAGCTTATGACAGAAGGGTTGGGTTACGAGCGGTTCGCCGCTCAGGGCGGAGACTGGGGATCGGCTATCACGTCGCGTCTGGGATTCGACTACCCGGACAACGTGGCGGGTATCCATATCACAATGGCCGGCAGCGTGGTCCCGACGCCTCCAGACTCGGAGCTTACGGACGCCGAACGCCAGCACGTGGCCGAGCGCGCCGAGTGGCAGCAGTCCGAGGGCGGTTACGGACACATCCAGGGAACCAAGCCCCAGACCCTCGCCTACGGACTCAACGACTCCCCGGCCGGCCTTGCGGCGTGGATCGTCGAGAAATTCCGCACCTGGAGCGACTGCAACGGAGACGTCGAGACCCGATTCACGAAGGAAGAGTTGCTGACCAACATCGCTATCTACTGGTTCACCCAGTCCATCAGCAGTTCGGTGCGACTGTACTACGAATCCCGTCGCTCATCCTCGGCATTCGGCTTCAGAGAGAAGGTCACAGTTCCAACAGCCTTCGCCGCGTTCCCTGTCGAGATCGGCCACCCGCCCCGCGAGTGGGTCGAGCGAGCCTACAACGTCCAGCGCTGGACCCAAATGCCCACCGGAGGTCACTTCGCCGCCCAGGAAGAACCGGAACTTTTGGCGCAGGATATTCGTGAGTTCTTTAGCACTGTGAGGTAATCGCGTCCAAGATTATCCGGCACTAAGAACAACTCAACCCAACATTCTTGTGTAAATGCGTTCTCCCCTCTAGTATTGCAGGACACCTGAATTCAATTGGAGGAGAATAGCATGAAACTGCTAATAGTATCCGGCGGAAGACACCCCTATGAAGAATCAACGCCTGTCCTGGAGGGGTTCCTCAAGGGCGCAGGTCACAATGTGACCGTCACCGATGATCCAAGCGTGCTGGCCGACTCTGGCGCGATGGGCGGTTACGATGCCCTCGTGTTCAACACTCTGAGGGCCGGCGACACAACGTTGTCCGACGCAGAACAAAACGGCATGAAGGATTTCATTTCCGGAGGCAAGGGCTTCATTTGCGTCCACATCTCCGGGGTTGTTCCTGAAACATGGGAAGAGTACCTGGAGATCACAGGCGGTGGATGGGTCATGGGCACGAGCTACCACCCTCCCTATGGCAACTACACCGTGAACGTGACACAGCCAGGTCACCCCGGCGTCGCGGGAGTCTCCGACTTTGATACAGACGACGAACTGTACATGGGCATCGACTACCAGGACGGAAACGATGTCTATATGACAGGCACCTCCGAGGATGGCACTTGGCCCTGGGGCGGCAAGGACACATTCATGGCCGGCGGGACGTTCCCCCTGGGCTGGACTCGCAGCTATGGCGATGGCAAGGTGTTCGTCACCCTGCTTGGTCACGACGGCAAGAGCCAGGAGTCGTCGGAGTTTCAGAAGATCGTGCTAAACGGCGTGGACTGGGCTACCTCGTAAGACGAACCTCCAAAATACGCTCGCTTTACTGGGCGAAGTCGAATTATCTGGTCGCCGTAAACTCGAGGTCGAATTACAGGGCCAGGCTCTTCGACTATGGCCTCATCATGGCAAATGTATATGTTGGGTAGTCTAGGATTCAGCCCTCGCCCGAATTAAGTCCACCGCTAAACACTGAAAAACACGGACATGGGAGATTGTGATATGACGGCTCCAACTTACGAACCTAACGTCGTACTTTCGACAAAAGAGTTCAGCGTCGTGGGCACGCGACCGATTCGGCACGATGGCGCGGACAAGGTGACGGGACGGGCTGTGTATGGCGCCGACGTCCAGCCGACAGGACTGCTTCATGGGAAGATACTTCGCAGCCCTCACGCCCACGCTCGAATCAAGTCCATCGACACATCGAAAGCTGAATCTCTAGATGGAGTGCGCGCAGTCGTAGTAGCCTCAGACCTCCCTCATACCGATCAGGGCGCAACGGTTGACTATGGCGAAGGAGCGATGGATCTTTCTTTCATGAGGCAGAACGTTCTTGCTCAGGACAAAGTTCTGTACGCCGGACACGCCATCGCAGGCGTTGCCGCTGTTGACGCTCACGTGGCAGAGGAAGCGTTGGGCCTCATTGACGTGGAGTACGAAGTCCTACCGTCCGTGACCACAGCCCCAGATGGCATGGCTGATGGCGCGCCGATTATCCTCGAAGGTCTCAGGACTCAGGAGCTTGGCGAAGAGTTGGACGGAGCCAGCAACGTTGCGGAACACTTCCAGCACAGCCTCGGTGATCTGGGCAAGGGTTTCGAGCAAGCCGACGTGACCATCGAACGCGAGTTCACGACCGCAATGGTGCATCAGGGCTACATCGAGCCTCAGAACGTCACAGCCTTGTGGAATAACGACGGCAGGGTTCACATATGGACCAGCACACAGGGGCCTTTCGAGGTGCGGGGCGCTGTCGCGGCCTCTCTTGATTTGAACGTCTCGCGGGTTAAGGTGACGCCTATGGAGATCGGCGGAGGCTTCGGCGGAAAATTCCCGCTGTACCACGATCCCGTTGCTGCGCTCCTCTCGAAGAAGACGGGCCACCCGGTGAAGATCATAATGTCTCGCAAGGAGGTGTTCGAGAGCACCGGCCCAACCTCTGGTTCGACCATCAAAATAAAGATGGGGGCAACAAAGGAAGGCAGGATTACCGCCGCTTACGCATGGTTAGCCTACGAGGCCGGAGCCTTCCCTGGCTCGCCTGTCGGGGCGGGAGCCGAGTGCGTGTTCACTCCTTACGACATCCCCAACGTGGTAATCGACGGCTACGACGTTGTCGTGAACAAACCCAAAGCCGGAGCGTATCGTGCCCCCGGAGCCAGCAACGCCGGTTTCGCGGCTGAAACCGTTGTTGATGAATTGGCGATTGAGCTTGGATTGGACCCCATAGACTTTCGCCTGATGAACTCCGCTAAAGAGGGCACTCGCAGGGCCAGCGGCCCGATACATCCCCGAATCGGTATGGTCGAAACTTTGGAAGCCATGAAGGCGCACCCCCATTGGAACTCTCCGCTGGAAGGGCCGAACCGTGGACGCGGCGTCGGAGTCGCGTTTTGGATGAACGGCGGGGCCGAGTCCTCATGCTCCATCAGCACCAACGCCGACGGGACGATAAACCTCACAGAGGGTTCGGCGGACATCGGCGGAACCCGGGCATCCGCAGCCATGATGGCCGCCGAGGTATTGGGAATCCGCGCCGAAGACGTGCATCCTGCCGTCGTGGATACCGATTCCACAGGCTACACCAGCGGCACCGGCGGCAGCAGCGTTACCTTCAAACTTGGCTGGGCGACTCACGAGGCGGCGCAAGACCTCAAGTCGCAGATGATCGAGCGCGCCGGAGTAATCTGGGACGTTGAACCAGATTCAGTCGCGCTTGAGAACGGCGTGTTCCAGTCCAAGAGCGACCCGGAACTCAGCATGACATTCAAGGAGTTGACCGCGCAGTTGAATGCCACTGGCGGGCCGATAGTGGGCCGCGCCGCTGTCAACGCCACGGGCGTTGGGGCAGCCTTCGCCGGATGTATCGCCGACGTCGAAGTGGACCCTGAGACAGGCAAGGTGGACGTTCTGAGGTTCACCATCGTCCAGGACGCCGGAAAGGCCATCCACCCAAGCTACGTCGAGGGCCAGATGCAGGGCGGCGCTGTCCAGGGTATCGGCTGGGCGTTGAACGAAGAATACTACATGAGCGACGATGGGCTAATGCAAAACTCCAGTTTCCTCGATTACCGCATGCCCACAGCTCTGGACATGCCAATGATCGACACCGTAATCGTCGAGGTTGCCAACCCCGGCCACCCCTTCGGAGTGCGGGGAGTCGGCGAGGTGTCCATCGTTCCCCCTCCCGCCGCTATCGCTAACGCCATCCACCGAGCCACCGGCGTTCGGATGGAGGTTTTGCCCATGAACCCCGGTGCGGTCATGGAGGCTATCTGGAAACAGGGGAATTAGGGGTCAGGCTTCAGGAATCAGGGGAACGAGGACACGCATGCAACCGAACTACGAAGTCGAGATGAGATTGAACGTCCGAACGCCCATGCGGGACGGCGTCGAGCTGTCCTCAGACATCTACCTTCCCAGGGGGGAAGGGAAATTCCCGACTGTCCTGATGCGGACCCCTTACGATAACAATGGCGAGGCAATGATCGAGAAGGGGCGTCGGCTAGCCAACAACGGCTACGCATGCGTCATTCAGGACGTGCGCGGGCGGTGGGACTCCGACGGGACACACTACGCGCTGTTCAATCACGCCGAGGACGGGTTCGACACTCAGGAGTGGATCGGCCAGCAGGAATGGAGCGACGGCAATATCGGCATGGCCGGCGGTTCCTACGGCGGTTGGGTGCAGTGGCAGAGCGCCCCGCTCCGAAGCGAATACCTCAAGTGCCTTGCTCCCAGGGTCATGTGCGGCGACCTGTACACCGGCCTTATCCATCCAGGAGGGGCGTTCCAGCTAAACGTCGCCCTCACATGGGGGATGCGGACTAACGGACGCACCGCCCAGAGCATCGAGTATCACAACTGGACAGAGGCCTTCCGCAGCACGCCGGTGGTCGACATGGATCATCTGGCGGGTCGGGAACTCCGTTTTTGGCGAGACTGGGTGTCGCACACCGAGTACGATGAATACTGGGATTCGGTGAACATCGAGACAAAGTGGGACCAGTTTGCTGTGCCTGCTCTAGTCATGGGCGGATGGTATGACATCTACTCCCAGAACGCCTTTATAAATTTCAACGGCCTGAAGCTCAATGGCCGTACTGAGGAGGCGCGGCAAAGTCGGTTGATCGTCGGCCCGTGGCCCCACGCCCTGAGCGCCTCCACCAAGACAGGCGATATCGACTTCGGCGTCAACTCGATGGTAGATTTGGAGTCCCTGGAGCTTCGGTGGTTCGATTACTGGATGAGAGGGGCGGACAACGGAATCGCAGACGAGGCTCCGTTGACGCTGTTCATCATGGGCGTAAACGAGTGGCGCGACGAGCACGAATGGCCCCTGGCGAGGACTGATTGGCAGAAGTGGAATTTTCACTCGTCCGGCACTGCCAACACGCTTGGGGGCGACGGAAGTCTGAGCCTCTCCGAACCTGGCGACGAGACGCCCGACACGTTTGTCTTCGACCCGGAACATCCGGTGCAGACCGTGGGTGGAAACAACTGCTGTTCTCCTCACGTCGTGGCATGGGGGCCGTACGACCAGCGAGGCGTGGAGATGAGGGCCGATGTCCTCTGCTACACCAGCAACCCTCTGGAATCAGACATCGAGGTCACGGGGCCGATCAAAGTCGTGCTGTACGCGGCCACCGATGGCTCGGACACAGACTGGACGGCCAAGCTGGTGGATGTATCCGACACTGGCTATGCCCAGAACCTCTGCGATGGAATCATCCGAGCGCGCTATCGCGACAGCTTCACTGAACCCTCGCTGCTCGAAGCCAACAAAGTCTACCGGTACGAGATTGACCTCGCTGTCACTGGCAATGTGTTCAAGAAGGGCCATCGGATTCGGGTGGAGGTGTCATCGTCCAACTTTCCGCGCTTCGACAGGAACCACAACACCGGCAACGACCTGGGAACCGACACCGAGATGCGAACCGCGCATCAGACCGTCCAACACTCAGGGGAACATCCCTCCCACATCCTGCTACCGGTGATTCCAGCTTAGTAGCGTATGAGTGTCAATTAGGAAGCAACCATGACACAAGACAATCCTATCCTGGGCAGAGACGCAGCCGTAAGTCCGCGCGAGGTGACCCGGATGTAGGTGGCTTGGAGAAAAGCGTACGCTGCGGGATCCTCGGCCAGCACATCTAATGGCCCGACTCTCTCATCATTGACCGAAAAGAATGAGGAAGATAACTGGGCAAACTCGTGATGAAGGATGCTTTCGCCGCGAAGCGGACCCCAGCGTTTACAAGTTCTCCTCAGAAATTGCGCTCAACGGCTGACCTCGTGAGGCGCCGAGTCCTCGTTTTGCAAATGATTCGTATGCCTAGCCGCTTCGGTCTAAGCGACCAGACAGGTTAGAAAACTCCGGTAGATCTGTGATGAACGCGTCCCGTGGGGTAATGCCGACCTCGGCTCCAACCGTCACCAGCCTTTCTCGAATGTCCTCATCACCACTCAGTATCTCAATTGCTATATATCTCGCCTTTTCGAGAGCTTGTGGCTCTACTGATGACCCCGCTTTGACCACGATGCCGTCTGCATCCTCGAACTGGACATAGTAAAGAATCCGCGTAGGCAATTAAGTAGGAGTAACACCAGGCCCGCCGCATCCAGCTAGCGGTAACAGGCCAAATACGGATATGAAAAGCTTAGATGAGGAAACTAGTTCTTATTGACATTTCATCTCAACCAAATGAGAACGCCCACGAAACTCAAGGACCTCAGACGATTGTTCATTCAATAATTCTAATGTTGACATATCTCCATTTTGACACAAATATCAACACACCCTGGACATCGTCATGTCGGCCGCGCAACATATCCCAATACCTCCCGCAACCGACGAGTCATGATCTCGGTTCGTGACTGGTTGAGGTTCATCGGGTGGACGATTAGCGTGTCTTCGGGCAGGCCTTTTTCGTTGACGAAGATGCCAGGGTCGCCGCTCTTTAGCTCTTTGGATACTTCGAAGCCTGATTTGCCCACGGTCTGGGAGTTGATGATTAGATGAAGCATCGGGTAGCCTTCTCCCGCGGGTAGGATAATCCGGGGCTGGACCGGTAGTCCGCTGAGGCCGTCGGCTATGTATTCAAGCAGACCGCGTTGTTGTTCGGTCTCGGCGGCGTATTCACCATCCGCGAACATTCGGAGCGCGGTGAGCAGCCCGACTATCTCTTCCTTGCCCACCTTGAAACCGCGACCTATTCCGTGGCGAGGTATGCCCGTCAGCATCCCTTTGGGAATCAGGCTTTCGGGCGGGTCCCAGATGTCGAAGAACTCGTCCATGTCCAGGTGCTGAACTGCGGCTGATGCGATCAGGTCACGGCGCCCACAGAGGATGCCGGAGGACTGAGGCCCGCGTATCGACTTGCCTCCGCTGAAGGCGACCAGATCCGCGCCCATGCCGATGAATTTTCGGAGGTTGGATATGGGGGGGAGCTCACCCGCCGCGTCCACCAAAACCGGAAGACCGTGTCTGTGGGCCACCTCCACAACCTGCTCCAGGGGCGGCTCGCTATCGGGAGTCACCGTGTAGGCAATGCCTGCTGTCTGAGGCGTGATTGCGGCTTCGTACTCCCACGCTTCGGTGCGTCGGACGCCCGCTCCTGAGACGATCTCATTCATTCCGATCTCAACGAACTTCGCTCCTGCCAGCCGGATCGCGTGGTCATATCCGTTGCGATGCTCGCGGGCGATGATGAATTCGTTCTTCATCCCCGTCGTGTCAGGCAGGCGATCCATGCGTCCCGGGTCCATGCCCGCCAGAATCGTCGCAGTCCCAAGAGTCAGACCCGCCGATGCGCCGGAGATGATGTAGCCTGCCTCCGCGCCCGTGACTTCGGAGATTTTCTCACTGGCAACGGCCTGCAACTCCATCATGGAGACCGATTCCTGCGACGCTCTGACCATCGCCTCGGCCACTTCAGGGGGCATCAGCGGCCCGCTGACCCGCGTCGAAGCGCCGGACACGTTGATAATCGTCCGCACTCCCAGTTCTTCATATATGCTCAAATTTTGGTCCTTTCCGTCAGGCGGTTCAAAGGCAGTTGTTGGCGCTGGGGAATTATGCGAAGTGAGGCATCACCTCTTTCGAGAACAACTCCATCGACTTCATGATCTTGTCGTGAGGCATGCCGCCAAAGGCGAAGTTGCAACCGAAGTACCCGATGCCGTGCGACTGCAATTCCTTTAGCTGGGCGATGATCTGTTCAGGTGTCCCAAACACGGCGCGGTTCTTGGAGAGGTGTAACAGATCGGGCGCGGTGTCGGTGCGTGTGCTGCGCCAGTCTTCGATGCGGTGGCCGATCTCGCTCCCCACTTTGAAGGTCGACCGCCATCCAACCATGTCCGCCGCCCACCGGAGCGTGGGACGAGTGTCGTTCCTGACCTGTTCTTCGGTTTCCCCAACGTAAAAGTATCGGAAAAAGGGTATCTCAGACATCGGGACGTTATGCCCTGATTCCTGGGACAATTCTTCGTATTGTTGGCAAAGCGCCAGGGCGTTTGCAGTATCAGACGTTACCCCGATGCAGATTGGGTGGCCAGTGGTTGCGACATATTTTAGAGTTTCGATAGTCCGTGACACGGCGATGTAGACGGGCGGGTGCGGCTTTTGGATGGGACTCGGCGTCAAGGTTGCGTGGTCAACTTTGTAGTGTTTCCCATTGTGGGAGTAGTCAGGCGTCGTCCACAGGCCTTTGATAGTTTGGATACCCTCCACGAACATCGCCCGGTTATCGGTCTGATCTATGGAGTAAGCATTGAACTCGTAGGCCGCGCTTCCTCGCCCGAGTCCGACGTCAAGGCGTCCGCCGCTGATAACGTCAACGGTCGCAGTGTCCTCGGCCAGACGAATGGGATTGTGCAGCGACGGGATCAGGACGGCGGTTCCCAGCCTGATCGCCTTCGTCTGAGCGGCGATGGCCCCGGCCACCACCAGCGGAGACGAGCCGATGCCATACCGCGAGAAGTGATGTTCCGCAATCCATGCGCTGTGGAAACCCAAACTCTCGCCGTGGATGACCTGTTCAGCAGCTTCGTCTATGAGTTTCTTCTGGTCGGTTCCCTCGGGCCACGCGATGTGGGTGAACAGGGCGAATTTCATGCTTAAGTACCTGCCTGCATTAGTGGCCTACTGCCTCTGGTTTTAGCACAAGATACGTTAACAGCCGCCCGAACGCCTAGTTTTTCATAAATGCTCAGGTCATTTCGTCCTATTTAATAGAGATATTGGGAATAAGCGAATCTAGCGAAGCGGCGCCTAAGAGAAGTGGGGCATGACCTCTTTCGAGAAAAGCTCCATCGACCGCATGATCTTGTCGTGGGGCATCCCACCAAAGGCGAAGTTGCACCCGAAATATTCTATGCCCTGAGCCTGCAAGTCCTTTATCTGGGCGACGACCTGTTCCGGAGTCCCCATCACGGCGCGTTGATTGTACAGGTACTCGAAATCCGGAGGCGTGTAGTTGACAGCGCCTCGCCAGTCTGCAAGGTTAAGACTGACTTCGCTGCCTTCGGTGAATGTACGCCGCCACCCGATCATATCCAAGTTCCAATCCAGGGCCACTTTGGCATCGATTCTGGCCTGCTCCTCAGTTTCGGCGACGTAGAAGTAGCGGAAAAAGGGGATATCAGACATTGGCACGTTGTGGCCCGATTCTTTGGACATCGTGACGAACAGCCGGCACAGGTCCAACGCGTCGGCTGTATTCAGGACCACCCCGATGATGAGCGGGTGACCAGTGGACACGACAAACTCCAGCGTGGCCTGTGTTCGAGTCGCCGCGATGTAGATTGGCGGGTGAGGTCGTTGAACAGGCGATGGCACCAGCGTGGCGTGGTTGACGCTATAATGCGTCCCGTAATGAGAGTAGTCAGGCGTCGTCCAAAGGGCCTGGATTGTGTTTATGGACTCCTGGAACATCCCCTGGCTTGCGCTCTGGTCGATGTCGTAACCCGTGTACTCGTAGGCAGCGCTGCCTCTTCCGAACCCCACATCCAGGCGTCCGTTGCTGATCAGGTCAACGGTTGCTGTGTCTTCTGCGAGTCGGATGGGGTTATGCAGTGGTGGGACCAGCACGGCGGTTCCCAGTCGGATCGTCTTGGTCTGGACTGCTATCGCGCCAGCTATCATCAGCGAAGACGAGCCGATCCCGTACCGAGAAAAGTGGTGCTCAGCGAACCACGCGCTGTGGAACCCCAGGCTCTCGCCGTGTTGCACCTCCTCAGTAGTCTGTTCGATTATCTGCCGCTGGTTTGTGCCCTCTGGCCACGCGATATGAGAAAACAGCGCGAATTTCATGTTTACGTCCCCGTTACCTTTTGGAGCAGGTCGAAGAACGCCTGCTTTCTGGGAGTGTTGATGGACCAGTTGATGGGCACGTTCTGGTAGCCTTCCGTGTAGTCTCCCGATGCCGCTCCTCCGCCTGCGCCCTCCCCGGGGTCGAAGTACCCCCACGAGGCGTAACGTGACAGCGCGGACACGAAATTGTTCGACGGTTGATCGAATTCGAAATGGTCGTCCTCGATGAACAGGACGGGCATGGGTCGGTAGCTGGACAGGGCGCGCGCCTGATCCACCATCTCGGCGATGTGGTTGGGGTCGGTCACGCCGTTGCCGTGCATCAGCAGGAAGTCCGAAACTCCGCATACCGGGTCGTCGGGAACTCGACGCCCGCCGTAGCTGGTGCCGACTAGCAACCGGCGTCCGTCCTTTTCGATGGCCTTGGCAAGCTCGATAAGCTCATGGACTCGATGAGGTTGAAGGATTTCGTGCTCGTAACGCTGAACGTTGCACTCGTTGTTGATCTCCACCACCACGTTCCAGTGGTTATGCTCCAGCAGCCAGTCGCAGGCATTGGTTACGGCGGCTTTCACAGCGTCCTCGTCCTTCAGCCGTTCGTCTTGGCCGAAGTAGAAACAACCCAGAATCACGACCATTCCAAGAGCGTCTGTCTTCTCCAGAATTTGGGTCAACCGATCCATGAAGGGCTGGACCAGTTCGCCCTCAGCATCGAAAGCAGAGTTGTGCCAGGGTTGCGACTCTGGCTCCGGCAAGCCCGCCCACATCGTCTCGTCGGGCACGTCGATGCCCAGCGACTTCATCAGCGTCCGAAACTCCGGGAGTCGATAGTATCCGAAGGGGCTGGCCCCTTGAAGGTTGATCGTGACAGCAAGCAAGCCTCGGCTCCGATATTCTGGCAGGGTGGATATGAATTCCGAGGTGTTGCGGTCCGGGTCCCAGGCGTCTGTGTCGGGATATTTCCAGAGAACTTGGGTAAGCTTGTTAGTGTCGTTGAACAACGCATTAGCCATCCGGCTATTTAGGAGGAGCCCTTCAATCTTGTGCCCCTGATACTCTCGGCCTCGGTATGTCGGTGCGCCGTTGATAAGCCAAGCGTCGTCTTGGATTGTGACGCTGGTGTTTCGGTTGGTCATGGTGGCGCTCCGGTGGGGTGACATTGACACGCGTCATTATAGAACGTGAGTAGCGTTTGCGTCTCACCATTGACAAGAAGGGAAGTTGACGAAGATTCTGGTTGACCGCGTCCACGCCCGAACATATAATCGGTCTGAGCCTGACGTGGGACGGGCGAGTGCGCGCTCGAGGGCATTTTCTAAGAAGGCGGGACAACACCATGACTCAGACACGCGCTGTGAGCGCCGAGCCACAGCACATTCGAATTTCAGACATCGTTGCCAAACACGAGGAGCCGCCGTGGTCAGAGTGGCTTTTTACCGACGGCCGCAACAACGTCGGCCTGATATGCGATGCTCCCGGACTGGAGAACGCCGCCCATATTCACAAGGATTTCAACGAGTGGTGGATCGTGCTTCAGGGCGAGGTTATCTGGGAGATCGGCGACTACCCTCAGGTTCGCGCCAAAGCCGGTGACGTTGTGATATGCCCCAAGCGTCAACGGCACTCTATCAAGACTGTGGGGACCGAACCCTCGCTGAGGTTGTATATCAACGCTCCGTGGTCCAATCACGATAACAGGGGCGAGCGAAGCAGCATCCTGCAGCCTGCCCCAGACGTGACAGAGCCGCCCAACATGCTGTTGAGCTCCAGAGAAGCGCTTATCGAAAATTTCGGAGAGCCTCCCTGGGCCACGTCCCTGTTGGATGACGAGCGCAACAAGGCCAACCTGATAGGCCACAGCCAGGGCATGACCAACAACGCTCACTGGCATCCCGATTTCAACGAATGGTGGACTATACTTCAAGGCGATCTAACCTTCCAGGTGGGCGAGGACAGGCCGTTGATCGAGGCGACCCAAGGCGACATCGTGTTCGTTCCTGAAGGGATGAAACACTTCATATCCTCGGTTGGCGAGGGCACCTCTCTACGGTTGGCAGTGACCAACTCGGAGAATCAGCACATCTACACCGCCGATGACGATTCGGCGCCTCCGCCCATCAGCTAGGCGACACCAAAGAAATCGAAAGACCCCCCGACCCATGCGCCAGAAGTGTTTTTTTATTTACTAATCCTGAGTAACGACGCTAGATTTTCGAGCAACGTCGAAGAAGCAATCCACCTGAGCCGAGCAACAGGACCGCCAATACGCTCAGTCCTGCCAAGAGCGCCGTAGGCACAGTTGAGTCACATACGCTGGGAGGCTCGGCGTCAGGCGACATAATCGTGAATGTTCCCGACGCTTCAACTGGCGTAACCAGAGTAGTGAAGTCGTGGAGCCTGACAATGACGCCCTAGGTCCCACCCTCAAGCTCGGAGCCGGAACGAGGACTCAGGCGCAGAGCCGGTACGCCTATGTGGGCATCAGGCTCTGTTGATGGATTCGTTCCATCAGCCGTCAGAGTGCCTACCATGCCTAAGCCCTCATGGCCAGGTATGGGTCACAGAATCCGGTAATCGCCGCTGAACTCGAAACTGACGGTCATCGTAGTTGTTGATCCGCCGCAGATTGTGGCGGAATATCCGTGACTTCCGTTGCCGCTGACCTCAAGGGCGTGACCGAATCTGCTGGTGTTCGATATGTTGAAGGTTACGGTGTCACCAGTGCTGACCGAGCGCGCCGCGGGGATCAACTCCCACTCTTGCAACGCGATGTTCATTTGTGGGGTTGCCTGGTCTTGCACAGAGCCAGGAATAATGCCGTGATTGCCTGAGATTAAGAACGTGAATATTGAGAGGATGGTTAACGCCGCCGCCACTCCCACGGATTTATGATTACGCATTGAACTACAGCCTCGTATTGGGGGAAATTTGCCTGTCGGCTGCGTCCAATACGTTTCAGGTTGTAGGATGGTTTCCTAACAAATCGTCAGTTGCCCCTCTGGACTCGGCGAACGCCCCCCAAATCCGAGCCTTCCAGCGGCACCGTCCCGATGACGTTTGTCTGCTCCAGAGATTGCATCTCGTCAGAGGTGAATCCCAGAACTTCCTCCAGAACCTGGTTGTTGTGCTGGCCGAGGCTGGGGGCTGGTTCGTGGCGCGGTTGTGGCGCGCTGGCGCTTTTCCACATTGGGCCGCTGAGCAGGTGGGTGCCGGCGTCGGGATGCGTCACTGTCTGGAAATAGTCTCGCTGTTGGAGATGTGGGTCGTCGTAGGTGTCGCCGTCGCAGTCCAGCACTGGTCCCGCCGGTATTCCGTGAGCCTGAAGGAGGTCTGCAACCCGACGATGGTCTCGCTCAGACGTCCACTTTGAGATCGCGTCGTCGAGCGCATCGACATTTTCCAGTCGAGACTCTAGCGTTTTGAACCGAGGGTCATCAGACATCTGTGTTGAGCCGATGATCTGGCACAGTTCGCGCCACTCTCTTTCGCTGCGAACAGAGATTGCGACCCATGCGTCCTCCCCTCTACATGGATAGGCACCGTGGGGAGCCATCGCTGGATGTCGATTCCCTCGTCGCTCTCGTGGTTGCCCAGTCAACCCATATTCCAAGAAAATCTCGCCCAGGTGGGGGACGAACGCTTCCGCCTGAGACATGTCGATGAATTGTCCCTTGCCTGTGCGCGCCCGATTGTGGATCGCGGCGCACACCGCGAAGGCCGCGGTCACGCCCCCAACGGCGTCGGGATGATGCACTGGAGATAGGCGGTGCAGTCCCAAATCCGGGTAGCCGCGGAGCGACGAATGGCCAGATATTGCGTCTATGGACATTCCCATGCTGCGGATGCCCTTGTATGGGCCGGTGTTGCCATATCCGGGCATGAACAGCACGATCAGGTCTTGCTTGACCTGCCGTAGTTCTTCGTACCCCAGGCCGAACTTCTCCATGACCCCGAAGGCAGAGTTGCAAAACACGACGTCGCTGACCGCCGCAAGCTCTTTGAAAACCTCGACGCCCCTGGCACTGGTCAGGTCCAGAGTGATGCCCTGCTTGTTGCGGTTCAGGACGTTGAAGTTGGCGCTGCGATTCCAGGGTCGCTCTCCGGGGTCGCCGTCAGGGTAGCCTGGAGAGCCGGGGCGAGGGTTGATCGCCCCACGGGAGATGCGCTGGATGGACTCGACTTTGACGATCTCGGCGCCCATGTCGCCCAATAGCGCGCCGCAGTACGGCCCGGCCCATATCTCGGCAAGCTCCAACGCTCGGACGCCTGCTAACGGACGTTTTTTGTTTTCTGAATTCATCAAGACACGATGCCTGCCTCACGCAACGAGCCTATTTTTGCTTCATCCATTCCAAGAATTTGGGACAGCGCTTCAACGGTATGCTCTCCCAAGGCCGGAGCCGCGTGGCCTGGGACGTCATCTACTTCAGAAAATCCGAATGGCACGCCTGGATACGACAGAGCGCCGTGCTCAGGGTGTTCCAACTCTCGGAAAAAACCTCTCTCCTGGAAATGCTCGTCGTTCATAACATCTGTCGGGGTCAGCACCGGCCCTCCAGGGATTCCGGCGTTATTGGTGGCCTCGAACACTTCGGCGCGAGTGTGCCTGCCCAGCCACTCCTGGAATATTGCCTCAAGCTCAATTCGGTTGTCGGTGCGAAGCTCGGGAGAGTTGAACCGCGGGTCGTCCATAAGCTCTGTCTTGCCGATCATGCGGGCGATGTTGGGCCACATCCTCGGCCCCAGGGGAAGGAAACTCACATGGCCGTCCTTGCACTGGAACGTGCCGACGGCGTAGGGTTCACGGCCTCCGGCGGCGGAGGTCCGAGGCTCGCGGCGCGGGTCCAACTCGCCGTTGTAGGCGAAGGGTGCGCGCCTGCCGATCTGGTGAGGATGGCCCGCCATGCACTCCATGATCGAGACGTCCAACCAGTCACCCTGTCCAGTCATCAGAGCGCCCACCGAAGCGCCCATCGTCGCCGAGGCGGCTGCGGTGCCTGCGAAATACTGGGCGATCTCGCCTCCGTACTTCAAGGGGTGTCGCTCGGGGATGCCCTCTCGGTGCATTCCGCCACCGGTGGCAAATACCGTAAGCTCGGTGTACCGGTAGTCTTTGTACGGCCCAGTCTGTCCGTATGGCGTGACTGAGGTCATCACAAGACTTGGATTCAGGTCTTTCAAGCTATTGTAACTCAGCCCCAACGACTCCATGCGACCAGGCGCGAGGCTCTCGACAACGATGGAACTCTGTGTTGCCAGCTTGCGAAACAGGCTCTGGCCGTCGGCGGATTCCAGGTCCACTGCGACGCTCTTCTTGTTGGTGTTGAGGTGGAGAAACAGCGCTGTGTCCTCTACGGTGAGCGAGGTTTCGACTCGCTCGCCTGCCCACTGGCGTTGAGTCATGCTCACGGCATCGAGACGCTCGATTTTCATGACCTCCGCGCCGAGATCGGCCAGCATTTTGGCGCAATACGGTCCGGCAATACCGTCCGTGACTTCCAGGACTCGGATACCCTCAAGGGCCAGCAGTGGCAATAGACAACCTCCCCGCCGTCAGGCGACAGGGCCAATTCTCTACCGGAGGGCTTCGGGTGTCAACATAGCTGTCAACTATCAGCCGTCAGCTAACAGAATCTAGGTATCAGGTTTTCAAGGCGTGGGGTTTCGTTTCCAGCCATCCTCTCATCGACAACCGTAAGTCTTACGTATTCTGGTCCAAAGCTGAAAGCTGACTGCTCCATTCGATTGCCTACCCGCATCCAAGTTGATAAGCTAAGAGCAGAGCCGCAGGCAGCGTTCATAAGGCACAAGGGAGTTGGGGAACCGAGATGCATGACGTATTTCGCGAGGCAGTTAATCTTCTTGAAAAAGACGACCAGCTTGTGGTCGCAACCGTGATTCGCACCAAAGGCTCGACGCCTCAAAAGCCCGGGGCCAAACTGCTGGTTCGAAAGGACGGCTCTGGCGTTGGAACGCTTGGCGGTGGCTGCGTTGAGGGCGATATCTGGTTCGCCGCGTCCCAGCTTATGAAGCGCGGCGGCAGCGCTCAGTATCGCGAATACCAACTTAACGAAGACCTGGCGGCCGATGACGGACTGGTTTGCGGCGGTACCATGTACTTCCTCATCGACCCGGTTTACAAACCCGAGGACTACCTCGATTTCGCCAAAGAGATCGACGCTGCCTATCGGGGCGAGGGCGCAGTGGCCGTCGCGAACCTCATCAAGCCCGCTCCCGGAAGCGACGTTCCTCTGGGCGGCAAGTTGTTCATCCGCGAGGACGGGTTCACCGAAGGAACCTTGGGCGACTCCGAAATGGACGAGGCCGCAAAGGCCAAAGCCATCGAGCTTATGGTTCACGGCAAAAACGAGTACATCATCGCTGAGAACGGCGCAGAGTACTTCGTTGAAGCGTTCACCACGCCACCCCAGCTTGTTATCTGTGGCGGGGGGCATGTCTCTAAGGCTATCGCCGCTCACGCGAAATCCCTGGGATTTCGGCTGTTCATCACCGATGACCGTGAGGAGTTCGCCAACAAACAGCGGTTCCCCGAAGCCGACATGATAGTCGCCAAGAACCCGGAAGAGGCGCTGAAAGAGTTGCCCATCAACCCGAACACGTTCATCGTCGTGGCGACCCGAGGCCATAAGTTCGACAACGTCGCGCTGGCCGCTGCCGCTGCAACCTCCGCCCGATACGTCGGTCTGATGGGGAGCAAGCGCAAGACCATCCTCATATATGAAGACCTGGTGCGTATGGGCATCTCGCTGGAACGGCTCAACGAGATTCGCTCGCCCATCGGCCTGGACATATCCGCTCGGACGCCTGAGGAGATAGCAATCTCCATCATCGGCGAGGTTTTGATGTTCCGGTTGGGCGGGACAGGACGGGCCATGAAACTGGATCAGAAGCTGATCGACCGCATCGTCGCGAAGGTCAAATCCGAAAAGACGGCTGCCGCCGCTGACTGACGACTCAATTTTGAACGATTCCGAAGAAACGAACGTGAGACGCGGGCCATCGGCTCGCGTCTCCGCTATTTTGACCGCCGCCGGCGAGTCCACCCGCATGGGCTGTCCCAAACCCCTTTTGCGGTGGCACGGCGTCACTCTGGTGGAATACCAGACTCGATGCCTTCTCGAGGGCGGAGTCTCCGAGGTCGTGGTCGTTCTGGGACACCGCGCCGAGGACGTTATCCCCTTCGTCAAAGGCCCCAATGTCCGATACGTCGTGAACTCTCGTTATCGAGAGGGCAAGACCACATCCATAAAGACGGGCCTGGCAGCTGTGTCTCTCGACGCCGACGCTATAGCGCTCCTGGCCGTGGATCAGCCTCGAACGGCGGATGTCGTCTCCAGGGTTGTGACATCCCACATAGAGAACGACACCGCCATAACGTCCCCCCGATACCAGGGACACGGCGGGCATCCGCTCATATTCTCAGCGCGTCTCAGGCCGGAACTCGAAAGCATCTCCGAGGGGAGCCAGGGCCTTCGCCAAGTGTTTCAAAACCACCTGGATGAGATCACAGAAGTCTTTTTCGACGACCCAATAATCAGCCTGGACCTCAACACACCAGAAGCTTATGCTGAGGCCCAGCTATTCTACAATTCGTGAGCCTGAACCAAAATCCGGTTTGAGCTGACGCCAAATGTTTACGGACTCTGAATTGTGCTCATCACAAAGTTGAGCAACGCGCGAGTGGTGTCGTCAGTAGGTTTGCCAACCCCCCGCTGCCAGTGCGAGTGAGGTACTCCTGATCCCCTTCGAACCGGGCACGGCGGTCTGATAACCCTCCATTTTGCGTTCGGTTGTGCCGGATGACTATGGTTCCTGGGTCACTATCGTCTATCGCGCCTGTGAAGTAGATGAATTCGTGAGCGACCAGAGAACCTGTCTCACCGCCGTGTTCTTGGCTCGTCTCTACCAATTCCCCAGTTCCGTTCAAATCTCCACTGATTGTGTAATCAAGATTGATAGTGTAGAGCTAGGTTTCACTGATCACCTTGGCAACGGAAAACGAATCTGTAGCGGTTTAGATGGCAGAGGAATCCTGTGGACGTCCGAAGGCAGATGCGATACAACCAACGAAAAAATACCTCTCCGCCATGCTGAGCGGAGTCGAAGCATCTGGTCGAGCATCAACCAACCGTTGTCCCGTCGTGACCAGACCCTTTGCTTGCAGTCTCAGGGCGGTGATGTTCAACCGCAGAATCCTTACCATCTGATACATGAAAACCCGACACCTATCCCATTACCCGCCCCACGCCTTCCAGGCGCGTTCGACGGCTTGCTGGGCCTCGCGGTGTTCGTCGCCCAGACGGGTGATGGCGTCCATATCCTGCCGGGTTGAGGCGGTCTCCAGCTTGCGCTCTATGTCTGCCAGATGGGACTCTAGCTTTTCGATGTTCGCTTCGTGGTTGATCTTCGGCTTGAAAGTGTCGGCCTTTTTCTCTTGCTTTCGGGTTTCGCGCTCTCGGCGCCGGTGCCTTGCTCGCGCGCGCTTGGACACCGGAACGGGCGTTGCTGGCTTTCTCGACTGATTCCATTCTGCGAACGTTCCGGGGAACAGCTTGATCGTCCCGTCCTCTATGGACCATATCTGTTCGGCCATCACCGAGATGAAGTGGCGGTCGTGAGACACGAACAACAGCGCGCCTTTATAGTCCGCCAGCGTGGCCTCTAGAGCCTCCCTGCTGGGGATATCTAGATGAGTTGTCGGCTCGTCCAGCACCAGGACGTTGGGTTCCAGTATCAGCAGCCGGGCCAAGGCAAGCCGGGTGCGTTCGCCGCCACTGAGAGAGTCTGTCAGCTTGAACACGTCCTCGCCCTGGAACAGGAACCGAGCTAGGTAGTTGCGAGCGTCGCCGATGGCGATGTTCTTGGCGTCCAAAAATGCGTCCAGCACCGACTTTCCCTGGGGCAGGTCGTAGGTGCCCTGTTGCAGGTACCCGACTTGGACGTTGTGACCCAACGACACCGAGCCTGATAGCGCGGGCTGCAGGGACAGTATAGTCTTGATAAGACTGGTCTTGCCCATGCCATTTGGGCCGACGATGGCCGTCCGGGAGCCTCGGAATAGCTGAGTTTCAGGCACCGTCAAAAGCTCAATCGGCTCCCCGTCGTTGGGAAACCCCACCTTGAGGTTTCGGACGCTTAGCGTCACCTGCCCGGAGCGTGTGGCCTCTGCGCTGGAGATGCTGATGGATTTCTCTCGTTGAGGAGCTTCTTTGCGCTCCAGTCTGTTAAGGCGCGTCTGGCGGCCTTGGGCTTCCTTGGTGCGTTGGCCTGCCATGTAGCGCTGGATGAAGTATTCTTCCTTGTCGATGAACTCTTGCTGACGCTCGAACTCGATGTGCTGACGCTCAACCTGCGCCCGCTTCAACTGTCGATACTTGGAGAAATTGCCAGGGAACCTCTGGAGCTTCCCTTGCTCAAGCTCCAGGATTTCCGTGGCCACCCGATCTAAAAAATACCTGTCGTGGGACACCACCATGACCGAGTAGTTAAAATTGGACAAAAACCCTTCCAACCACTCCAAGCCAGAAAAATCGAGATAGTTCGTAGGCTCGTCCAATACCAGGAGATCGGGGTCCGCGAGCAGAGCTTTTGCCAGCGCCGCGCGTGTCCTCTGGCCTCCGCTGGCAACGGACGCCGGGGTGTCGAGTGTGTCCAGAGTCAGGCCAACCCCGACGACCACTCGCTCCATCAGGTTCTGATAATCGTAGCCGCCACGGGCCTCGTACTGCTCAACCAGGGACGAGTATTGATTCTCAGCCTGCGTGCGTTCTCGACCGTCGGTCTGCTGAATACCCAGCGCGGCAGCGGCCATCCCCTCCTCAAGCGCGATGAGGTCGTCGAAGGCGGTCATAATCTCGTCTCTGAGAGAGCCTTCAGCCTCGCTCTCGGGAATCTGAGAGACGTAGCCGATGCGGATACTGCTGCCACGAATTACAGCGCCGGCGTCAGAGTCCAACTCGCCCAGAAG
>JGI24923J38494_100867_pt1 | contig 33778 bp, 29 predicted proteins | sample LinPFosplate11_FD_38494 | JGI IMG/M metagenome (IMG submission 38494) | reverse complement strand
TACGAGAGGTATATTGTTCTCGGCCTGGCAAGCGGTCATACAGGCTTCGCAACCAGTGCAGGAATCTAGGTCAACTGTCATCGTCCAGTGATAGTCGAATTCATCGTAGTAGCCTGGCTTTCGGTACTTACGCCAACCATCCATAAATCTTGAAAAGAGGCTCATTAGGTTAGCTCCGTTATCGGAATGCTGTTCAATCTGGCATCGCTTACTTCGTGCCCTTCACCCCCGGTGGTTTGCACGATATCTCTTCCCAGATCACGGGAGATACCGCTAGTTTTAACCAGGTCGATGTGGCGACCAGTAGCAACGATCCTCACTCGGGTCGCACTAGTGGCAAGGTTGCCGGTTATCTGTTCCATCTGAGGGCTAAGTATTTCGAGTGGATTGGCACCACGGTCTTTAGCATAGCGGCCATATTCGCTGTGGCCTTGCCCAATTGGCATAGCGATGACATTTGGCATGATGGCAGGATAAACAAACACCGGGGCGCGAAGCTGCCCTTGCGGTGACTCTATATCAACTAGGTCCCCTTCAATTAATCCAAGCTCGTCAGCGGTGGTTGGGTTGATTTCCACCCAAGTTCCGTAGACAACACTGGTCATGGGATCGGGTCGCTCTTGCATCCAAGGTAGATTCGCACCGCGACCATCGTAAAAGTTGGGCGATAGATAAGGGTGGAGGATAAAGGGGTAATCCTGTTCAGAGCCCGAAAATTCGGGAGCCGCTACACTGACATCGGCTATGACGCTTTGGTCTGGCGTAAAACTAGTGCTGCCGTTTGTGGTCTCTCCCCACACCCCAGCCTTGAGCAGGGCCGTCCAGAACTCATCGAAGCCCTGTTCCAAAGTCTGTGTATCACCTCTTTCATAGATACGACGCCAACCAGCTTTTATACATTCCTCCATGCTGGTCCACGGGATTGTGCTACTCATACCGATCTTATTTGCCAGTCCCAAGATGATGTCACCAGTTGCTCGAGTATTATAGAGAGGAGAAACTACCGGTTGGGAAACCGCGCCCACTGGAAAACCAACGCCTGCCTCGGGAAAGTGATCACCCCAACTTTCAAGGTAACTATTGCTTGGCAGGATTAAGTCCGCGAGTACTGTCGTTTCATCGAAGAAACTGGACGTACTTACAACCAATGGTATCTCAGCCAGTGCTTCCCTGAATTCGGCAGCCGCCGGCAAAGTAAACACCGGGTTAGTGCCATTAATTATTAAGACATCAATTTCGCCCTGGTGAGCTGCTTCTATCAGCTCAAGCATATTTCGATAACTGGCCTGATGAGGTCGAGATACTGTTCCGGCTGGTGGCGGATTGAACAACAAGCCGCCTTCCCTTCCCACATTGCCAGCTAAATAATTAAGCACGTTCACAGCAACCAGTGTGTCAACGCCATTACTGTGATTCGCGGCAGCACCACCGCCAATAGCGAGGCTGGGTTGGGTCTCCGTAAATTCGTCAGCCAGGCGAGTTATGGTGCTCTCTGGGATTCCTGTTTGTTCGGCTACCTGACTTGGGGAGTAATCCGAAAGGGCGGCCGACCAGTCAGCGCGATCAACTCCCTGGTAGTTCCCTTGGGAGACTATATGATTAGCCATGCCTAGCGCCAAAATGCCCTCTGTTCCGGGTATTGCAGCAATCCATTCGTCTGCGGCAGCACCGCTGACTGACATTCTTGGTTCTATCTGAACAAATCGCCCCCTTTCTTCCGCCTGGCGCTGGCGGCTTGTTCCGAATCCAATGCTATGGTGCACTGGAGAAATCCAGTTTGTGAGGTAATCGGCGCCGAATGACAACAATAAATTGGTGTTTTGTAAATCATAATAAGGCAGGTGATCCTGACCAAAGAATTTTTGGTTAGCTGCGTACAAAGTATGTGGGTGATCGAAATCGTAATGCAACAGCCGATTAGATCCAAGTTGCCGCATGAAACTTTCAATCAATTGGGCTAAATGGCCATTAACGCCTTCGGTTAAAAAGGAGACTCTGTTGCCCCGGCGAGCCGCCCTTAACAGGTCCAGCCTACCAGCGAGTTGGTCTAGGCCGTTTTCCCAGGTGATTTGCTCAAATGACATTGAACCACGGTCCCCGGTCTGCACCAATGGCTCAGTTATCCGATCAGGATTGTACAAGACTTGCAACCCGGCCTGACCCATACCACAAAGCCGCCCCTGGTTTACCGGATGAGAAGGATTGCCTTCTATCTTTTTCGCACGGCCCTCGCGAGTTCGTACGGATATACCACAACCCGCAGAGCACATGGAGCAAACGGAGTTGTACCAAGTGGCGATTCCGCTACTGAAGTCTTCTGGAGCCACAACATAAGGAATTAAATACTCAGTCGGGTCCTTTTTGGATTCTCTCAGCATGAATCCAGCACCAGCGCCAACACCGCCAGCGCCAACCAGTTTAAGGAATTCTCTACGATCTATGTTTGGCATTGCGCTCTTCTTTAATTACTTATGACAGGTCCAGCAATCGGTTCCGTTCTCTACTTCATTTTCTCTATGGCAGCCGAGACAAAGACGCATTTCCCAAGTATGGTCATACTGAACCGCCCCATCGATACCCCTTCTTGCCAACCTGATTCTGTCCATAGTTTCAACCGCTCCATGGCAGGTCTGACATTCAATTTCTGCCAATACGTGGCGTTTATGTGTGAAGTGAACGAAGTCCGGCAGATCATGAACCTTTATCCAGGGAATAGGCTCTCTATTCTCCCAGTAACTCATGAGGAGCCGTATCTGGGGTTGCTCTGTCGCGACCTCGTTATGACAACCTATACATTTCGAAACGCTTGGGACTCCCGCCGACGGCGAGCGGTCCGCCTGAGTATGGCAATACATACAAGGAATTTCGTTCTCACCAGCGTGGATTTGATGACTGAATGCAATCGGTTGCTCCGGGCTGGTATCCGAATAAAATGTCGCATTCGACCAATAGCCCACCCCTAATCCAATGACTGCAACAAGCACGAGCATAGCCGCAGGCATAAGTACTCTTAGTGCCGGGACAATGGAAATCTTCATCTACTGTGTACTCCGTTTAAGTATTCCCAGGGAAGCCCCAAAACTTTCACCGAACTCGTGAATAGAATTCGCTGTTTCCGAATTCTTCGTCGCCTTTAAATAGGTGTCTGCCATCTTGTGAATCACCTGGTAGAAATAGATATTAATATCATCGATAGTTGTATCCTTGATCCAAAGATCGATGGCAGCAGTGGTCTTGTTTTTGCTATCCCACACTGAAAGCATCATGGACTCACACAAAATAGGTCCACTTTCTTGGCCTTCAGAGGCTTCCCACTCAATTCGAGTCGGAACATTGTCTTCGTCCAAATCGACAATTAATTTGATTTCTGCTTTTCTTGACATGTTTATTTTCGCTTCCGTTGATGCTGCCTGAGTGCGTCCAGATTCCTAAAACCAATATACAAATGTAAATAGAAACAACCAGACCACATCCACAAAGTGCCAATACCAGCTTGCTGCCTCAAAGCCGAAATGATTTTCCGGAGAGAAGTGTCCACATAGACAGCGCAGCAATATGACAAAAAGCATTATTGTTCCCATGGTCACATGAGCACCATGAAATCCGGTTAACATGAAGAAGGTAGAGCCGTAAATGCCGGATCCCAGTGTCAGCCCCAACTCGTTGTAGGCTTCCATGTATTCAACCACCTGAAGGGTCAGAAACGATATTCCTAGCGCGACTGTTAACCCCAACCAAATTGCCAGTGGCAGTCTCTGGTTTTTTTTCAAAGCCCAATGGGCAAAAGTAACCGTTACACTGCTGGTAACCAGGATACAGGTATTAATGAAGGGCAGACCCCATGCTTCCATCGCCTCAGTAGTTGTGCCACCAGGAGTCAAAAAAAGCGGCCAAGTATCGGCGAAGTCAGGCCACAACAGCACATGCGTTTCAAGATTAGTGCCAGCTCCCGCCAGCCATGGCACAGTGATTAAGCGCGCATAAAAAAGTGCACCGAAGAAAGCGGCGAAGAACATAATTTCAGAGAGGATGAACCAGGCCATGCCCATACGAAAGGATCGATCGAGCAATTTGCTATTCATCCCCCCTACAGATTCACTGATCACTGTTCGAAACCAACCAAAAAACATGTAGGCAATGAGAGCCAGTCCGATATAAAAAACCGGCGCTCCAAAGCTTGCCTCAGTTTCAACTTTATCAGTACTTTGCTGTATGAAATTAACTGCGCCAAAGGCTAGAACTGCAAGTGCAGAAGAGCCGATAATTGGCCAGCGGCTTGAATGTGGGACGTAATAACGAGGTGCTTCCATCATGGTTGGTGGCTCGCAAACGCCAAACTCGAGGGTTCAAGTTCTGGCGCATTAAATAAAGAGTAGGATAAGGTTAAGGTATTGATCTCTTCCGGCAACTCTTCGTCGATATAAAACCTAACAGCCATCTGTTGGTCTTCACCGGCTTCCAGATATTGTTCCGTAAAACAAAAACATTCGATTTTATGCAGATATCTAGATGCATTGACCGGAGACACACTAGGCACTGCTTGTCCGGTAACCCCCTGGGCGGAGTGATTACGAGCATAGTAGGAGGTCAGATTAACCTCACCCACTCGGACCCTCAGTTGATGTTCTGTCGGCCGGAATTCCCAGGGCATGCCACGAGAAACCTGGGCTAGGAACTGGATGGTCACTTCACGCTCAGACTCTTGCATGACAGCTGCGGGCTCAACAGCTACGATGCTAGGGGTTTTCCCGGTGATCCCGGTAACTTCGCAGAAAATTTCGTAAAGCGGGACAAGTGCGAAGGAAAATCCTAACATCCCAAAAGCCAGCGAAGAAAGCAGGATTAAATGCTTGGCTTGCTTGTTGCGATTCTCACTCATGCTTGTAAGCTTCCTCGGGTGTTGGAAACTGTGGCGGCGTCTCGAATGTGTGAAGAGGGGCCGGAGAAGGGATTGTCCACTCCAAACCTTCCGCTCCTTCCCAAACCTGCGAGGTAGCCTTCTCTCCACCGCGTATGGCCTTAATCACTATGTATAGAAATAAAACCTGTGTCAGGCCCAGTATTCCAGCTCCAATACTGGATACCAAATTGAAATCAGCGAACGCCAAGGAGTAGTCCACAATTCGTCGCGGCATGCCAGCGAGACCAACGAAATGCATTGGGAAAAAAGTCATGTTGACCGCAATGACCGCTGTCCAAAAATGGATCTTACCCAAACGCTCGTCATACATATTGCCGCACCACTTGGGTAGCCAATAATACACCGCTGACATAATGCCAAAGATGGCGCCTGGATAGAGCACATAGTGAAAGTGGGCAACTACGAAAAAGGTGTCGTGGTATTGAAAATCTGCCGGGACTAAAGCCAACATTAGGCCCGAGAAACCGCCAATGGTGAATAAGATAACAAACCCAAGAGCAAACAACATTGGTGTCTCAAACGTCATGGAACCGCGCCACATTGTGGCCACCCAGTTGAACACCTTTACTCCGGTAGGAACGGCTATCAACATGGTGGCATACATAAAGAACAATTCAGCTGCCAGAGGCATGCCTACAGAGAACATGTGGTGACCCCAGACCACAAACGACAAAATCGCGATCGAAGCGGTTGCGTACACCATCGAGTGGTAACCAAACAGTTTCTTGCGTGCGAAAGTTGGTATGATCTGGGAGGCAATGCCAAATCCCGGTAGGATCAAGATATAGACTTCAGGGTGTCCGAAGAACCAAAACACATGCTGGAATAAAAGTGGGTCCCCGCCCCCGGCTGCCGCAAAAAAACTAGTGCCGAAATGACGATCAGTAAGCATCATAGTTACCGCACCTGCCAATACTGGCATCACCATAACCAACAGGAACGCAGTGATTAGCCAGGTCCAGACGAATAGGGGCATTTTCATCAGAGTCATGCCTTCCACACGCAGGTTGAAGATAGTAACAATGATATTAATGGCCCCAAGTACGGATGAGACTCCCATCATATGAACGCCGAGAATGAAAAAATCAGTACTCGGTGGCCCGTAGGTCGTAGAAAGGGGCGCATAAAAAGTCCAACCAAAGTTTGGGGCACCGCCCTCCATGAAGAGTGACGAGATCAAAAGAGTGAAGGCGAAAGGCAGAATCCAAAAGCTGAAATTATTTAATCGTGGCAGCGCCATATCCGGTGCGCCGATCATGAGCGGGATTTGCCAGTTAGCCAAACCAACAAAACCGGGCATCACTACGCCGAATACCATGATCAGGCCATGCATGGTCACCATCTGATTATAAAAAAGCGGATCGGTAAACTGCATGCCGGGCTGGCCCAACTCCATGCGAATGACCATTGCCATAGCCCCGGCAACAAAAAACAGCACGAAACTGAGCCATAAATATAACGAGCCGATCTCCTTGTGGTTAGTAGTTAAAAACCACCGCTCGAGAAACGCCAGGAGCGGAGAACGGTTTGGAATTGTATGTCCAGCGATTTCGGCCATGACTGAGCTACCTTATCGTGCCTCGAAAATAGTTATTGGCTGAACTAAGTCAGCGGTTTCGTTGCCAAAAGAATTGCGTTCATAAGTAATCACGGAAGCGATTTCTAGATCGGAAAGCTGTGGTGCCCAGGCCTGCATTTCGGTATCAGCCGCGCCATTTAGCACGCGATCCATATGCGCCTCCATGGGCCCATTCGGAATTTCACCCCCGGCCAATGCTGGGTATGTGGAGCCTTGCCCCGCGCCATCCAATTCATGGCAGGTCGCACAATGGTCCACATAAACTCCCTCACCAATTTCCATGAGTTCTGCCATGGCCCATGTTTTAGCGCGGTCAGCAACTGCCTGCCCAGAAGCAAGTTCAATGGCCAGCCTTTGGTCCTCAAGCCACTGATCGAAATCGGCCTCCGCTTGGACTTCTACCACTATCGGCATAAAGGCGTGATCTTTGCCGCAAAATTCCGCGCATTGCCCCCTGAACAGCCCCGGCTCATTGACTCGGGTCCATGCTTCATTGATGAAACCTGGTATCGCGTCTTGCTTAACCGCAAAATCCGGTATCCACCAAGAATGTATTACGTCATCTGACGTCGTCAGGAAGCGAACCTTCCTGTTAGTGGGCAGAACCAGCACATTATCCACCTCCAACAAATAGTTCATTCCTTTTGGCTCAAGGTTATCTCTCTCCGCTTGGGCCGTCGCCAAGTTGCTATAGAAGCCTATATTTGAATCGAGGTATTGATAGTGCCACTTCCACTGCGACCCAGTTATGAGGATGCTTAGATCGGGATCGCTGTTATCTTCAATCTCTATCAAAGCCCTAGTTGCCGGTACCGCCAGGCTAATTAAAATCAACACCGGTATAACTGTCCAGACGATTTCTACCGCGGTACTCTCATGAAAATCTGCTGGCTTTGGATTCTTTGAACGACGATGGGCATATATCGAATAAAACATGATGCCGAAGACTAGGATTCCTATTACTACGACGATGGACAGGCTTAGGTGATGCAGATCCTGGATCTCCCGGCTCATTTCGGTGACCCCTGGGCGGACATCCATTGCCGCAGCACAGGCCACACGAGTAAACCCTAATAACAATGAGAATGTCAGACCTTTCTGCAGCATACTTTTAATAGAAGTCACGTGTTTGCTATTGTCCTTTTGGTTTGCCCCGTTTGGTACACTAACTTAGTTTGAATAGGGCCGCTTGTCAGCGATTCAATTGGGCCAATGTTCGCAATTGGTTTCTACCCTGCCAGTCACGGTAATGGATGGCCATCGCTCGCTCGGTGTGGCCTTGCCAGTCACCGTGATGGGCCAGTAAAAATGAGTCGCCGTCAATTCTTGCCTGCCAGGGAGCTCCTTCCCAGTCCATAAAGGCCAGCATAGAATTTGAATGTTGGCTCCATCTCCCTTCATTTTGTGGCCGAAGTTCAAATCCCTCATTTCGAACCCAGCCAGTCCACTTTTCACCATTCCAGGTAACAAATTCCATTGAGCTTTGAACCCAAGGTTCATTAACAGGTTCAGAGCCAGTATAGGAAGTTGCATCAAAAACCAGTTTAGCGGCAACGATAGGAGTAAGTAGAATCACTGCTACGCTCACAAATAATTTGATAGTTGTTCTCCCAAGCTCACTTTTACAACGTTGTAAAAATTAATACCGATGCCGCACAAAATTTTAGCCGTTCCATCTGCCCTATCAAATTATTCGCTCATCGTTAAGACAGGCGCGCGCACCAACTACGTTAATAGTTTTTTCTACTTTTTCGACAAGGGAAGGGTAAACATTAAGACAAAGATCTAAAGACCGGCTTCACTGCTAATTATAATTAACCTGTTCCACTACTGAGCCACTACTTAGCGTCTAGTGCTTAGTGTTTAGGATAGAAAAACTCACTACCTATGATTGGCAAAATTATACCTGCCTGTTCAAATCATTACAAATTCAATTGGGGTTTCATTGCTCTGCGTCAATGCCATACATCATTTCCTAACAACAACATCCCGGCGATAACCTGAATCGCCTGTTCCCTAGCTTATTCTATTTTCGACTGCTCCCTAAGGATACTTATCACCGGTCCTGTATTAGGTTTTTTCCCGCGCCAGATCGAAAAGGATTCTGCTGCCTGTTCCACCAGCATGCCTAAACCATCTAGAGCAAGGACAACTCCATTCTCTTTAGCCCATCGAACAAACACAGTTGCTTCAACGCCATACATCATGTCGTAACAACAACACCCCGGCTGCAGAGCATTCCTGTTCAGGGGCGGCAATTCCCCACTGAGGCTTAAAGAAGTGGCATTGATAATGAGATCAAACCCGGTTGCGCTAAAATTTTCGTAACAGAAACTCTCTACCTCGGCAAGGCCGCCAAACTCTTCTTTTAGTTGCTGTGCTTTTGACAAGGTGCGATTAAGCAAAACAATTGATGAAGGCTGATGATTGATAAGCTCCGAAAGTGCGCCCCGAGCGGCGCCACCTGCGCCCAATAAAAGCACTCTTCTCTCGCGAATAGAGAATCCGTTATTGTCCTGTATGTCTCTAACAAGACCTATGCCGTCGGTGTTCTCTCCCCACAAAGTGCCGGCATCGTCCAGGTATAGCGTATTAACCGACCTTGCGAGAGCCGCGTGCTCCCCATGTCGCTCAGCCAACCGGTAAGCTGCCTCTTTGAAAGGCACTGTTATATTCAGTCCCGCGCCTTTATCGATGAAAAATTCTTTTACAAAATTGTCAAAGTTGTCGGCTTCAACTTTAACAGCGCGATACTCCAGGTCTTCACCGGTTTGGGCGGCGAAAAGTTGGTGAATATAGGGCGACTTGCTGTGTTCAACAGGATTGCCTACTACGTTATAGAGAGACACGATTCGTTAAATCCAATTTGATTACTTATCAGACCCAATCTCTGGGTTTTAAAAAATGAGTGTACAGCTTTTCTTCTTCGCTTCCTGGCTCTGGCCTCCAATCGTAAGTCCACCTCACTATCGGTGGTAGCGACATAAGTATCGATTCGATGCGTCCAGCTTGGGACTGGAGCCCAAACACTGTTCCCCGATCATAAACCAGGTTGAACTCCGCATATCTGCCTCGGCGGTATTCCTGGAATTCCTTTTGCTGCCGCGTGAATTTTAGGTTCTTTCTTTTTTCTATTATGGGGGCATAGGCCTCTATGTAACTGTTGGCCATAGAGCGAACAAACGCAAAACTTTGCTCAAAGCCAAGCTCATTGAAATCGTCAAAAAACAATCCGCCTACGCCACGGGTTTCATTTCTGTGCCTAATAAGGAAGTATTCATCACACCACTTTTTGAATCTAATATAGTACTCGTCACCAAAATTGGCACAAGATTTCCTGGCAACTGAATGCCAATGAACACAGTCTTCTTCGAAACCGTAATATGGCGTGAGGTCATAGCCACCCCCGAACCACCAGACTGGTTCTTCGCCCTCTTTTTCCGCCACGAATAATCGAAAGTTTGCATGCGAAGTAGGCACGAATGGATTCAGCGGATGAATCACGACGGACACTCCCATCGCCTGAAATGCCCTACCAACAAGTTCCGGGCGTGCGCCTGTAGCTGACGCAGGCATGGTTTTGCCGAAGATATGAGAAAAATTCACTCCTCCTTTTTCGAACACGGCGCCGTTGCTGATAACGCGCGTGGTACCGGACCCTCCTTCTCCTCGGTTCCATTTATCCGAATGAAAGCTTGACTGGCGGTCGAATTTCCCGAGGTCGTTGCAGATGTTCTCTTGCAGCCCTAGAAGGAACTCTTTCACCGCCGCTATATTAACTGGGTCCAATTCGGCTCCCCCTGCTTGTGTCTGACTAATCCTTTTATCGAATTAGCCTGCCTGTTTTCAGGTCCCTTATCTCTGATGTAGCTGAATCCGAACCGAGCCTTCCTTCGACTATAAAATCCACCTTGCTGGAAAATTCTCGTTTCAATTCCTGCAAAGACCGGATATCAGTTTCGCCTGCTATATTTGCCGATGTTGAAACAAGCGGTTTGCCGAATTGCGAACATAGTGCCCTAACCACTGGATGCGCGCTCACTCGGATGGCAACCGAGTCATTTCTCCCTTTTACCCAGCCAGGGATTTGATTATCAGCATCAGGAACCAGCCAAGTAACTGGCCCAGGCCAAGTATCGTGTAACTGGGCAAGCTTAGTTTCACTCAACGAATCCAATAGTGTGCCAAACTGTTCGACGCTTGCTGCAACCAGGATCAACCCCTTGCTCATTGATCTTTGCTTGATCGCAACCACTCGTTCCACAGCATCGCGATTGTAGGGATCACAACCCAGCCCCCAAACCGCCTCTGTGGGATAGGCGATAACGTGGCCCTGGGCTAGGTGGCGACAGGCAACTTTAAAATCTAAAGGTCCGCAGGACATAGTCTGCTGAGAGCTTACTTCAATGAGGCCTGTAGTGCCTGGTCTTGGGATTTTACTTTCTCGGCGGTAGCTGCTCGGTCCTTTTTTACTCTCTCTGCCAACTCGTCGTCTCCCAAAGATAGAATTTGGGCAGCAAGGTATCCTGCATTCTTGGCACCACTCTCTCCAATGGCCACCGTTGCAACGGGCACGCCCCCCGGCATTTGCACGGTAGACAGCAAGGCGTCTAGCCCCTTCAATGGCCCAGCGTCTATGGGAACGCCAATAACCGGCTTGGTAGTATGAGCCGCAGTCGCTCCGGCTAGATGTGCAGCTAACCCTGCTCCAGCGATAAAAACCTGGCAGCCTCGCGCCTCAGCATCACTAATGAACTGTTGAGTAATGGAGGGCGTTCTATGGGCCGAAGTAATTTTGATCTCACACTCTATTTGCAGTCGCTTCAGTGTATCTGCGGTTGCCTGCATTACCGTGAGGTCCGATTGTGACCCTAATAATATAGAGACAAAAGGCTTGCTCATAGTGTCTGTTCCCAAGGTGAAAATTGCGAAACGGGAAAACTACCGCAGACCGGCCACCTATGCAAGAGAGTCCAGCGCTCTCTCGAATATCTGGTGATTGAATGTGCAACAATGGCCGTGTCACAGGGATGCCTTTCTTATTTCGCGAGTCCTAGATATTTGCACCTAGAATTCGAAAAAGTACGTCTATATATGGGCCACTACCACAGCAAGTTTGTGCTTCGTTGGCAAAGTTTTAACCGTTAAAATTCTGCACCTTTAGGCATAGATAGCCTGGCAATACGTTATAATTGCGTCTGGAAGCAGTTAATTGATAGATTCTTTTACCACTAAAAGCAGGCCCTTTGAGACAATGGCAATTTTACAAATTCTGGAATTTCCTGACTCCAGGCTAAGGAAAATAGCGGTCCCCGTAACTGTTTTCGATGCCAACCTCGAAGTTTTGATTAGCTCTATGTTAGAAACTATGTACGAAGCAGACGGCATAGGCCTTGCGGCCACCCAAGTTAATGTCCACAAACGGCTTTTGGTGTTAGATGTTTCTGAAGAGAAAGATGGTCCACAGACATTTATTAATCCAACTTATGAGGTGATTGAAGATGCCCTGACGGAGCATGACGAAGGCTGTTTGTCAGTGCCGGGATTCTATGAAACGGTGGCTCGACCTAGCGCCATAAAGGTAAATGCGCAAAATCTGAAAGGCGAAACTTTCGAGCGTGAGGCAACAGGCCTCCTTTCGACCTGCATTCAACACGAAATTGACCACCTGGATGGTAAACTGTTCGTCGACTATCTCAGCACCCTTAAGCGGCAACGAATTCGCAGTAAGCTCGAAAAAGAGCATAAAAAGTCAGCATAACCACCTATGGGAAATTTACGAATCTGTTTCGCAGGTACTCCTGAATTTGCGGCCGCGCATTTATTGGCATTGCTGGATTCTCCTCATCAAGTGATCGCGACCTACACCCAGCCTGACCGACCTTCTGGGCGCGGCAAAAAACTGTTGCCAAGCCCCACTAAACGAGTTGCCGAACAAAGCGCCATCCCTTTGTTCCAGCCGACAACCCTGAGAGCCCAGGAACAATATAACCTTCTGGAGGGGCTTTGCCCTGACGTGTTGGTAGTTGTTGCCTACGGCCTAATACTGCCAAGGGCCATTCTTTCTATTCCAAAATTTGGGTGTATTAATGTACACGCTTCTTTGTTACCTCGCTGGCGAGGCGCAGCGCCAATAGAGCGGGCGATACTAGCTGGCGACAAAGAATCAGGTATCACAATTTTGCAGATGGACGAAGGGGTTGATACCGGGCCTATACTTTACCAACAGCCTATATCTATAGCCGATTCGGACACGAGGCAGAACCTTGAAAATAATCTCGCTCATGCTGGCAAGGGCGCTTTACTTCACACATTAGATAATCTGGAACCGCTTATGGCCGGAGCAATTCAGCAGGACAATCAAGTCAGTACATATGCGGAAAAGCTGCAAAAAACAGAGGCACTGATTAATTGGAAGTCTCCGGCAAGCACAATTAGTCGCACTATTCGTGCAGGTATTGGACGATTTCCGGCGTACACCTTCCTGGATGGGGACAGGCTCCGAATTATCGAAGCAACACCAAAAGCGAATAGGTTTGAACACCCCCCCGGCACTATTGCCGAGCTTGGTAGAAATGGCTTCGTTGTGGCTTGCTCCAATTCTTCCCTTCATGTGAACTTAGTCCAATTACCCGGCAAGAATGTCGCCAATGTGGCCCAAGTATTAAACGCTCGTCCATCACTATTTGCTCCCGGTAAGTCTTTTACGAATTCTGAAGCACAGTCTTGATGAATAGCAAAGACTACCGAGCTATCAGTGTAAAAATACTTACAGCCCTACAGAAGGGTAGCGGCTCCTTAACCAGCCATCTTGCGCAATATGCTGATCTGCACGACTATGGCCTGCTGCAGGAAACTACCTATGGGGCCTGTCGCTGGTTTCATGCCCTGGAGTATTTGTTAAATCAACTAGTAAGCAAACCACTAAGAGACAAAGACCTTGATCTGAAATCTCTGCTCATTATTGGCTTTTACCAGCTACGCGAACTCTCTATCCCAGACTACGCTGTAATTAATGAAACGGTTTCCACGGCAGGCATGTATGGAAAACCATGGCGAAAGTCACTTATTAATGGCGTGCTCAGAAACTACTTGCGCTCCCAACATGAACTGGAAGAGCGCCTTAATCAATCTGCAGCGGACACCCGTTATTCACACCCGTCTTGGTTAGTTGATGAACTGTTTAAGCAGTGGCCTGAACAGGCGAAACAGATCCTCGCCCACAATAATGTGCGCCCCCCTATGACACTAAGGGCTAACCAGCGCCAGACCAGTAGGGAGGAGCTACTAAAACAATTACACGTCGCCAGCGTAGGCGCGCAACCAGGTAAATTTAGCAATACTGCTATTTACCTGGATCAGCCCCGCCCACTAGCGAACCTTCCAGGATTTGATAACGGGCAACTAAGTGTCCAGGATGAAGCCTCTCAACTGGTTCCCGCGCTCTTGCAACTGTCGCCTGGACAATCTGTTCTAGACGCCTGTGCTGCACCAGGAGGCAAAACCTGCCACATTCTCGAAAGTGAATGCTCACTCACCTCTTTGCTTGCCTTGGATAGGGCCTCCGACCGTGTAAACAAGATCAAGGACAATCTCACACGACTCCATCTCGAGGCCACTACGCTTTGCGCAGATGTCAACAGTCCTAGTACCTGGTGGGACGGGAAAAAGTTCGATCGTATCCTGCTTGACGCGCCCTGTTCGGCGACTGGAGTGATTCGCAGACATCCGGATATTAAGCTGTTGGGAACACCGGAGAATGTGCTTTCGTTACAAAAGAATCAGCAAGAATTACTCAGCTCCCTATGGCCCTGCTTAAAAAAAGGCGGTTTATTACTTTACACCACCTGCTCACTGCTTAGACAGGAGAACGAATTCATTATCGATGAGTTCCTACAATGCACGGATAACGCTAAATATGAAGGCGTTGCGGCCGATTGGGGAGTAGAATGCCGCTATGGAAGACAGCTCCTCACTGGCGCAAATGACGGCCCTGATGGATTCTTCTACTGTTTGCTTCGAAAAATCTAGCCAATCGCAATTGCCGGCTTTCAGAGAACCACGCGCATGAAGAAAATAATCATTCTCGGTGCAAACCAAGTTGCCGGTGCACTTGCTGAAACTCTGGCTAACGAAAAGAACGACATCACTGTTGTGGATACCGACGCCGAGAAACTACAAGAATTAAAGGACCGCATCGATATAGGCACTGTTACGGGCCAGGGTTCCCACCCTGACGTTTTGGAGAAAGCAGGCGGGCAAGATGCTGACATGATCATCGCTGTTACCGATAGTGATGAAATCAATATGGTCGCTTGCCGGGTCGCATATTCCCTGTTCCAGACAAGAGAGAAAATCTGTTGTATACGTTCCACCAGTTATCTGGATAGCAAGGATAAGCTGCAGGGCAAGCACGGAATCGCTGTAGACGATATTGTCAGCCCTGAAGCCATCGTCTCCGATTACATTTCCCGCCTTATCGATTTGCCCGGCTCCCTGCAGGTGCTCGATTTCGCTAAGGGGAAAGTGCAACTGGTTGCCGTTAAAGCCTTTTATGGCGGGCCACTAGTTGGCCAAGAAATTCGTATGCTTCGACAACACATGCCTAAAATTGAAACCCGGGTTGCGGCCATTTTCAGAAAGGATCGCCCGATTATCCCGGAAGGATCGACAGTAATCGAAGCGGAAGACGAAGTTTTTTTTGTGGCCGCCCAGGAAAACATCCGGGCTTGCATGGGAGAATTGAGGCGCCTAGACAGGCCTTACAAACGATTAATCATTGCGGGTGGCAGCAATATCGGTTTTCGCTTGGCTCGAACCATTGAGCAGCGCTATCAAGTCAAGATTATTGAAAGTAACTCTAGGCGTTGTGCCTATCTCTCAGAGCACCTCGCTAAGGCCATCGTGTTGCATGGGGAAGCCTCTCACCAAGAGTTACTGCTGGACGAAAACATCGAAGACACTGATGTGTTCTTGGCGCTTAGCGACGACGATGAAGACAACATCATGTCATCTTTGCTAGCGAAACGACTGGGCGCAAAAAAAGTAATGACAGTGATCAACAACGCCGCCTATGTCGATCTGGTGCAGGGTGGTGATATTGATATAGCCATATCTCCGCAACAGGCTACCATTGGCAGCGTGCTGACCCATGTTCGGCGAGGAGATGTTGTTAATGTGCATTCCCTGCGGCGGGGGGCGGCAGAAGCAATGGAAGCCATTGTCCACGGCGACCAGGCCTCTTCCAAGTTAGTAGGTGGCACAATCGGGGAAATAGGATTGCCGGAAGGCACAACAATCGGGGCCATCGTGAGAAACGATGAAGTGCTGATCGCTCACGACAGTACTGTGATTGAGTCAGACGACCATGTCATCCTGTTTCTGGTAGACAGAAAGAGAATAAAAGAAGTAGAGCGCCTATTCCAGGTCGGATTCAGTTTTTTCTAGCAAACAATGCATGCACCAATAATATTTAAGATCCTAGGCATTCTGCTCATGCTGTTCAGCTTGTTGGGCAATCTCCCACCGATATTTGTCTCTATGCTGTATGGCGATGGGATGGCGATGGCTTTCTTCTACTCGTTGATGATTATCGGTAGCACTGGTCTACTTTTGCTCATCTTCACTGCACGCACGCGCAAGGAATTAGGAACAAAAGATGGGTTTATCGTTGTGACCCTTTTCTGGGCGGTATTGGGGACCGCCGGATGCTTACCGTTTCTTCTGTCTCCCGCAATTGAGCTGTCGGTCACAGATGCGGTTTTCGAATCTCTCAGCGGACTAACAACCACAGGCGCCACTGTGATTTCAGGGTTGGACTCTCTTCCAAAATCCATACTTTTTTATCGCCAGCTGCTACAGTGGTTGGGGGGTCTGGGCATCATCGTCCTGGCCATGGCCCTGCTACCAATGTTGGGTATCGGCGGCATGCAACTATACCGAGCAGAAAGCCCAGGGCCGCTTAAAGACAGCAAGCTCGTGCCCCGGTTGGCGGAAACGGCAAAGGCTCTCTGGTACATTTATCTCTCGCTTACCGCGGTCTGTGCTCTTGCCTACTGGGCCGTAGGCATGGAGTTTTTTGACGCGGTCAGCCATAGCCTAACCACCGTGGCCATCGGTGGGTTCTCAACCCATGACGCTAGTCTCGGCTATTTTAATAATCCGGCCGTTGATATGGTGGCAATCGTATTCATGTTTATAGCCGGAATAAACTTCGCGCTGCATTTCACGGCATGGCAACGCCGCAATGGCCGCCACTACCTTTTGGATCCTGAGCTTCTATTTTATTCCTTTATACTGATTTCTGTATCGATAGTTACAGTAATTGTCCTCCACTTTTCGGGAGTCTATGCCAGTGTCTCAGAATCTATTACCAAGGGCGTTTTTCAGGTAGTCTCCATCGCCACCACCACTGGGTTCACTACGGCCGACTTTAGCTCCTGGCCGCTCTTTCTTCCCTATATGCTTTTGTATGCTGCTATTATCGGCGCTTGCGCGGGATCAACCGGTGGCGGTATGAAAATGATTCGTATTTTGTTGATCTTTAAGCAAGGATTCCGTGAGGTGCAACGACTCATCCATCCAAAGGCGATCATTCCCATTAAGCTTGGTGGTAATGTTGTAAGTGATAGGGTGATTGAATCGGTTTGGGGGTTTTTCGCCGTTTATGTCATGGCCTTCATGGTCATGTTGCTCGCCCTGCTGGCAACGGGCCTAGATATCATTACCGCTTTCAGCGCGGTGGGCGCCTGCATTAATAATCTTGGTCCTGGCCTGGCCGGCGTGGCCGAGACTTACGGTCATCTTCCTGTCACAGCAAAATGGATCTTGTGCTTTGCCATGTTACTCGGCCGACTCGAAGTATTTACATTGCTTGTATTATTCACACCAATGTTCTGGCGCCGCTAGTTTGCTATAATGATTATTGATAATAACTGTGATGTAAGAAGTTTCTATGTTGTTTCATGTGACACACAGACATGGCTATGCAACATGTATGGCCCATGATTGAAAAGCTAAAACATATTTTTCACAAACAATTTCAAATGCTGAAGAATCAGGTGTAAAAGTTCATGGGGTTTATGCTGACCCCCCTGGTCACCAAATTTTTATGGTGGTTGAAACTGATACAATGGAACAGTTGGTTAAATTTTTAGACCCTATTATAGATCTCGGCGATTATGAAGTTCGTCCTGTTTTAAATTTTTCAACAGCAATTGCAAGTCTAAGCAACAGTTAAGATATAAAGAAAATAATTAATCCTTATAGAGCTTTGCGCCGTCAGGCCGTCGGCGAAACCGCTTGTATTCCCACTGGTATTGGGAAATTGCAAGCTTCACACACTCTTCCACAGACTTATTAAGTCCAGCAACCGATTCTTCCAAATTGTCGCTATAGATGGCCGGGTTGGCCTCTTGTAACACGGCCTTGAATCCTTTCCCTCTCGGTAGTCGCTCTGCAAACCCGGAAAACACTTTTGCATTTGTCCGCTGCACGAGTTTGCTTACCAAGGTCATTGTGAGTGCTTGCTGGCCAAAAAATGGAGCATAGATGCCGCTTTCATCGGGTGGCACCTGGTCAGGCAAGATGGCGACAACTTCGCCAGATTGAAGTGCTTTTAACAGTTGAGCGACACCTTTACGATTGGTGGGTACCATCGAGATTCCGCTTCTTGAACGGGCCTTCCTACTGAGCGCATCCAAGGGTTGAATTTTTGGCGGTTGGTACAAATAAGTAGTGCGATGAATTTCGCCGATGAAAAAACCGAGCACCTCCCAGTTGCTTAGATGAGGGGCCAGAAGGATCACGCCTTGCCCAGCTTTTGTGGCGGCAGAGAACTTTTTTAAGCCGGTCGACTCTTCATCGACAATAAGCGCAATAGTTTTATCTACAGGCAGTAACCAGGCTTTGCCCATTTCGAGCGCTGTGCATGCGGTGTTTTTGAGGCTTTCTTTTGCAAGGGCTGCTATCTCATTATTGCCTTTCTCAGGAAAACACGCCTTAAGATTTTTTAACGTGGTGTCTCGTGACCGCGTCGGAAATATGTATAGAGCCGCACCCCAAAGCTCTGCAACCACGTGTAACACCCAGAGGGGTACTACTGCACAGACAGTCAGCAAACCTTTAACAAAGATATATATAAGAGGTTGGATAGCGTTTGCTCAATTCGCAACTTGTTAAGTCGCCTATTTTAGAGCGAATCCGACGAATGGCAATGGCGAAGGCCCTTCCGATGCTCGGCCTGGAAGAGGGGAAACAAGCGCTTGTGGAATAGTTGCAGATATTCCAGCATAATCATAACCCTCTGATTTCTCGAACCCAATCAACCGCGTGGAAAAAAATAAGGACTTGAAAACATTTCAGGGCCTAGTGATGGCTCTGCAGCAGTTCTGGGCGCAACAAGGGTGCGTTCTTATGCAGCCCTTGGACCTGGAAGTCGGTGCAGGAACGTTCCACCCTGCAACATTCCTGCGTGCCATCGGCCCAGAATCCTGGAATACAGCCTACGTGCAGCCCTGCCGACGGCCCACCGATGGTCGTTATGGTGATAACCCGAACCGGCTACAGCACTATTACCAGTTTCAGGTGCTCCTAAAACCTTCACCTCCGGATATACAGGCTGTCTATCTGGAATCCCTCGAAGACCTTGGCATCGACATGAGCATACATGACGTTCGGTTTGTCGAAGACAATTGGGAGTCCCCGACGCTGGGAGCCTGGGGTCTAGGTTGGGAAGTCTGGCTGAATGGTATGGAGGTGACCCAATTTACCTATTTCCAGCAGGTAGGCGGCTTAGAATGTTATCCGGTGAGCGGTGAGATCACTTACGGCATCGAACGCATTGCCATGTACTTACAGGATGTAGATAGCATCTATGATATCGTCTGGACAAACGGGCCCGGGGGGCCGGTGAGCTATGGTGACGTGTTCAGACAAAACGAAGTGGAAATGTCCGCTTACAATTTTGAATATGCCGATACCGAATTGCTTTTCAAATCTTTCGATAACTGCGAGCAACAGTGCAAATTCCTCATTGAGAAAGGGCTTGCGCTGCCAGCGTACGAACAAGTTTTGAAGGCATCTCACTATTTCAACCTTTTGGATGCCAGGAAAGCGATTTCGGTCACCGAGCGGCAACGATTTATTCTTAAGGTTCGCGCTCTCGCAAGGCTGGTAGCCGAGGCCTATTTCGAGAGTCGCAAACATCTTGGGTTCCCCTTAGCAACGGACGCGTTGCGAAAAGAGTATCTGGAGCGATAAGCATTATGTCTCCTCGCGACTTTCTAGTTGAAATTGGCACAGAAGAGCTACCCCCTAAAGCATTAGCCGGTCTATCTGAGAGCCTAGAGCATGGCATAGTGAAGGGGTTGAATCGTGAGCAGTTGAATTTCTCAGCTTCCCAACGTTACGCTACACCTCGTCGGCTTGCTGTGCTCATTCGTGAATTACAGGCGCAGCAACCGGACAGGGACATCGACCGATTGGGCCCGACTATCAGCGCAGCGTTTGACCAACAGGGAAAGCCTACTAAGGCCGCACAGGGCTTTGCGCGCTCATGTGGGGTCGCTGTCAACGAACTCGATCGATCGGCAAAAGGTGGGGTTGAAAAACTAGCATTCCTCTCTAAAGAACCGGGAAAGCCTACCCAGGATCTTTTGCCTAGGCTTGTCCAAGATGCCATTGCGCAATTGCCAATTCCGAAAAGAATGCGCTGGGGAGCCTCTCGTGAAGAATTTGTTAGGCCTGTGCACTGGGCGATCATGATGTTCGGCGAAGAGATTATCCCTGCACTTTTGGTGGGAGTGGAGGTTGATCGCTTCTCCTACGGGCACCGCTTTAGCGCCACCAAAGAAATTATAATTAATAGCGCAAAAGATTACGAAGAGTTGCTCGAAGAGAAAGGGGGTGTAATCCCTGATTTCAAAAAACGAAAGGACCTGATTCGCCAACTAGTCGAAGACGAAGGCAGTGGGGCTGGCGGCACCGCAGTAATTGATGAGGCTTTACTCGATGAAGTGACTAGCCTTGTAGAATATCCAGTTGCACTCACCGGACAGTTTGATGAAGATTTTCTCGAGGTGCCGCCCGAGGCCTTGATCCTTACGATGAAATCCCATCAGAAATGCTTCTATCTCATTGACAAAAAAGACAAGCTTCTGCCGAAGTTTATTACTATCAGCAACCTGGTCAGCAAAGACCCCTCTCAGGTAGTAGAGGGATATGAGCGCGTTATTCGTGCGCGACTTGCTGATGCGCGCTTCTTTTATGAAAGTGATAAAAAGCAATCTTTGGAATCCCGGGCTAAGCGATTGAGCAAAATCGTTTTCCAGGAGGAACTCGGAACTGTCTACGACAAATCCCAGCGTATGGCAGCTCTCGCTTCCACAATTGCGGAATGGATAAGTGCCGACATGACGGTCTGTGCAAGGGCCGCGAGCCTGTCCAAATGCGACCTGTTAACTCTAATGGTCGGCGAGTTTGCTGAACTTCAGGGCCTGATGGGGTATTACTACGCCCTGCACGACGGTGAACCTAAGGAGTTGGCTCAAGCTCTCAACGAACAATACATGCCACGATTTTCCGGCGATGACTTGCCAAGTTCTAAGACAGGAATCGCTCTCGCCTTGGCTGACAAACTCGATTCCTTGGTGGGTATATTTGGAATAGGCCAACCCCCAACTGGATCTAAAGACCCATTCGCCCTCAGGCGTTCTGCCATTGGAGTGTTGCGCATCATTGTCGAGAGAGAGCTCGATCTAGATCTATTAGATTGCATTAAGCAGGCTGTTCACGGATTTAAGGGGATTAAATTGGCAGAAGATACAACTGGTGAGGTATTTGAGTTCCTGCTGGAACGATTCAAGGCATGGTCCATAGATGAAGGGGTAACGGCCGAAGAATTTCAGTCGGTATTCGCGATAAAGCCCAAGCGCCCCAGAGATTTTCATATGCGCGTTCTGGCAGTTCACAATTTTAACCAGCTACCAGAATCCGCCTCGCTCGCTGCGGCCAACAAACGCGTATCTAATTTGATTGCCAAGCAAGATTTCAGCGTTCAAGGCCTGTCAGTAAAAAAAGAATTACTGAGGGAACCCGCTGAGCAAGCTTTGTACAAGGCTCTAGAAGACAAAATGTTAGAGGTAACACCAATGTTTGAGAACGGTGCATACAAAGAAGGACTACAGTCGCTCGCTTGCCTTAAAAAAAGCGTCGACACATTTTTTGAAGAGGTTCTCGTAATGTGCGAAGACACAGCGCTTCGTGACAACCGATTAGCGTTGCTCCAAGAGCTTCGCCACCTGTTCCTCCAAACAGCAGACATATCGCATCTTCATAGCAGCTAATAACACCGCGGCGATTTTTCAGAATAAAACCATGAAAACTGTTGTTCTTGATAGAGACGGAGTAATCAACGAAGACACCGATGCTTATGTAAAAACGCCGGGTGAATGGATTCCCATTCCGGGAAGCCTGGAGGCTATTGCAAACCTGAAATCAGCGGGATATAGGGTCGTAGTGGCCAGCAACCAGTCCGGCCTAGGCCGTGGCCTTTTTGACGGACAAGCTCTAGCCAAAATACATCATAAGTTTTGTTCTATGGTTGAGAAGGCCGGCGGTTTTATTGATGGCATTTTTTTCTGCCCACATCTCCCCACCGATGGTTGCGGCTGTCGTAAACCCGCCACTGGGCTGCTTGAGCAAATAGAAAATGAGTTTGCCTGTTCGCTTAGGGGCTGTTTCCTCGTCGGTGATAGCTATAAAGATATCCAGGCAGCCCTGGCATTTGGCCTTAGACCCATTTTGGTACGAACCGGCAAGGGGTCTGCCACCGAACGGCGGCTTTTGAGTGGCAACAACCGAGGAGTGCCGGTTGTTGATAGCTTGGCTATGGCCGTAAAAGATGTGATATTGCAAGCTGATGAATAGCGCCCCAATTCTATTTTTGCGTTCGCTCCTTTTCTATGTGGGTTACGTATCAGCCAGCATTATAATTTGCAGCTTTTTTATCCTGGTATTTCCAGTTACGACCGAAAAGGGCCGACATGTAATCGCATCTGGTTGGTGTAACGCGATGCTGAAGTGGCTCCGGCTCACCTGCGGTGTCAGATATAAGGTCTTAGGTCAACACAACATCCCGGATGGCCCGATTGTTATTCTTTCGAATCATCAAAGCAGTTGGGAAACTTTTTTGTTCTATACGATAAAATTTCCTGTTTCTCCTATTTTGAAGCGGGAATTGTTACGCATTCCTTTCTGGGGCTGGGCCCTTCGCCTACAAAAACCCATTGCAATTGATCGCAGCCAGCCACGGGAAGCCGGCAAGTCATTATTAACCCAAGGTGTAGCTCGGATCAGGGAAGGAATTTCGATCTTTGTGTTCCCCGAAGGGACCAGATCTAAAGCAGGCGAAATTCGCCGCTTCTCAAGAGGTGGTGGCAAGCTGGCTGTCAGGGCAGGAGCACCCATTGTTCCAATCGCACACAACACCGGAGACTGTTGGCCGGCCCGGGCGTTTCTTAAATACCCCGGGAGTATCACAGTTGTTATTGGTGAGCCAATCGCGACCACTGATAAGTCCGCTAACGAAGTAACGGAGCAAGCCGAGCTGTGGATCCGCCAGCAATTTAAGGACGTCTGCACCTAGATATCGAGGTTCTCCGCGGCCAGCGCGTTGTCTTCAATAAACTCTCGCCTCGGTTCGACCTGATCACCCATCAAAGTGTTGAACAGCTGGTCGGCGCTGAAGGCATCATCGATTGTCACTTGCAACATACGGCGCGTCTCGGGATTCATTGTGGTGTCCCAAAGCTGATCAGGGTTCATCTCGCCCAGCCCCTTGTAGCGTTGCAGGTAATGCCCTTTCATAGCGTCATTCATCACCCATTCGATGGCGTCGCCCAGACTTGTGACGTCATGAGTGCGATCTCCGCGCTTAACGTAGGCTCCCTCTTCGATTAACCCTTCTAGCATATCGCCCAATTCGGTTATGGTCCGATACTCCCCTGAATGGAAAAAATCTTGCGAGAAACTATAAGTCTTTTTTAGCCCATGAAGATCTATTGTGGCTTCGGGCAAAAACAGGTGTCGCTCCGGGTCTTCGTTGAGATTGAGTGAGAAATTACTGGCAGTCCCTGGGTGATGCTTCTCCAGGTTTGCTGATAGTTCAGTAACCCATTTGCTTACTTTGGCTTTTGACTTAAGTTCTTCTTCATGAAATGTGCGGGAAAAGATCATCGCCTCAAGAATCTCAGTCGGATATACACGCGCCAACCGGCTGATAATGGAATACGCTTCGTTGTATTGTTTAACTAGCGTCTCCAGTGAATCACCGGCAATCGCTGGTGCTTTTGTATTTACGTGTAAGCTAGCATCTTGCAGCGCAATTTGCGCCTGATAACTAGCAAGTTCCATGTCGTCTTTAAGGTATTGCTCCTGCTTGCCTTTGCGAATCTTGTACAGGGGCGGCTGCGCGATAAAAATATGTCCCCTTTCTACAAGCTCTCTCATTTGCCTAAAGAAAAAAGTTAACAACAGAGTCCTGATGTGGGATCCGTCCACATCGGCATCAGTCATGATAATAATGCTGTGGTATCGCAGTGCTTCGGGATCGAACTCCTCATTACCAATCCCGCACCCCAAGGCTTTAATCAGCGTTCCGATTTCAACAGAGCTTAACATCTTGTCAAACCTGGCCTTTTCTACATTAAGTATTTTGCCCTTCAGAGGTAAAACAGCCTGGTTCTTGCGATTTCTTCCCTGTTTTGCCGATCCGCCTGCAGAATCTCCCTCCACAATATAGATTTCAGAGAGAGCTGGGTCCTTCTCCTGGCAGTCCGCAAGCTTCCCCGGTAATCCGGCTATGTCCAGCGCTCCTTTGCGTCTTGTCATTTCCCGGGCCTTGCGGGCCGCATCCCGGGCTCGGGCCGCATCAATCATCTTAGAGACAATGAGCTTGGCATCTTGAGGGTTCTCCATGAGGTAATCATTGAAATGGGATGCCATTTCCTGCTCGACAACTGCCTTAACCTCTGACGACACTAACTTATCCTTAGTTTGTGAAGAAAATTTAGGGTCTGGTACTTTCACCGCAATAATCGCTGTAAGGCCTTCACGGGCATCGTCTCCCGTCATGACAACTTCTTTTCCTTTTGGGTTTGACATTTCTTTGTCAATGTACCCTTTTAGCACTCTGGTTAACGCTCCTCGGAAGCCGGCCAAGTGGGTGCCACCATCTCTTTGGGGAATATTGTTGGTATAGGGAAAGATATTTTCCTGGTAGGAGTCATTCCATTGCAGCGCAACCTCGACTGTAACGCCGTCTTCATCTCGTTCTGAGATAAAGTGGAATAGCTTATTCACTGTAGTCTTGTTCTTGTTGAGGTAATCCACGAAGGCCTTAAGGCCGCCATCGTATTTGTAAAGCTCCTTCTTGCCGGATCGCTCGTCGGCTAACCTCACAGAAACCCCAGCGTTAAGAAATGCCAACTCGCGTAACTTTTTAGCCAGGATATCGTAGTGAAATTCAATGTTAGTAAAAGTCTCCCCTGAAGGCTCAAAGTGGCATTCGGTGCCAGTGCTCTTGGTCTCTCCCACAACCGCCAAAGGGGCCTGGGGGACCCCATGTTTGTAGTATTGCTCATGGACTTTGTTATCGCGACGAATGGTGAGCTTAAGCTCTTCCGACAGCGCGTTTACGACCGAAACCCCCACCCCGTGGAGCCCTCCTGACACTTTGTAACTATTATCATCGAATTTACCGCCGGCATGTAGCACAGTCATGATAACTTCCGCGGCGGAAACGCCTTCTTTGTGCATCTCGGTAGGCACACCACGGCCATTGTCAGCTACCGTAATGGTTTCCCCTACGTGGATTGTTACGCGGATTTCGTCACAGAAGCCCGCCAGGGCCTCGTCGATGGAATTATCCACCAGCTCAAAAACCATATGATGAAGGCCGGTGCCATCATCTGTGTCGCCAATAAACATACCAGGGCGTTTTCGCACAGCATCGAGCCCTTTTAGAACTTTAATGCTTTCCGAGTTGTACTCGGTTTGGGCTTCTTTGGACATACAACTACCTCAGGAAATCGGCCATCGCGGAACCGCTTGGCTGCTTACCTTAATATCGGTAAATTCAATGGAAAATCAAGCCGTTATTGTACCACGTTTCACGTGAAACGTTGCCATTTCAGGGCTATTTGCGGGTGATATCTGAAGCGCTTCACGATCCACACAGGTAACAAATAGCTGCCCCTTCAAACCCACCAGCTTTTCCAGCACTTTTTGTCTATTAGTACGGTCTAGTTCTGCCGGTAAATCATCAACCAAGTAAACACAAGACCGATCAAGCGCCTGGCTTAGCAGCACCCCCTGGGCAATTTTTAGCGCACTAACCAAGATTTTCTGCTGCCCTCGAGAAAGCGTTTCTATGGCTAGTCGAGAGCCTGCCTTCACAACCAGATCTGCCCGATGGGGCCCGCACTGGGTGGCGCCGTATTTCTTATCTGTGATTTCGCTATGACGCAGAACTTCGGATAATTCTTGGTCGCCATCCCAGCCTCGGTAATAGCTAAGGCTTAGCACATTCGGCGAGGATGCAGACAAAGACTCGTAGACTTGATCGAAAATAGGCACAAAACAATTGAAATAGTTGCTTCTAGCCATGTCAACAGCACCCGAAGCCTTGCACAACTGCAAATCCCAGGCGCGCAGCTGATCTGGATCAGGGCTTGATTTTCTTAGCAGAAGGTTGCGGTTCGCGATACATTTTCGCGTTTTGCGCCATTGATCCACAAATAAAGGTTCCACGTGGAACGCTCCCCAGTCGAGAAACCGACGTCTAGCTTTCGGCCCGCCATTTAACAGAAGAAAAGAGTTTGCATCCAGAACCTGAACCGGCAACTCTCTAGCGACCTTGTCCCAGTTTCGCTGTTTTTCGCTATCCATATTAAGCTGGTGTCCTTTCCGCCTGCTTCTGGTAAGACCGATTTGATGGCCATTGCTTAGCTCAGCAACAACCAATGCCGAGGGCTCGGTTTCGCTGATTAGCGTTCCTGGCTTGCTAGTTCTGAAGGAGCGGCCTGTGGCGAGCAAATGGATAGATTCTAATACGCTGGTTTTCCCGCTGCCATTTTCACCATGCAGTAAATTTACCCCAGGGCTTAATTTAAGAGCCGCCTGCTGTATGTTTCGAATTGACGTAATACTGAGCGATTGTAGGATGCTCATATGCCGTGCTAGAGACGCAAGTATTAGCTGCCCGTTTACAGCCGCATCGGCATAACGACATAGACAGCATCGCTGCCTTCTTTCGTTTCTGCTTCCAGCAATGCGCTGCTATTGGGGTCTGAAAGTGTAATTTTTACATTTGGGCTAGACAGAGTGGAAAGAACATCGATCAAGTAGCCAACGTTGAAACCGATTTCTAGCGGCTCCCCTGTATAATCCACTGATACCGTTTCCTCCGCTTCTTCTTGCTCCGGGTTGTTGGCGAGAATTTTAAGCTCACCGGTCGTGAGAATCACGCGAACCCCTTTGTATTTTTCATTGGATAAAATAGCTGCCCTGGAAAACGCTTCTCGCATTTCTTGACGATTGCCAATTAAAACCCGGTCGCCTCCCTTGGGAAGAACACGGTTGTAATCTGGAAATTTGCCGTCAACCAGTTTTGATGTAAACGTGAACTCTGGAATCGTCACTGTTAGGTGGTTTTGCCCAAAGATCATGCTTATATCTCCGTCATGATCGGATAGCAGTCGCGCAAGCTCCATGATGCCTTTCCTGGGAAGTATAAGTTGCTGGGTTTCATCTATGGAATTGGACATTCTGACTGTTTCCATCGCCAGCCGATGGCCGTCCGTGGCAACTACCTTCAAGTAATCAGCTCCCACCTCAAACAACATTCCATTAAGATAGTACCGAACGTCTTGCTGTGCCATTGCAAAACTCGTGCTGTCAAGCAGCTCACGGAGCTTTGTCCCTTGAATAGTCAGAGAAAAGGTATCAGGCTCTTCTTCTGTGCTAGGAAACTCCGTCGCTGGAAGGGTGGCAAGCATAAACCGGCTACGGCCTGACTTTAGGGTTAGCTTGTTGTCTGCGAGAGAGACGTTAATGTTAGAGTCGTCTTTTAACGATTTGCAAATATCCAAGAGTTTGCGAGCGGGGACAGTAATTTCGCCCGGCTGCTTTACCTGGTCAATACCCACTCTACCGACCAATTCTACTTCCAGATCAGTTCCTGTCAGTGATAGCTCACTATCGTTTAAAACCAAGAGAACATTGGAAAGCACGGGAAGCGTCTGCCGACGCTCTACCACCCCGCTAACTATCTGCAACGGTTTCAACAAGCTCTCGCGAGAAATGACAAATTGCATTTTAAGTATTTACCTTATAAATCAACATGTTAAGTTCTAATTAGATAGAGCCCTAAGCAGGTTTTTGTAGTCTTCCTGTATGTCCATGGAGCTATGTCTCAGCCGGTGAATCTGTTTGCAGGCGTGCATAACCGTGGTGTGATCTCTACCCCCAAAAGCATCCCCAATTTCCGGCAAGCTGTGGTTCGTCAGCTCTTTGGACAAGCTCATGGCCACCTGTCTGGGACGTGCAACCGAGCGATTACGCCGTTTTGAAAGCATGTCCGACATCCTGATCTTATAGTACCCGGCCACGGATCGTTGAATATTATCAATTGTGACAAGTTTGTCCTGAAGGGCAAATAGATCTCGCAACGCTTCTTTAATGAGGTCTAGGCCAATCGGTTCTCCCTTGAAATTCGCATGGGCAATTACCCTCTTAAGCGCACCTTCTAGCTCGCGTACGTTCGATCTCAGTCGCTGGGCAATAAAAAATGCCGCTTCGTAAGGAAGGCTCACGTTGCAGCGTTCGGCTTTGTTAATGAGGATCGCCGCACGCGTCTCCAACTCAGGAGGTTCGACTGCAACGGTAAGGCCCCAGCCAAACCGCGATTTCAGTCGTTCTTCTAGGCCATTGATCTCTTTGTGAAACCGGTCACAGGTTAGAATGATCTGGTGCCCCTCCTCCAACAGGGCATTGAAAGTATGAAAGAACTCTTCTTGCGAACGCTCCTTCCCGGAGAAAAACTGAATGTCATCTATAAGCAGTGCATCAACGGAGCGGTAGAACCGCTTGAACTCACCCATAGCATTAAGCTGCAGCGCTGTAACCATTGTGGCAACAAAGGTTTCCGAATGAAGGTACACAACTTTGGCGGTCGGTTTCTTTGCCACCAAGTAATTACCTATTGCATGCATTAAGTGAGTTTTTCCTAAGCCAACACCACCGTAAATAAAAAGAGGGTTGTAGGCATCACCCGGATTCTCTGCAACTTGTTCAGCAGCGGCCCTAGCCAATTGGTTGGACTTGCCCACGATGAAATTCTCAAAGGTGTTTTCCTGGTTCAATGCGCCACGGTGCCTGAGCTTCCCTTCGATAGTAATATCCATATTACGGCTGCCGTTCACCATCGGCCCAGCACTTGTCGGGAACCGCACTGGTTTGGGCCTCCGCTCGGCTTGGGGCTTGTCCTCGCCCTCTAGAGCCGGATGAGTATTGGGAGCCGGGGGCGACAAATAAGGAGAGCATGGCGCGACAACTTCTAGGCTAACACTGAACCTTTGTCCATCTGATTCATTCAGAATTTCACGAATGCGGTGTAGAAATTTCCCTTTCACCCAATCTTTAATAAACCGATTTGGCGCAAAAATGCGCAGCAACCCAGCGTCCGCTTCTGCGTGCAGGGGTCTTATCCAAGTATTAAATTGTTGAGAGGGAAGTTCTGCTTGTAAACAATCAATACATTTTTGCCAGTTGGTTACCACCAGTTTTTTCCTTATTCGCTTTTGCTTTTTTATTTTTTCCTGCGACAATTCTAACGGCTGAATATTGAGTTATCCACCGATTGGAATGCTAAAACGTGGTTTTTTGAGCCGCTTTTTTGTTCATATATATCAATACTATACAAAGGTTTTGCTGATAAATACCGAGGCGAAAATTTGTGCCGCGCCGAGCAAATTAGTGCCGCCTGTGAATAAATAAGCTGTGGATATCCTGTGGCCAAATTCTGAGCCCATGCGCAGATAAGCCCGAGGGCTTTTCAGACTGGGCATTGCACTCACAACTCTGAAAATCTCTGTTCAGTTCTATCCATTGCGTGATTGCAAGTTTAAGGTAAAACCACTAGAATTCGCCCTCCTTTTTTTAAACCAATGGCGTCTAGCTTGGGCCGAAAAGATTGGAATTCCTGTTATGAAAAGAACGTTTCAACCCAGCGTATTAAAACGTGCTAGGACTCATGGTTTTAGAGCCCGCATGGCAACTAAAGGTGGTCGCCAAATTCTTAAAAGAAGGCGCTCGAAAGGACGCGCTCGATTATCCAGCTGAATTCTCCTTTTCTGTTCACTAAGAATAGGGAAAGCCAGTGGCAACTGACGGTTTCTCCAAAAGATTAAGGCTTCTGAGTGCTGCCGAGTATGGGGCCGTCTTCGATAATGTTCAGTTGAAAACTTCCTGCCACCAGTTTCTTGTACTTGCTATCAGAAACCACGATTCAAGATCCAGGCTCGGTATGGTGATCGCAAAGAAACATGTTTCTAGTGCCGTGCAAAGAAATCGGATAAAACGCCAGATTCGCGAGTCGTTTCGCCACATTGTCAAAGAACTGCCCGGGCTGGATTTGGTTGTGTTGGCTCGAAAGGATGCTGGTAAACTGGACAATAAACAGCTGGCAGGAAAGCTGAATATATTATGGAAAGATATGACTAGCAAATGTATACCTTAGGCGAATGCTGCATTAGCCAGTTACAGTTATGAATTAGGCAATTTACGCGATGTTAAAGACTCTGCTCATACGATTGATAACCTTCTACCAGCTAACTCTTAGTTTGCTGATAGGCAATGACTGCCGTTTCTATCCCTCCTGTTCCCAATACACGAAAGAAGCGATAGAAAAACACGGCTCAATCAAAGGGTCCTGGCTTGGTGTGCGCCGGATCTGCAGCTGTCATCCCTGGCACGAAGGCGGATTTGACCCCGTGCCTAGCACAGAGAAGACCTCGGAATAATAAGCTGAGTTGGCCACCATGAATATAACGAAATATTTGCTCTACGGTGCCCTTGCTGCTATCTCTTACGTGATGCTGCTGGCCTGGAACGAAGATTATCCTCAGGTCGTGGATTTTGGCGCTCCGGCACTTAGCCCAGTGCCATTAATTTCACCGCCCGAGAATACAACGGTAACTGATATCCCAACACAGCTGCCAGATTCACCGGCAGCTCCGACGCCCAATGAATCAGTTACTGTTTCGGAGCCCACTGCCAACATTTCGTCAACTAATGTTATTTCAGTGTCAACTGACACCTTAGAAATCGATATCGATTTGATCGGTGGTGATATTACATACTTAGCCCTGCCAAAGCACCTCAGACAATTAGATGTTTTAAATGACCCCTTTGTGCTCTTGGAGTCTTCTCCGGGGCGAAACTACGTGGCGCAAAGCGGGCTTATTGGGCGCGATGGTATAGACAATTCAGGTAGAGCTGTCTATCAGTCCAGCTCCACCAGCTATAGGCTGAGGGAAGACGAAAATTCTCTCGATGTTGACCTTGTCACCACTACCGCAGGGGGGGTGCAGGTAATAAAACGGTTCGGATTCAACCGCGGCAGCTACCTGATCGATGTCACTTTCATCGTAGACAATCAATCTGGCGCGGAGTGGCAGGGAAATGCTTTCGGCCAAGTGAAACGTGACGCCTTTGATGATCCAAGCGGCGCCGGCTTTTTTAGCCGAAGCTATCTGGGGTTCGTCGCCACATCAGATGATGACCCCTATATAAAAATACCCTTCGGGGATGTAGAAGACAGCGCGGGAAGCGTTGATATGAATGGTGGCTGGATAGGCTTCAGCCAAAAGTATTTCCTTTCAGCCTGGATTCCAAGCACGGAGACGACCAACAGGTTTAACACGCGAATAAACAATATCAACCAGTACTTCGGCGAATTCACCAGCTCTTCGTTCGCAGTGCCTGCTCGAAGCACCGGCAGCCAAACGGTGCAGTTTTATGCCGGCCCAAAACATAAAAACTCCCTGGCTGAGATCTCACCTAACCTGGATCTTAATGTTGACTATGGCTTTCTATGGTTCCTCGCCAACCCGATATATTGGCTGCTTTCCCAGATCAATTCGATAATCGGTAACTACGGGGTTTCCATTATTATTCTTACGATTATTGTCAAGGGGTTGCTCTTCAAGCTGTCTGAAAAGCAGTTTCAGTCAATGGCAGGAATGCGCCGTCTTATGCCTAAAATGCAGCAACTTAAAGACAGCTATGCCGATGACAAAATGAAATTACAACAAGCGACCATGGCCCTCTACAAGAAAGAAAAGATAAACCCTCTCGGAGGGTGCCTGCCCTTGCTTGCCCAGATGCCTGTCTTCATCGCATTGTATTGGGTCCTTCTCGAGAGCGTGGAGTTAAGACACGCTCCCTTTGTATTCTGGTTAAATGACCTGTCAGTCACAGATCCATTCTTTGTGTTGCCGCTTCTAATGGGCGTCACCATGTTTATACAAATGAGGCTTAACCCGCCCCCTGCCGATCCCATGCAGGCGAAGGTTATGCAATTCATGCCAGTAATGATGACTGGGATGTTCTTATTTTTCCCATCCGGTCTGGTACTGTATTGGGTAACTAACAGCGTGCTGGGTATTTTGCAGCAGTGGTATATAACAAGAAAAATTGAAGCCAGCTACGAAGCAAAAAAGGCAACCTGAGCCCGCCTCAACAGTGGCCTCTTCCTTTCCTGCTGAACGCCAATGCCAGCAATTGAAACTGACACAATCTGTGCAATAGCAACGCCTGTCGGGAGAAGCGGCATTGGCATTGTCCGTCTGTCTGGTCCAGACGTTGCCAAAGCCTGCGAAGAACTTCTCGGTTTTTTACCCTCTCCCCGGCACGCTCATTATTGCGATTTTCTTGATGCTGATCAGACGGTAATAGATCAGGGCGTCGCTATTTACTATCAAAGCCCAGATTCGTTTACCGGGGAGGACATCCTTGAGCTCCAGGGTCACGGTGGTGTTTATGTTCTGAACGCCGTCCTTGAAAGAGTGCTTTCGCTAGATATTCGCCTGGCCGGGCCGGGCGAATTTTCAGAGCGAGCATTTCTGAATGATAAGATTGACTTGCTGCAGGCAGAAGCGATTGCCGATCTCATCGATGCCAACTCCAAACAAGCAGTCCAATCTGCCATGCGCACTATGAGGGGCCAATTTTCAGAGTTAGTGCACCACCTGGTAACAATGCTAACGACTATTCGCGTCAGCGTAGAAGCGGCAATAGATTTTTCAGACGAAGATATAGATTTCGTGGCCGACGCGAAGGTTGGTGAATCAATAAAAGAAACACTTAACCAGATCTCTGGGGTATATGCCCAGGCGGAGCAGGGTGCTTTACTCAAAGACGGTCTGCAGGTTGTTATCACCGGGATACCAAATGCTGGAAAATCCAGTTTGCTGAATGCCCTATCTGGTATTGATAGCGCCATCGTTACCGATATCCCCGGCACTACCCGGGATCTGTTAAAGGAAGAAATATCCATTGATGGAATGCCAATTCATATTATTGACACAGCGGGTCTCAGAACCAGCGATAACATTGTTGAAATAGAGGGGGTAAAACGCACGCATGGCGCTATTGAAACAGCAGACCAGATTTTATTGGTCTTTGACTGCACTGCCCCTGAACAAGATGTAGATAAGGTGTTACAACCACTCAATCTTGCAGAGAAGAGCGCAGATTCAATTGAATCAATTCTTACTCGTTGTACGCTGATTTATAACAAAATTGACTTGCTGGACAACGCACCAAGTAAAGATACTATCCTGTATAAAAACAAAGAGCTTTCCAAAATCCATCTTTCAGCTAAACAGGGCACAGGAATCGGCATGCTTCGCGATCATCTGAAAACTTGTGCTGGATTCAGGCCAACCGAGGAAGCAGCATTTGTAGCACGAGAACGACATCTGGCAGAGCTTAAAAAGGCCGAAAAACTCATAAAAAATAGTCTTCTGCAGCTTAGTAAAGGCTCACATCTTGAATTGGTCGCTGAGGATTTAAGGTTGGCTCAGAACCATTTAAGCACCATTACTGGGGAATTCACTAGTGACGACTTACTCGGTGAGATCTTCTCAAGTTTTTGTATTGGAAAGTAAGGTTATCAACAGGATCCTACACACATTGACATTATGTTGACAAGTAAG
>JGI24923J38494_100466_pt1 | contig 33857 bp, 27 predicted proteins | sample LinPFosplate11_FD_38494 | JGI IMG/M metagenome (IMG submission 38494) | reverse complement strand
GTGGGGTTTCCCTATGCGAGAGTAGGTCATTGTCAGGCTTCCAAACAAAAGGCTCACCTTAGCGGGTGGGCCTTTTTTTTGCGTGCGAAACAGGCATGGCATGGTGCTAGCGCAATTCAGGAACCGCTAGCTTCCATTCAATAGCACAACTTAGAAGGGCAAGAGAAATTTGCAAAGCTGAAAAAAGTTCAGATCACTATGAGTCCATGACAAATTGCCAATTCTTTTACTGGTGTGGTCGGGCCATAGTAATGCCCATAAGCCAATCTATGTCGGCGACGAGGGGCGAGTTTCCAGTCGGCATTTTGTTCATGGCGAAAATGTGGGCCATTAGTGCGGTGACTTGTGGCAAGCCGAGACTGCCAGGTTGATCTAAGGGCATGGTATTGGCAATGCGCGCGTAGAGTGCTGCTGCTGGAACTCCTGCCCAGATGGCATCAAACGAGCGGCCTGAAAATTCTTGAATACTATGACAACGCTCGCAGAGACTCGTGAACAGACCCGCACCCCGTTCTGCCTGTCCAGCGGTATAAATGCCATCCATTGAAGTCTCTGGAATTTTTTCAGCGCAGTTTGCGAGCAGTATTAATACCGCAGCAATTACTGTGCCGCGCGTCCTTGTGCACATATAGTTACGACCTTGGCGGATTGTCGAATTGTAAGGCAGGAGGGCATTGATCGCCCACCGCATCCCCCCGCACCCAACTAGCGAGAGCCTGTCGTTCGGGATCATCTTTTGAGTACCAACGTCTACCGCCGTTGTGCATCAAGTCTCCACCGGCATTAGGATGTAGAGGCTTGTGGAGGAAGCGGCTGTTGTCAGGTTGGCCTGGGTCGACTAGATGGGCCAATTCTTCGAAAGCGAGTCGTGACTGCTCTAGCGTCCAGTAACTGTTTGCCGGAGGGGGGATTGCGAACACTCCGCTATGGCATTCGGTACAGGGCAGCGCATTCTCTATTGGGTTCACAAAAATGGGTTGTACGCAGGAACGGAAAAACTCGAAATCAACTTCACCTATTGGGTCGGCTGTGGCGCTAGGGTCGCCGGAAGCTATCCATGCAGCAATTAAACGGTATTCGGAGTGGTTCGTTGAATCCCAGAATATTCCACCGGAATGCCTTTCGCCTCCAACAGTTGGTGCCAGCGGCGCGAGGAGCAGACGGCTGGTCTCTGGTGCGCTGGGGTTAACCAGCCTCGCAACGTTTTCAAAGTTTTGCCGTGACTGTTCTTCGGTCCAAAACGCATCACCATTTTCTTGGGTTAAAGGTTCTAGTCCAAGGGGGGCGCTAGCCTGAACGGTATGGCAGGCGACACATGAAGAGTCGGAGCCGACAAATCCACCACGATAGCGCATGAAAATCGGCTCTATGGATTCTTTAAAAAATTCGTAATCCAAGCCTTTTGGAGTATCTCTGCTTACCATGTTGTCATTGGTCTGAGCCACAGTTGGTGCTGACGGTGTTGATTCCTGTTCGCTACAACCGACTGTGGATAAAGTCAGTAAGACCAAGAGTAACCATACTTTTGAGCGGCTCATCATGGTGCCTCTCCCTCCCAATTCGCTGGCATGATCGCCGTAAAAATTCGTTTGGGCGCCTGTCCGACTGGAAAGCGCTTGATTACTTCCTGTTTTTCTACATCTACCACCGCTGTTTCATTGTGACCGGACACACCTACCCAAAGATGTTTGCTATCTGGGGTTGTGGTAATCCATGCAGGATTCCCGATGTAGACGCGACCCAGGTACTCATAATCCGGGAAGGAATAGCCATAAATGTGCGAGGTTGCACGGCTGGAATGCCAGACTTGGCTCTGGTCGGGTAGCACGACAATGCCGTGGCTGGGGGCACTCTGGATACCGTCGGCTGTCTGGTCCATGCGGCTCCATGATTCATCAGGTGGACTTATCTTGTTCATCAGTTCCTGGGTTTTCCAGTCAAATTCCCAAAAGCCATGCCACCCACCGACATTTACTAGTATGGAACGCGTTGAACCGTCTTGATTTACGGTGAAGGTAAAAGGTCTAACACCGCCAGTGAATGGATTTTGAGAATAGGGGATAGACATTTCGAATTCCACTTCGTCGGTTTCCGTATCTATCGCAATGATCTCACTCACCCCAATCATGCCACCTACGGCATATCGGCCATCTGGTGTCACAAAAGTATTATGAACCCCACCGCCCGTTTCGATATTGGCAATGATTTCGTTGGTGTCCATGTCAATCACCTGAATCAAAGGTTCACGGGCAATCGCGACATAAACTTTGCGAGCGGTCATGCTAGCAGACAGATTATGGGGACCATTGGCCAGCGGGATTTTTTTTACTACTTCAAATGTACGTGTATCGACAACATCGACAGTGTAGTCGTGTTCGTTGGTGAAGTAGTAGTGAGTCCCGTCAGCATGGACTGTGGCGCCATGGTTATGCGGGAGATTGGGGATATAGCCGACCTGTTCCATTGTGCTGGGGTCAAAAACATAGACATCATCCCCCGCAGAATTAGTCTGCAGGATTCGTATTGGGCGATCGGTGATTGGCCCGTTCACGAAGTCTGAAATGTAAGTTTGAGCAAAGAGAGGTATGCTTAGCATGCTCAAGGCCAATATGCCGCAGTTGACCAAATTTTTCACAAGGACCTCCAGGTTCATTCTAGTTATCAGGTTTGTAATTTGATTTAACAGCTTTTCTTCTTTGTCCTTGAACATATCACTCCACAGGGAAGCCCGCAACGGGAATGGGGCATGGTTAGCTCGCCGATTCGTCACATGATTTGCAAGAATTCACAAATACCTTGGATGATGTCTTTTGGGCGCTATACGAAGCTGTAAGTGTTGCAATTAATTGTTACTTAAGAATCGATGAGTGCTAAGCCAATGATTTTGCGAGGCTTAATTAGTTGATTGTCGACTAAAATCGGCTTTCCCGCGGTTGGTAAAAAAGTTACTATCCCGCCCCTGAAAGTAAAAAGCGACATGATATCGGGAGTGTCATCCAAAATGATAACAACAAAGAGACTGATTTCGTCATTTATGTTGAGTCTCGCGGCCCTTACCTCGGCGCCTGCTGTTTGGAGCCAATCTGGCACCGATGTTTATGCGGGAGATTGGCCAGATTACCACGGTAATCAATTAGCTCAGCGTTATTCTCCGCTCGACCAGATTAATACTGACAACGTTGGTTCTTTAGAGATCGCTTGGCGTTTTTCGACAGAGAATTTTGGACCTTCGATTGACTTCAATAACCCCTCTACACCGCTTGAGGTAGATGGGGTGTTGTATGCTGATATAGCCTCTACGAGAAATGTGGTAGCACTTGATGCCACCAACGGGCAGGTGTTGTGGCTGTGGCGACCCCAGGAAGGGGAAAGATTTGACTCTGCGCCACGAAAAGGCGCCGGTCGTGGGCTAGCGTTCTGGGGCGACGGAGATACGTCACGTGTTTTGGACATTACACCCGGCTTTCAACTGATTTCCTTGGATGCCAAAACCGGCTATCCCGACCCCAATTTCGGTAATAACGGCCATGTGGATTTATTCGAGGGGCTGCGCAACTCCGGAGGTTTTGGGAATATTGACATCGGTTCCTCCGCACCACCGTTTGTCATGAACGATGTGGTGGTTGTAGGGCCAGCACACGCGGTAGGTATGCGGCCGCGGTCTATGTCCAACGTCAAAGGCGATGTACGAGGCTTCGATGTGCGCACAGGTGAGCTTCTTTGGACTTTTCACACCATTCCGGAACGAGGTGAAGTAGGCTATGAAAGCTGGCTCGATCAGGGTGTGGAGTTTACGGGCAATGCAGGAGTCTGGGCACCTATGTCAGGTGATCCGGAGCTAGGACATGTTTATCTGCCTGTCGAATCAGCGACCGGCGACCGCTTCGGCGCCGACCGGCCTGGCGCTAACCTTTTTACAGACTCCGTGGTTGCAGTGGATATCAGAACCGGCGAGCGCCAATGGCACTACCAGTTGACCCACCACGACATCTGGGACTGGGACATTCCATCCGCGCCGATTCTCGCTGACTTGCCCAACGGCCGTAAGGTTCTCATGCAAGTGACTAAACAAGCCTGGGTATATACTTTCGATAGAATGACTGGGGAACCGATCTGGCCTATAGAAGAGCTCCCGGTTCCAGCTGGAGACGTGCCCGGTGAATGGTACTCGCCCACACAACCTATTCCGACACGGCCAGCTGCCTTCGATCGGCAAGGGTTTACCGAAGAGGATGTGATCGATTTTACGCCGGAACTGCGTCTTGCAGCACTGGAGGCGATTGCAGATTTTCGCCTAAGTTCAAGTGTGTATTCACCACCATCTCTGATGGACGCAGATGATGGTACACGTGGCACCTTAGGTTTGCCCTCTGCGACCGGCGGTGCCAATTGGGAAGGCTCTGCTCTCGATCCAGAAACGGGTATTCTCTACATACCATCAAGGACCCAACTGGCTGTTTTGACATTGGGAAATGATGAGAATTCTGACGTAGCTTTCAGCCAGTCTTTCGGTGTTCGCATACCGCGGGTACAGGGCCTGGAAATCGTTAAGCCGCCTTACGGTCGCATCACGGCCATCGATATGAATTCCGGTGATCACCTTTGGCAGATCGCAAATGCCGATACACCGGACAACATTGCCAATCATCCAGCACTCGAAGGCATTGATATTGCACGAACAGGTGTACCGACACGAGCAGGTATAGTATTGACCAAAACGTTACTGTTCGCTGGTGAAGGGGGTGGAGGCCCTGGGGCCAGCCCGATTCTTCGAGCGATCGATAAGCAAACGGGTGAAATCGTTGCTGAGATTGAATTGCCCAGTAACCAATCCGGGCTGCCGTTTACCTACGAACATGAAGGTAAGCAATACGTGGCAATGTTCGTCGGTGGAGGCGGAAATCCCGCTGAGTTGGTGGCTTACGCCTTACCATAACTTAATATTCAGGAGTAATAATTACCATGCGACCTTTGTTTTATCTAGCGGTGTTGGCGCCGCTTATGATGCTTATCAGCCTGCCAGCGCAAGCCGTCACCTGGGTGATCGACCAGGAAGATTCCCGAGTTATTTTCAAGTATAACTACGGGGTCGATCAATACGAAGGCGAATTTAAAAATGTAGAAGCGACCTTCGAGATTGATCCTATGAACCCTGGTAGTTGTAAATTCTCAGTAACGATTCCTATAGAAGATCTATATATTGACTCCCCGGAAGCCAAAGATTATTTGCTTGATTATGAACTTTTCGACGTGGATCGCTGGCCTACAGCCACTTTCAACGCAGAGCAATGCCGATTAACTGGAGCGGATTCTTTTGTATCAGATGGAACTTTGACTATTCGAGATCAGACCCAACCTTTAAGTTTTCCATTTGATCTGGATGTTGAAATTGACGGTGGTCTACGCTTCCGTTTGACAAGTGAGGTAACAATCCAGCGGTTGGTGTTTGGCGTCGGTCAGGGATATTGGGAGAACACAGCTGAGGTTCCTAATGATGTGATCATCGAGGTAGACGTATACGCCATCCGGCAGTAATCAAACAGGGTTTAAAGCTATGAATTATTTGTTTAACACAATGCTTGTCAATTTATTTTTTAAATACTGGCGGGTTTCAGTAATCCTGGTCTGTTCAGCACTATTGCTTTCATGTGAGCGCCTGGCGTCGCCTAATTTCGAAGCCGAATTAGTTGAGGCAAGTCCTGGGCAGTACATACTAGATAAAGATCATGGCATGCTGCTGTTTAAACTAAATCATTATAGCTTCTCAACATACATTGGCAGTTTCAACGATATAAATGCCTCTTTGGATTGGGATCCAGAGAATATTGAAAATTCTAGCTTGGAAGTCGTCATTAATACTGCCTCAATAGACGTTAATAATCCTGAATTTGAAGAGGAACTTCGCGGTTCGAATTGGTTCGATGTTGAGAATTATCCGCAAGCTACGTTTAGGACGACCTCGTTTTTAGAGTCAGAGGGGAATACATTTAAGTTTGAAGGAGACCTGACCTTAATGGGAATTACTGCTCCTGTGACTCTCTCTGCTAATTTTAATGGTAGTGGCTTTGTTTTGCTTACTCGAAGCAATACTATCGGCTTCTCCGCAAGTGCCATCTTCCAACGGTCAGTTTTTGGTCTAGGTCGATTCCGGCCTATGGTCGGAGATGATATTGAATTAGAAATTTCTGTTGAATTTCAAGAAAATAGTTAATATTCGTACCGGCAAAAAAAGATTCGATAGAATCGCTAAAAGAACTAAAGGAACCTAAAAATGAAAATGTTTAAAGTAGCAATTATTGCCTTAGGTTTAACTGCCACGACCTACGCAGCAGAAAGTGTAAATATGGCAGACTTAGAAAGTGGTAATTCAGTAGGTACGATAGAAATATCGCAGAGCGAATATGGAGTTGTCTTTACACCTGATTTGAAAGGTCTGCCTCAGGGTGCGCATGGATTTCATATACACACAACTCCTTCTTGTGAATCAGTTGAACGAAATGGACAAACGGTGTTGGGTGGTGCAGCGGGAGGACATTTTGATCCTTCACAAGCAGGCCAGCATGGATATCCATGGACGAATGATAATCATTTAGGGGATTTACCTACACTAAATGTTGATGCCGACGGAATGGCTTCCCTACCTGTTTTAGCTCCTCGCTTAAAACTGGATGATTTATCTGGTCGTGCAATTATGATTCATGCTGGAGGAGATAATCACTCTGATGATCCGGCTCCTTTAGGGGGAGGTGGGGCCAGAATTGTATGTGGAGTGATTGAGTAACGCGAAAAGTAATTAGAAAGTAGATTAATTTAACTTTGAACGAATAAGTGGTCTTGTAAGGCATGTTGGCCCGCCGCAACCTTTACTGCTTATTTCGGTGCCTTTATAAGCATGGACTTCTACTCCAGCTTTTTCAAGTTTCCGACGTGTTATCGGATTACCTTCTAACATAACACATTGTCTTGGGCTAATAGTCAATACATTGCATCCCATGCTTTGAAATTCTTCATGTGGTACCTCTATTAGTTTTTTCCCCATTTCAAGCAAAAGATTTCTGAAGGGGACAGTCAATAGAGGAGAGTAAACTAGGGATAGATCGGTATCTATCGGGCTATATGTGGACATAAGATGAAAGACATCGTCTGGGCCATTCCAATGAGGTGAAGGTACAACGATCAGGTTATCAATGCAGTCTCCTAGTAATTCTGTCAACTGCGCTATGCCTTGGGCATTAGTTCGATAACCCTCTGCGATGGCGAGAGTTCGATCATTTAGCCAAACTATATCTCCTCCCTCTACCTTGGCTTCGCCCGTTATCGAACCAACAATAGGTAATTCCAACAATTTGAATGTTGACAGGCAAGCAGCAGGTTCGAAAGCGCGAACCTTCTTTCCCATGTTGCATAAAATGATGCCTTTAGAACAAACGATGGATGAGTCGCGAACATAAATTGAATCGAGACCTGTGGACTTATCAAAAGGAGCGAATACTATTTTTATTCCAAATTTGTTTATGATTTCCACGAAACCTTGGTATTCGGCAACCGCCGTGTTGAAATCCGGCTTCGAAGTAAATCCAAGACTTTGCCATTGTTTGTCAATGAAGGATTGGTCCACAAAGGCATCCTCCGCGCGTTTAAGCAATAATGTCTTAATTTTTCCAACGTCGGATTGGCAGGTTGGAGTCACACTTTGTTCCCGCTTTTAGAGGTTAACCCAGTTAGCATTATTAAGAATCTCGGGATCGCCTTATTATCCAGACATAAATCGGTAATCCAGCGATAAACAATATTGAGCCCCAGAATATGGTTTCAAACCCTGTACCCGTAATAGCCCATATTGAGAAAATTGCAGCTAAGATACAAACAGAAAATTCAAGAGTTGACAACGATTGGTGCGATCTAGCTGCTATGAAAATACGAGCCAGCGCACACAGCAAATAGGGCAGTAAAGCGGCCAGAGTGGCCAATAGAATTACGAAAGTAAATTGGTCAACAAGACTTTCGCTTGCGTTTATTAATACAAGCAAGCTAACCAGTACAGATGAAATAACTAGCCCTTTTGCTGGCGTGCCATACTTTGATTTTTTGGCAAACACACGAGGGAAGAGCTTGTCTTTTGCAGCCGCCATTGGAATCTGCCCTAAACAGAGAGTCCATCCATTCAAAGCTCCGAAACAACTCACAATGGCGCCCAGGCCAATGAGATTGTATCCCCAGGGGCCCCACAAAGTTGCAGCAGCCTCTGCAAAAGGAGCATTTGATTGTACGAGTTCTTCTGGGCTAATTAGGCCCATAACTGCCACTGTGCCTGGTATATAAACTAAGGCGGCAATACATGTGCCTGCAACAGCAGCTCGCGGAACAGTGCGAGTTGCGTTTTCTACTTCTGCTGCTGGTATGTTCGCACTTTCCATTCCTAAAAAAGCCCACATAGTAAGAGAAGCCGTTGCTGTCAAGGCAGAGAAATCTGATTGATTGCTTAGATTAAAAGGTTGGAAATTAGAGGGCTCTATAGAAAATAGGCCAAATGCAGCTACAGCAATTAATGGCAGTATCTTTAAAACAGTCGTTGTCAATTGCACGCGGCCCGCTAGTCTGACTCCGCGGACATTAACAATAACTAATGACCAGACAAATATTAGAGTAACCCCAGTACTTAAGAGGCCTTGGCTGGCAATTGTAGGCCAGAATGCTGACAAATAACTGACTAAAGCAATGGCAATTGCGGCATTAGTTGCAATGATAGAAATCCAGTAGCCCCAAGCTACAAAAAAACCGGGAGCATCGCCAAATCCGGCTTGAGTATATAAGTAAGGGCCTCCGGACCCTCGTATTTGACGAGCAAGCCCTGCAAAAACGAGTGCCAATAAAATTGAACCGACCGCCGAAAAAATCCAGCCAATTATGCTAATGCCGCCAAACGTTGCTAGTGTGGCCGGTAATAAAAAAATTCCTGAACCAATCATATTTCCCGCGACCATTGATGTCGCAGACCAAAATCCCAACGCTTTTCTACCGATGCTCATTTTCTCTCAAATAAACTTGATCTGTTGACGGGGCTATTCACCGACTGCCAAGTACTAGCCGATTGTGATTTAACGGGATGAGTTGGCATTTTTGGACTATCTAATCTTCTATCAATGATAGATCGGAAAATGGCTAACATAGCATCGATCTGACATTTTCTACATTTTTTGGGCTTGGTTTCCGAGTTTGTTGATTGAAAAATATTTAGGGATAAAGGCGAACAAATCAAAAACTGGAATGGTGTTTTTGGGGTAGCTTTTAGCATCACGATATTTTTATAGATCAAGATTAATCAAAGAATTCTGTTTATTGCTGATTGTAATAATATTTTTTTAGTGTGGCTGTGAGTGGTGCTTGCAATTTTTCGTTTACTGGACTCACAATAAGTAGTTACGCATTACCGATAAAATTCCCGAGGGATGGCTGCTGGAAGCTAGCTCGAATGAACAATTAGAATATTTTCAGCACAGTAAAAGGAAAGGCGCTCCGCAAGGCAAAAAGAAGGTTAAGACAGCACACTAAATGGGAAATAATAGGTCTTTAGATTCAAAAGCGCTTTTTAATGAAGCTATCAATCTAATCAATGGAGGTGATCTGTCCGCGGCATCAGAGGTTTGCCGTAAAGCGATTGCCGCAAATCCAGATGATGTTTCTCTAACAGCTTTGTTGGGAGCCGTGTTGTTAAAAACACGGCAACCAGAAGAAGCTGAAAAATATTTGCAGCGCTCGATAGAGCTTGCACCAACTTTCGCCAAGCCGCATGAAGACTTAGGGTTTTTGCTTCTGGAGTTAGGTCGGTCAGAAGAAGCTGTGGAAATTCTAGAGAAAGCTGTGCGCCTGGATTCTAAATCAGTGAAAGGATATTTTTCTCTCGGACGTGCTTATGCAAATATCGGGAAAGGCAGTGAATCTGATGCAGCATTTGAAAAATCTTTTGCATTGGATCCAGAGAGGAAAAAACTGGCACTCGCAGCAGAACATCATAAAGCCGGACGCCATAAAGAAGCAGAAAAATTATATCGCGAGCTACTGCGCGAGAACCCTAACAATGTGGATGCTATGCGGATGCTTGCAGGCATTGCAGCTAGTCGGTCTTTTGCTGAAGAAGCGGAGTCACTATTCCGACGAGCGATATCTTTAGCACCAGACTTTGCTCTCGCTCATTTAGACCTGGGAATGCTTTTGCAGGAACAGCATCGTTACAGTGAAGCAATTGAATGTTTCGCGAAAACAGCGGCTCTGCAGCCTAAAAGTCCAAAACCTCACTTTTTGCTCGGATCAATTCTGTCCTTGTCTGGCAAAACAACCAGTGCTTTAAAAGCGTACAAGCACACTCTTAAACTTCAGCAAAAACATCCAAGTGCTCTATTAGGGCTCGGACACACACTGAAGACTCTTGGCCAACAGCAAGAAGCAATTGATGCATATCGGGATTGCATTCGGTTGAAACCAGATAATGGAGAAGTGTATTGGAGCTTAGCAAATTTAAAAACGTATAAATTGTCTAGTAACGACATTGAAATAATGGAAGCGACCATATCCAACAATGATGATCTGAGTGACCAATCACGGGTAAATTTTCTCTTTGCCTTGGCCAAAGCCAAGGAGGACGAAGGTAAGTTTGGAGAAGCATGGGATTATTATGGAAAAGGCAATAAGATTCAGCGCGGCCTTGAACACTATGATCCTGTGCAAACGGAAGTAACTAACGACAGCTTGATTCAAGTTTTTAGTAAGGAGTTTATACAAAACAATAAAGAGGTAGGGAATCAAGATTCATCTCCAATTTTTGTTGTTGGGTTGCCTCGGTCGGGATCCACGCTCGTTGAGCAAATACTAGCGAGCCACAGCATGGTAGAAGGGACTGCAGAACTGCCATATTTAGGAAGAGTCGCCACTTCCCTAAATCGGAATAGAGCGGATGGTGTGAATTATCCTCAAGCGATTCGGGAGTTGGAGACGATCCATCTTCAAGTGTTAGGTCAAAATTATTTAGACCATGCAAAATTTCACAGGGAGACAGATCGGCCAATATTCATCGACAAAAACCCGAACAATTTTCCTTCTATCGGGTTAATTAATTCGATTTTACCCAACGCGAAGATAATAGACGTGCGACGCTATCCTATCGATTCAACTCTCAGTTGCTATAGGCAGCTGTTTGCAAAAGGACAAACTTTTGTTTATGACCTGACAGATATCGGAGAATATTATCTTCAATATCAGAGGATGATGGATCATTGGGATGATGTGCTTCCTGGGCGCGTGCATATGGTGCAATACGAGGAGATGGTAATGGGTTTCGAACAACAGGTTCGTGATCTACTCGAATATTGCGAACTTCCGTGGGAGGATTCCTGTCTTAACTTTTATAAAACTGACAGGCCAGTGAGAACCGCAAGTTCTGAGCAGGTGCGTCAGCCAGTGTATAGAAAATCTGTACATTTTTGGCGTAATTATGAGGATAAGCTGGGGGAATTAACTGAAATTCTGGAGCCGATACTCCCGCGTTATGAACAGTACGAATACATAAACCGTGACGCATAAAATTTAGTTACGCATTAAGCGGATCAAACGGCCATACCTCGAGTCCGTGAATCGCGTTTCTGATGTCCATAGTCAAATTTAAGAATACAGTTGAATCCACTGAATCGAAGCTATGCAGACTCACGGTCGAGGGCGACGAGCCAGCGGCAATGAGATCATCAGAGATACTGCATAAACCCCGCCCGAACGCTTGACGAGCTGTTCTAGAATCATCTTGATCCGTATTAGTCAGGAGCCCAGCATCAAATTGAGGGATGGCAAAGGTTCTTTGTTCCCCATCTCGTGAAATAAATCGTACAGTGTTATTTCCGGTGTCGTTATAAAGGATTCCGTTTTTATGGGGGCGAGCATTGTGCGTACCATCAGGCAGAGATGCACTCAATTTAATATGGCGGCCAGAATAAGCGAATAAACCTCCACTGTGAAGGCCACTAAAATACATTGAGGAACTGTTACAAAATACACTATTGAGATGCAAAATATTGTTTGCGGGCGGGCCTAGATCTTTCTCTGGATGAAAAGGCTGACCGCGCAAACCCTCGTAATCTTTTGAAACGCTTAAGCCCCAGCTGAAACGATTCTTATCGAGATCGAATCCCAGAATTGCATCAAACCCTGTTGAAGTCAGAAATAATCTTCGTTTGTAACGGTAAATTTCGTGGCAGTGCTTCAAATAGGGATTTTTATAGGAGGCAATGAGCGTAAAATGCGGGTCATATACGAACAGCTCATCGCTAGCTGCAATGAATACTCTGTCATCGTCAAAGGCAATCCCGCGGAGCCCCCGATCCCATCCTCGTCCTTGCCATTCAATATCCATGGTATTCCAATCGACAACCTGGCGTGATCGCTGATTTGTTATGTTCAGCAAATATACACCCCCGTGGCTTTCGCCCTGAATACTGCCGCGGACCACAGATGTTGCGATTAATGTTGTCATAAAATCTGTCCAACATAGTAAATGCTGGATAGTGTACATAAGATTTGGGTTTAGATTCAGTCTTAAATATCGCAATTTGGTAAGATTTCGAGTACATTGCTTCTGGTTGCTAGCCTATAGGCAGAGACACATTCCGATAGGTTGAAATTAGGATCATGAGAAGCGTGAATAAATCCAGGAGAGCGCTATGACCACCAACAATCAATTTAATCCCCTTTTTCGCAAACGCTCGTTGAGCCTTGCGATCTCGGCGGCTTTAACAAGTGCAACAGCAGTGGAGGCGCAAGAGAATCGTCTCGAAGAGATAATTATCACCTCCACAAAACGTGAGCTTAATCTTCAGGATACTCCTCTCTCGGTAACAGCAATAACCAATGCAGATTTAACCTTGCTACGGCTGAAAAATTTCTCAGACTATGTAGGTCAAATTCCAAATATTTCTTTAAGTGAGCGCCAACCAGGAGCTAACTCCGTGATTATGCGAGGTTGTGCAGCTCAAGGCTTATCATTTAGTGACTCAGCAACAACTTCCGTCTATTTGGATGAGCAGCCCATCACATCTGCGGGCTATAATCCCGACCCTCGTTTGATTGATATTCAGCGGGTTGAAGCACTCGCAGGTCCTCAAGGGACGCTATTTGGTGATGCGTCCCAATGTGGCACATTGCGTATTATCACTAACAAACCTGACACGACAGCGTCAGATGGTTGGGTGGATTTTACCGGCTCTTCATTGACTGATGGCGGAAATAGCACTGACGTCAGTGCCATGGTAAATATTCCATTGCTGGACAATAGAGCGGCACTTCGAATAGTGGGTTTTCGCGCAGATGAAGCAGGCTTCGTTGACAATATTGCTTCACCATCCCCGGGGCAAACGTTTAATAACGCTAATCTAGTTGACGACGATGTTAATTCGTCCTCTTTTTACGGCGGGCGAGTTGGGTTTCGCTATGGTCTTGATGACCAATGGACACTGGATCTCTCAGGTATCTACCAATATTATGAATTGGACGGATTTGCCGATGCATCCCTGAACAAACAACAGTATGCCGATACTAGTATTTTCCCTACGTTTGGTTCCAGAGAGCAAGCCAGATTTACTGAAGATTCTTGGGAAGACGAGTGGTATCAGATGGCCTTGACACTCGAAGGTGATCTTGACGTTGGTAATGTTGTTTTGAATGCCTCTTATTTTGATAGAGATAGCTCTTATTTCGCTGATAGTACGGCATATCTGCAAAATTTCCAGCAACTAGGCGACTATTTCCGATCTAATCCTTACTACGCCAGCATGACTATCTATGACTTTGGTGGTGATCCCAAAGCGAATGATTATGATGCGCGGGAAACTACGTCATGGAGCCTGGAAGCTCGTTACGCTACACCGACGGACGGACGTTGGTCGGCAATAGTCGGAGGATTTTACAGTCATCGAGAAGTGGATGAAATTTTTATTGCCAATGTGGATGGTTTCACAGACTCTGCTGCTTTTGCCTATATAAATTACGCTGGATACTATGCCTTCGGAATCAGTAAAACAAATTCGAATAACTGGTACTCAGGCACTTATGATAGCGACCTGGATCAGAGCGCAATTTTTGGTGAGGTGAGTGTCGATCTCACAGAAAATTTTAGCATAACAGCCGGCGGGCGCTACTATAACGTTGACAATGATTATGTTGTGCTCAATGGTTCGATGATCGGACTAAATGGTGGCGCTCCAGATTGTGCAGTGGACTATTGCTATGCACCCGGAGATTTGGGCAAATCCGATGAGTCGGGATTCGTGCCCAAAGTTAACTTGAGTTATCGCGCTGGAGAACAATTATTATTCGCGACTTACTCTGAAGGATTTCGTCGGGGCGGCGCAAATTCCGCTCGGCCTCAATCAGTTTACGGCGCACCAAGTGATCTATTCGCAGATCCTGCCGGAACGCTCTTTGAATATGAGTCTGATACGATTGAAAATTGGGAAATTGGTGCCAAAACCCAGTGGTTTGATGACCAACTCCGTCTTAATTTCTCTTTCTATCGTATGACCTGGGATAACATCCAGGTTCAAGCCGAAGATCCTCAGCCGCTCCTGTACACACTGGGCATTGTAAATTTCCCCGAGGCTGAGATAGACGGTGCCGAAGCCTGGCTTAATTGGGCACCTTCAGACAATTGGAAATTTGACCTAACACTTGGCATTAATGATGGTGAAATTCCTTCTACACAAACCCTATTTGCGGGAACGGCTGGGGCAATACCAGTCGCGGGAGGTACTGAGCTGCCAATAGTGCCAGATGTCAAGGGTAGTCTGCATGCCACGTACAGTTTTTCGGAGACGCTCTTTGGTGCTAACCCTTATATGCTGGCAAGTTATAGCTACACAGGAGAGTCTGTAAATTCCCTGTCCGGTATCGAATCTTCGAGTTTCGCGTTTCCAGTTATGAATCAAGATAGTTGGAGCGTAGTTGATGTACAAGCAGGATTGGAAACGGATGATTGGACACTAAGCGTGTATATAGACAATCTGTTTGATGAAGAGGCGGAACTGTTTTATAACAATCGCTGGGCGCAACAGAGGCTATCGGCTAATTGGCCGAGAACCATCGGAGTAAACTTTAGGTATAATTTTAATAATTAGTATTTGCTAGTTTAGTTATTGCCTAAGAAATTCTGAGCTTGGACCAGGCAATTGCCTTTGAGCAGATTGATAGCCCAGCTCGGCTTTCCTTATGAAGACCTACGATGCAGTTGTAATAGGAGCAGGTCATAATGGCCTCACTAATGCTGCTTTTCTCGCTAAATCAGGACTCGATGTAGTAGTCCTTGAAAAGAATGACCATATAGGCGGGGCAACGGTTAGCCGGGAAATACACCAAGGTTGGAAATATTCCAATTGTTCCTATGTCTGTAGCCTGTTCAGGCCAGAAATCTATCAAGCCCTTGATCTCGGCCGCCATGGTTTGGAAGTTGTACCTCTGCAGGGAAGTGTCACTTTCAAAAAGAATGGCGACTATTTCGGCAGTTATCATCAGCCCGCGGTTCGTAGGCGGGAAATCGCTCGACATTCAAAACGCGATGCGGATGCGGCAATTCGTTTCGATATAGATTTGATGAAGTGGTGTCGGTTAATTCGAGGGTTTTTACTTCGAACACCTCCCGATCCTGCCTCGTTGAAAATTAGAGACGTTATGGAATTTGCCTATTTGTTAAAACGTTTCTATACCCTCACTGAGAAACAAATATACGAATTTATTCGATTTTTTACCATGTCAATCGCGGAATATCTGGAAGAATATTTCGAAAGTGAGGTTATCCTCGCGCATTTTTCCGGTGGCAGTATTATTGGCACAGGCTTGGGAGTCTATTCACCCGGTACAGCTTACGTGCTGTTGCACCATGCCATGGGTGATATTGACGGAAATGTTGGTTCCTGGGGGTTTGCTCGGGGCGGTATGGGGTCAATATCGGAAGCAATTTCCTCCTCTTTTCAATCGATGGGAGGAGAGGTTCGCACAAATTCTGAGGTTGACCGGATTATTGTGAAGGGGCGCAAGGCAACAGGAGTGGCCTTAATTTCGGGAGAAGAGATTAAGGCGCGTGCAGTTATTTCAAACCTGGATGCAAAACGAACTTTCCTGGAAATTATGGATCGCAATGATTTGCCTGAACAGCTTGTTCATAGAGCTAAGAATTTCAAGATTCGAGGGTCCTCGGGCAAGGTAAACATTGCTCTGGACGGCATGCCCGATTTTCCAGCGCTACCAAATAATTCCCCGTTGACTCTTGGTCACATGCATTTTACCGATACCCTCGAGCGGCTTGAGCGAGCTTATGATGACTGGAAAGACGATCGTTGGTCTAGTGATCCTTATGTGGACATGGTGATACCAACTCAATATGACCCTACGATGACGCCTCCGGGAAAGCATATGATGTCTGTGTTTGTCCAATACTGTCCGGTTGAAGCTGAGGGGGGTTGGACTGATCTAAAACGGGACGCTTTCGGAGCGGCAGTTATAGATCAGATAGCCGAGTACAGTCCCAATTTTAAAGAGTTAATACTGCACGCCGAGATTCGCACACCACGCGAAATCGAAGCTGAAGGAGGTCTGACTGAAGGCAATATTTTTCAGGGAGAGTTAACCCTAGATCAGCTTATGTTCAATCGACCGTTCCCTGGCTATGCCCAATATCGCGGTCCAGTTAAGAACATGTATATGTGTGGTTCTTCTACTCACCCCGGCGGCGGCGTGATGGGTGCGCCTGGAGCAAATGCCGCTCGGGAAATACTCAAGGACCTCGGCAGGCCCGATAGCACTCCACGGGACTTTGGGGATGACTAATTCTGCATCAAAGCCAATCGTCATAGTTGGTGGTGGCCATAATGGCCTAGTTTCTGCCACCTACTTAGCAAAAGCGGGTCACAAGGTGAAGGTATTAGAAGCACGTGAAGTGATTGGAGGAGCCGCTTCGACGACGAGCTTTGCTGAAGGTTATAGGGTCTCTGGAGTGGCCCATATTCTCTATGCCCTGAATCCAAAAGTTTGCCGTGATTTACAACTTGAAAGTATGGGGCTGAATCCTGGTACTTCGATTGACACTATAGCCCTTGCGCAAGATGGTAATCACCTAACGTTAGGCAGGAATACTGTAACAGGCGCAGACCTTTCACAAAAAGATATTAGAGCTTACACAAATTTTAAAAAAGAATTCAGAAGCTATGCCAAGGCTCTAACTCCTTTGATGATGAATAAGCCTCCTCGTTTGAAAGACATGGATCGTAAGGATCTGTCTACTTTGGCGAAAGTCGGCTGGAAGCTACGCTTTGGTCTTGGCGCGAATTCCATGCGTGAATTCCTAAGAGTCGGTGGCATTAATATCTACGACGTCTTGAACGAAGTTTTTGATGATTCTCGGCTAAAAGGAGTAATTGCAGCTGATGCAGTCCTAGGTCACCACATGGGTCCTCGAACACCTACCACCGTTCTTACGTACCTATATCGGTTATGGGGAGAAATCCATGGCCCACAAAGTCTGCCAATCGGTGGAATGGGGGAGATTTCAGAGACATTGGCGAAAGCAGCAACAAAGGCGGGAGCGACGATTGAAACGGGTGCAAAAGTTAAACGCATCGTTGTCGATAATGGCAAGGTTTCGGCTGTTGAATTAGAGACAGGAGAACTAATTGAAACTTCTATAGTCGTTTCCAATGCCGATGCAAAAACTACTTTTTTGGATTTAGTAGGCACAGTGGAACTAGACGCTAAGTTTTGCCACCGAATTGATACGAGTCGAACTAAAGGAAATGTAGCTAAGTTGCATTTAGCATTGAATGCGTTACCTCAATTTGCAGGTTTATCCAGGAGCCAATTGGCTCAACGGCTGCTAATCGCACCTGACATGCGCTATGTCGAACATGCATTTAATCATGCAAAATATGGAGAGTATTCGGAGCAGCCTGTGCTGGAGATCGTCATCCCGAGTATTGATGATCCTGAATTGGCACCCAAAGGTCATCATGTCATGTCCATTTCAGCGTCGTTTGCACCGTATTCTCTAAAACAAGGATGGGAAAACCATCGTGACCGATTCGCTAATAAAATAGTAGATTTGATAGGGCGCTATGCACCCGGCTTCTCCGACCTTATTGTGGCTAAAGAATTACTTACCCCGCTAGATATTGAGGCGCAATATAATATTTCAGGCGGCCACTGGCACCATGGCGAATTGACTATTGATCAGTCTTTTATGATGCGACCAATTCATGGGGTCGCTCAATATGACACCCCAATTGCTGGTTTATTTCTCTGTGGTGCCGCAACCCATCCTGGTGGCGGTGTAACTGGTATTCCTGGGCACAACGCGGCTAAGAGGATATTGGCTATGGGGGCAGGTAAATAGTCATGCAATCTATCGAGCAGCAAAAAACTACGCTTCATGACCCTGACGAAGTACTAAAACCTACTCCTTTTCATGAGAGGGTAGAAAAGCATTGCCGGTTGAGGAACTGGATGTCTTGGAATGGTTATTTAACGGCTAGAGTTTACGACACCTTAGCGTCTGAATATTTTGCCATTCGCAGTTCGTGCAGCGTCATGGATTTGACCCCTATGGAGAAATATCGAATTATCGGGCCCGATGCACTTAAATTCCTGAATCGATTGGTTGTCCGTGATGTCTCAAACCTCAAACCACTGAGAGTCACCTATGTCGCTTGGTGCAATGATGAAGGAAAGGCTTTAGACGACGGAACTATATTCCACTTGCGACAGGGCGAATACCGTTTGTGCTCGCAGCACCACCAATTGGATTGGTTGCTTATGTCGAGTTTAGGCATGGATGTGACGATTACAGAAGAAACTCACGATGTCGCGGCTCTTGCTGTACAGGGGCCAACTTCTTATTCGGTTCTTAGCGCAGCAGGTATCAACGGCCTCGATAAGCTTAAACTGTTTGGAATTTTACATACTGAATTAAACGGTTTCAAAGTGATGGTTTCCCGCACTGGTTACACCGGAGATCTTGGATATGAACTTTGGACTGAACCAGTTAATGGCTTGATGCTATGGGATGCTATTTTTAGTGTTAAGGAGAGCGGTCTCTATGACGTACGTGCAATAGGGTTGGCGGCGTTGGAAATGGTGCGGATTGAAGCTGGATTTATTATGCCAGGAGATGATTTCAATACGGCTGAAACCACTATTAGAGCAGGCCACGACAGATCACCGTTTGAAATAGGATTAGGATGGGCCGTCAATTTTGACAAACCTCAATTTACTGGCAAGAAAGCCTTACAGGAAGAAAAAGATCGTCCAATCAAACGACGTCTGGTGAAACTCATGGTAGAAGGTAATAAGCCACCAGCCGACTCTTTCTTATACGACAAGCGAAAAGGGCGACGTATAGGTACCATCAAGAGCCAGATCTGGTCACCCATTCTCAAGGCCAATCTAACATTGGCGGACATTGAGTATCACAAAGGCAAGCCCCCAGCTGAAATCTGGGCGGAGATTTACTACCAAAAAGAATTGGAGTGGCAAGTGACATGGGCGAGATGCACGATTTCTAAGGATCCTTTCTGGTCCCATCCTCGGCGATCCGCAACACCGCCAGAGAGGTTCTAAAGCTCAATATCGATATAAACTTAACACCGATATATAGCTATTAATAATGAAAACTATAACCAAAGCTTTCGAAAATTCCTCAATAGATTGGTTTCAACTAATTAAGTTAGTTGTGTATTCGTTGCTATTGCTCAACTTTGCTTTGTATGTCAGAAATGATTTGGTGATTGCAGCCCACACGATGCGCAATGGTGGGCCGTTGATAGAGTGGACGCGTGCCTTCGCTACAACTATCGATGAAAGTGCCTGGATAATTCTTATTATTCTATTGGAGCTTGAAACTTACGTCTTATCAGACGAAGCGCTAACCCGCAAGAAAGTGATATTCATGCATGGCGTTCGATTTATTTGCTACGGGTTTTTAGCTCATACCTTATATGCTTGGGGCATCAATGTTTATCAGCTAAGTGGAGTGACACCGATAGAAAGTGTTTCTAATCTTTGTCAGCTGGCGGGAACAGATGTTTCGTTTGCTACAAATTTAGTATATACACTGCTCGATACAAGCAACTGTGAAAATCTCTCAAATGGATCTCAATTCTTCTATATCGATCCTCCAACCTTTATTATTGTCACAGATAGTGCTGGGTTAATCATAGAGCGTCAGCTTGCCTGGGTGGACCTTCTGGAGGCGATATCCTGGCTCCTTATATTATTGACTATTGAAATAATGGTCCGGTTGCGAGACCGGGATATTAGTGAGGGACCTGCCATTAGCGGTCTAAATGCAGCGAAGATTTTACTCTATACCTTGCTTTGGGGAGCACTTGCGTATTGGCTTTATCGGGGCCACCTTATGTTTGCGTGGGATGAATTTGTCTGGATTTCTGGATTTTTTCTGATAGAGATAAATATGTCTGAATGGCGCCAGGAAATTACTGGAGATGATCAAACGGAAAAATTACAAGCCAGCGAGACATAGGATCCTCGCTGGCAGTTTCTAATAGATAAATAGCTCGTGGGCATCATAGTCCTAGTAGCTAATTTAGTTACCTAAAAACGAGCTATAGAAGCTTCTAGTTTTGATAGACTGAACGAAAGCTGCTTGTCTAAGTGTCTAGGCGCGGAAGTCCAGCTTGTATGCTTTAAATAAACTATCACCAGCACTAATCTACTGAAATAACAAGGGTTTCATTTGCATCATTACGACACAATCATCATCGGTGGTGGCCATAACGGACTTGTCTGTAGCGCGTATCTAGCGAAGAAGGGCCATCATGTATTAGTGCTTGAGGCGTCAGATAATCTCGGCGGACTTGCAGAGACGCGAGAGTTCCATCCCGGCTTCAAGGCTTCCGTTGCCCACTCTATTAGCAATTTCTCCACTAAAGTGGCGAAAGATCTCAATTTATCTGCTTATGGTTTTACCAGTGGCGCTACACCCCTGACTACAGTTGGTCTGAACGCATCAGGTGAGCATGTCACGTTGAACGGCCTAGGAGTTGAAGGAGTTAGTGTCGAGGATGTAGAGAGCTATAAAGAGTATCGCCAATTGATGCAGAAATTCACCAACTTGCTCCATCCTTTCTGGCACAAGACCATGCCTAGAATAGGTGATAGCAGCTTACCGAGCGTTATGACTTTCGGAAAGCTGTACCTAAAGTTACGCTCGCTTGGAAAGGAAGATATGGGTGAATTTATGCGCATAGCGACATTGCCAGCGCGAGATCTTATGGACGAACATTTTGATAGTGATTTGTTAAAAGCAGTGTTGAGTTGGGATGGCTTAATAGGGTCAAAAATGGCGCCACGCTCACCCAATGCGACGGTTCTATCGCTGCTTTACAGAATGACTGGTAAGCATGGAGGAGCTCATATAATTCCAGCTGAAGGTATAGAAAGCTTATTCATTGCACTGAAAGAAGCGGCAGAAAGAGCAGGTGCTGAAATCAGAACAGGAACCAGAGTTTCCCGAATTCTTATTCAGGCAGATGAGAGTGGTCTCAAAACCAATGGTGTTAAATTAGCAAGCGGTGAGACCATAACGGCCAATCGAGTGGTATCAACGACTGATCCCAAACGAACATTCTTGGAGTTAGTAGGTATCGAGAATCTGGAAATTGAGTTTACCAATAGGATTAGGCGATTGCGCAGCGAAGGCTATGTCGCGAAACTCCATTTAGCACTCAATGGCGTGCCTAAATTTACTGGTCTGGATAAGCCAGATGGACGCTTGATTATTGCCCCGGATCTGGATGCAATCGAGTTCGCTTTCGATGATGCTAAATATGGAGAGTGTTCTAAACAACCTGTAATGGAAGTTGTTATTCCGAGTTTGCATAATAAATCGTTAGCACCAGTCGGGCAACACGTGCTTTCGGCCCATGTCATGTATGTCCCTTATGAATTAAAAAGCAGCTGGACAGACCAAACTCGGGCCGTTCTGCAAGAAAAAGTAATCGATACTCTTTCCATCTATGCGCCCGATATCAAGGAACACATATTGTACAGTGAGGTTCTCACGCCTTTGGATCTGGAGCAGAGACATGGTGTGACAGGTGGACACTGGCATCATACTGAATTATCCCTTGATCAGATGTTCATGATGCGACCCACCTATGAAGCAGCGCAATACGCTACTCCTATTCCTGGTCTCTATGTTTGTGGGGCAGGCTGCCATCCCGGTGGTGGCCTGGTGGGTGCCTCAGGTCACAATGCTGCCCACGAGATGTTGAAATGAGTCAGAAGTACGATGCTATTATTGTAGGAGCAGGCCATAACGGATTAACCACTGGTGCATATCTTGCTAAAGCTGGGCTCGATGTGTTGGTGGTCGAGAAGAATGATTACATTGGTGGAGCCTCCGTAACGCGGGAAATGCAAGAAGGATGGTTCTATTCTAGCTGCTCTTACGTTTGCAGCCTGATGCGACAGGCTATTCACCGTGACCTCAATCTGACTCGTCATGGGCTTGTATTGGTACCTTATCTAGGCACGGTTAATTTTGGCGACAATGGTGAAACCATTGTTAGTTATAATTCCGAGGAAGCTGAATACAATCAGCTACGGCGTATTTCCCCTCATGATGCTGACGCAATGTTTCGCTTCCACACCGATTTGGCGCGCTATGCCAAGTTAATTCGCAAGACTCTTTTGAGAACGCCTCCCGATCCAACTTCATTTCGACTGCGAGATATTAGGGAATTACTTTGGTTAGCGAGAGAATTCTGGGGATTAGGGGAGAAAGAACTGTACGAATATATCCGGTTTTTCACCATGAGTGCAGCCGATTTTCTCGAGGACTACTTTGAGCATGATTTAATAAAAGCCGCGATGGCTAGTCCGGGGATTATAGGTACTGCTCTCGGCGTCTATTCGCCCGGTTCAGCATACATACTTTTGCATCATGTTATGGGTGACGTGGATGGAAATATAGGTGCCTGGGGATTAGCGCGGGGGGGCATGGGAGCGATTTCGCAATCACTCGCGGGCGCTTTACAAGAACACGGAGGCGAAATTCGCACGAATGCTGCTGTCGACCAGATACTGGTAAAGAATAAGAAAGCCGTGGGCGTTGCTCTGGAAGGTGGTGATGAACTGCACGCGGATATCGTCGTATCCAATCTTGATGCAAAGCGCACATTTACGAAGTGCATGGATAAAAATGACCTGCCTCCAGGAATATACGACAGAGCCAAAAACTTCAAGATTCGAGGCTCCTCCGGAAAGGTGAATATTGCTTTATCAAGTTTGCCCAAATTCAATGGAGTTCCAGATAATCGCTATGTGAATCGAGGCGGTCAGGGATTTGTCGGTTCATTAGAAACGATGGAGCGCGCATACGATTGTTGGAAGCACGGTCGCTGGTCTGACGATCCTTTCATTGAGTCGGTAATTCCTTCTGCTTGGGATCCGACAGTAGCGCCACCGGGTAAACATTGGATGTCAAACTTTGTGCAGTACTGCCCGTCAGAATTAGCCGACGGACCCTGGACTCCAGAGAAACGAGATCAGTTTGGAGAGACGGTTGTCGATAAAATTGAACGCTATAGTCCAGGTTTCAAAGAATTGATCGTTCATATGGAAGTCCGAACGCCTTTTGAAATTGAGGCAGAAGTTGGTTTAACCGAAGGCAATATTTTTCAAGGTGAACTGACCATAGACCAGTTGCTGTTTAATAGGCCTTTCCCAGGATATGCGCAGTATCGTATGCCGGTTAGGAACATGTACATGTGTGGATCATCTACTCATCCTGGAGGAGGCGTGTCTTCCGCGTGTGGTGCCAACGCAGCGCGCGAAATACTGATTGATTTAAGGCGACCTAATACGGTTCCCGCAGATGATTTTGGTGACGAATAAGCTAGACCATAAAGCTATGAGCGATGCTACTGACTTGACAACAGATCCTTTCGCCGGTGAGCGGTTAAAAGAGTCTCATTTTCATCCGCGACAAGCGGCGCTGAATCTTCGTAATGCTTGGTCAAGTTGGAATGGCTATAAGTTTGCTGACTATTATTATGATGCTGAGTACGAATATTTCTGTGTACGTAATGGCTGTGCTACTTATGACATTTGCCCTATGCAAAAATATATCATAAGCGGTAAGAACGCGGAGACCATGTTGAATCGCATGGTGACTCGTGACATTAGTAATATGAAAGAAAATCGTGTGACCTATTTGTGTTGGTGTACAAACGAGGGGCGAATGATTGATGATGGAACCATTTTTAAATTAGGTCCTGAAAAATTCATGTTGACTTGTGGCAGCCCTAGTCTTGCCTGGTTGCGTAAGAGTGCGTTTGGTTTCAAAGATGTAGCGATTCTCGATGTGTCTGATGAGGTTGCTGCATTGTCGTTCCAAGGGCCAAGTAGTTGCGAAGTGTTAAAAAAAATGGAGTTCGAAGGAATTGAAAATCTTAAACCTTTCGATATAGGTCACTTTCGATTTCGGGGCAATGCAAATAACATGCTCATGGTTTCCCGCACGGGTTTTACGGGCGATTTAGGTTATGAGTTGTGGATTGAACCAAATTTAGCATTAGATCTTTGGGATGCGCTATACGAGGTTGGCAGCGACTATGGCATTCAGCCCTATGGTGAAACTGCGACGGATATGGCGCGACTGGAAGCAGGATTCATAATGCCAGGTATGGAGTTTAATGAAGCGCTTAAAACCATCCACTTTCAGCATGATCAGACGCCATTTGAGCTGAATCTTGGATGGCTGGTTGACTTTAGGAAACCTCACTTCAACGGGCGGACGGCTCTATTGCAGGAACAAAACGAGGGCTCAGAGTACACTTTGGTTAGGTTGGACATTCAAGGGAATAAACCCGCCGAGGAGTCTCATTTATACAGCAGCAAGAGTTGTAAGTATGAAATCGGATACGTGACTTCTGCAATGTGGTCGCCGGTGGTTAAAGCTAATATAGCACTCGCTATGGTTCAGACGGAGTATTTACAAGGGGAAATATGGGCGGAAATCTATTACAACAGAGAGCTTCGTCCTAACAGTAAAATTGCTAAATGCACTATCAAAAGTAAACCTTTTTGGGCACCTCCACGAGCACGAGCAACTCCGCCGTTGACCTTCTAATAATTATCGTTCACCGAGAGTCCGGGTTCGCGACAGACCAAAATGAGGGTCTGGCGTTTAAGAAACTTACATGTATGTTTGAAGGGATAAAAATGAAGACAATTGTAGGAAGAGTTGACCCCGTCATCCATGGGTGTTTGCTTATTGGCGCGGGTTTCTTAAATTTACCTGTGTGCCCAAAATTCTCTGGTATAGGTAGCAAGAATGATTAGCTCACAACCCCATACCGGCTCATATTACGCGGCAAGCGCGAATGAAACCCACGATTATTCGCCGCTGCAAGGCGCAAAATCTTCTGACGTTTGTGTCATTGGAGCCGGATTTACTGGTCTGTCAGCAGCTCTTCACCTAGCAGAGCGTGGCTTTAAAGTTCATGTAATCGAGGCCAATAAGGTTGCATGGGGAGCTTCAGGTCGAAATGGAGGTCAAATGATTGGTGGAATCTCGGGTGAAAATCGTATTAGCAAATCCCTAGGAGCGAATGGTGAATCTATAGTTTGGGATATGCGTTGGAAAGGGCACCAGATCATCAGGGAACGGGTCAAAACTTACGGAATTCAATGTGATTTAAAGTCAGGGTATCTAGATGTGGCAATCAAACCACGTCATATTCAAGGATTGGAAGCAGAATTTACGGAGCTGAAGAGGTACAATTTTCCCTTTGAGATCAAACTATTATCGAAACAAGAAATTCGGGATACCATTGGCACCAATGCTTATATTGGTGGTTTGTTAAACATGGGGAATGGCCATCTTCACCCACTCAATTTGTGCATTGGTGAGGCGAAAGCGGCGGTTAATCTCGGTGCGACCATTTACGAACAGTCGCCTGTGCTGCGTATTGAAAAGCAATCCAAACCTATGGTCGTCACTGAACAAGGCTCTATAACTGCTGATTTTGTAGTCTTAGCGGGCAATGCTTATCATTTTTTGGAGCCCAAATTGCGTGGAATTATGTTTCCTGTAAATAGTTTTATTCTAGCTACTGAGCCTTTAAGTGAGGATATTGTCTGTGAAATCAACCCACAGGATCTCGCGGTTTGTGATCCAAATTATATCTTAGAGTATTTTCGTCTTAGCGCAGATAAGCGCCTGCTGTTCGGGGGCAGATGTAACTATTTCGGCAGAGATCCTGACGTTATCAAGCGCCATTTGATGCCGAGAATGTTAAAAATCTATCCACAACTGGCCGGGGCTAGAATTGATTTTAGCTGGGGCGGTACAATTGGAGTGCCTATAAATAGGGTGCCCCAAATAGGAAGGATTAATAATAATATTTTTTATTCCCAGGGTTATTCCGGGCACGGAGTGAATGTCACGCATCTCGCCGGACAAATAATAGCAGACGCAGTAGCTGGAACCTTTGACCGATTCGATATATTTGCAAACATCAAACCATTTACAATTCCAGGGCAACACATATTCCGTAGGCAAATGGTGGGATTGGGTATGCTCTACTATGCCCTTAAAGATAAATTGTAAGAGGAAATTACTCATTAACAGTCGCCCTTCTAAATCGTTTGGATACAGTGCTTAATATTATGGCTGCCAACCTAAACGGTTTACTACAAAGTAATATAATCAATGGTTGGAATCTGTTCTGGGTTATCACGACCCCAATATCCTTAGTGTTTGTGTTAACAATGGGAAGTGTTGACTTGTCCAGTGGTGAATCTGTCTCTTCGATGATTCAGCTTACCGTGCGCTTTTCAGTACCGTGGTTGTATCTGGCCTTTGCTGCCTCCTCTTTACATCTTGTATTTCCCTCAACATTCAGTCGTTGGCTATTGCGAAATCGAAAAATAATTGGACTTTGTTTCGCTCTTGCTATGGCTTGGCAACTTTTGTTTATTTTGTGGATGGTGGGAATATATACGCAATATTATATGGAAGAAGTTTATGTGCTCAGTGATGCTATTGAGGGGACATTGGGTTATGTATTCCTGATTGCGATGGTACTAACTTCATTCAAGTTTGGCCGCAGACTCTTGAATTCTAAACAATGGAAATTCCTTCACAAGTGCGGGATTTACTATCTATGGGCCTACGCTTGGAGCGTATATTGGTTCAATATCTTCTATTATCAATACCCGAATTCTGTCGATTATTTATATTATTGGGCCGGGTTCTTTGTCTGGGGTTTGCGATTGTGTGCATGGAGTAAGAAACGCTGGCAACAAACAGGGGAGAAAAGCCCAGCCTAGTTAGAAGTGGTAAAGGGAAAGCTATAAACTATTTTGGCCGCGGACTTGATCAGAGATTCAATGAAAATTGTTTTGTAAACGAGTGACTAGAAGCAGAATCGTGAAAGATAAAACAATACAGTCAAACACCGGTGGCACAAGACATTTGCTGTATCTGGTATCTGGTATAGTGGTGGTATTAACCGGCTTAATTGGCAGTGGCTTCGGGTCAGTCTGGAGCGGACAGGCCTACGAACTTTTTGCTGGTATTGAAATAATGGAATATATTGAAATGTATGTGCCGTATTTTCCGTTTGTCCCGTTTTTCCCCGTTTTCACTATTACGCTAGGTGCCTTTTTGATTTTGAAATCGAAAGGGTAAAGATGTTCAATAGTATTACAATTTCCTTGCTGCCTAGTTCTGAATACCCATTACGGCCTTTATTTCCAGGAAATCCTCAAAACCGTATTCACCGAACTCGCGACCATTCCCTGATTGTTTATATCCGCCAAAAGGTGCATCGAAGCTACCTTCGGCACCATTGATATGTATCATGCCTGTACGTAGTTTAGAAGCGATATCCAGTGCCCTTGGCTGACTTCCTGAGACGTAACCACACAAACCATAGGGAGTATCGTTGGCTATTCGGATAGCTTCGTTGTCATCTTGGTAGGGAATAATTGCAAGCACGGGGCCGAAGATTTCCTGTTGAGCAATTGTAGAAGCATTGTCCACGTTTACGAATATAGTTGGCTTAATATAGTAGCCTCTTTCAAGATGTTCTGGTTTGCCAGTACCGCCACATGCTAGTTCGACTCCCTCTTCAATGCCCTGCTGGATAAGTTTTTGGATCTTATTAAAGTGCAGTTTACTTACTACCGGGCCTATAACTGTGTCATCTGCCTTAGGGTCACCCACTACAATGGTATTGGCGGTATTCACAGCGATGGCCACTGCTAGATCGTGGTTGATTTTCGGTACTAACATTCTAGTGGGAGCATTACAGGATTGACCGCTGTTTGAGAAGCAATCTATAACTCCATTACTCACCGCTTTCTCCAAGTCCGCGTCGTCGAGGATTATATTAGCTGATTTTCCACCCAGTTCCTGGGCGACCCGTTTCACTGTATTGGCAGCTGCCTTTGCAACCAGGATGCCGGCGCGAGTAGAGCCAGTAAATGAAACCATATCTACATCCGGGTGTTCGGCCATTGCTGTTCCTACGGCAGGGCCATCGCCATTGATCATGTTAAAAACGCCACTTGGCACTCCCGCTTCATCCATAACTTGACTAAAAAGGTAAGCCGAAAAAGGAGCTATTTCGCTGGGCTTAAGCACCATCGTGCAGCCAGTGGCGATAGCTGGTGCTACCTTACAGGTGATTTGGTTGATGGGCCAATTCCAGGGGGTGATGAATGCGCAAACACCGATGGGTTCTTTGTAGACACGTGTGTTGCCGTTATTTTCTTCAAACTGGAAATTCTTTAAAGCATTAATAGCTGCCTGTAAGTGCCCAGTTCCACAACTTGCTTGATCTTCAATTGAGAATGACAGAGGCGCGCCCATTTCATCACTGATGGCTAGGGCAATTTCATCGTAGTATTTGTTATAAGTGATCAGTATGCTTTCTAATAACTCTAAGCGCTCTTGCCGGGAAAATCGTGAAAATGGAGTAAAGGCGCTGCGCGCAGCTACAACTGCTTTATCTACGTCGGACTTTGATCCTAGTGAAATGACACCAGCAATGGTTTCATCTGCAGGATTCGTAACATCGAAACTATTTGGAGTTACAGGGTCAATCCAATTACCGTTTACGTAAAATTTTGTGTACTTTCGCATAATATTGTTTCCACTAATTGTGAGGTAGTGCTTCAACAACTTTTTTGGGTTTGTTTTTCGTAATAAGAGCTAAGGCTAAAAGGAATGCAAAAAGTTCAGCGAGAGGTATTGAAATGTAAATGCCTATCTCATCTAACCAAATGGGCAATGTAAATAGGAAAATAAGTGGCAGGAATAAACTTCTGGATACTGCAATGGAGGCAGAATGAAGAGGTTTATGACATGCTGTAAAATACTCTGATAAGGTAATGTTCAAACCGCTAAAAATGAACGCTGGCCAGAAAAAGAAAATGAAGCGAGTGGCTATATCAATTGTAGATGTCTCATTTTCTTGCAGGAAGAACCCAATCAACAAATCTGGAATTGTGATTAACAGCCCGCAAATGACAACGGCGATCAATGAAATAGAGAATAAAGCAACAATGACAAACTGAGTCATCTTTTCTGGTTGTCGTGCTCCATAATTTTTGCTGATAAGTGGTTGTAGTGATTCACCTATGCCGGCGAAAGTCATCAAACCTATGAAAAAAAGATAATTAACTATAGTGAAAGCAGCCACACCGCTCACTCCGAGGCGAGTAATCATAATCCAGTTTAGCAAGAGTGTAGTAAGGCCTGCTGAGAACTCATTTACAAATTCGGAAAATCCATTGGCCAGCGCATGAGGGATGGCACTCCAGCTCCCTGTTAGTGGTACTAATTTAAGGTGTCGGGTTTTCCTAAAAAAATGTGGTAGTAGGGTAAGCAAAGGGGAACCGTGACCGATGGCTGTGCCATAAGCTGCGCCTTCTATCCCCATGTCAAGTTCAACAATAAAGATCCAATCCAAAATTACATTCAATACAGCACTGGCTATTAATGAACTAGATGCAAGTAAGGGATTGTTATCTACTCTAACAAAATAGAATAGTGTGAAACCCAGCAAGAAAACTGGAGAAAAACCCAATATGATTGTCAGGTAAGTATTAACGAGATCCGTTAATTCTGCTGTGGTTCCAAGGACAGCAATCAATGAATCAAGAAAGAAAAAGCCGAGCGCGGCTGTAACTAAGGCGAAAAAAAGCGCGCAAGCCAGCGATTTGGAAAAAATATCATTTGCCGATGCGTAGTCTCCTTCACCCAAATATTTGCCGCTCATAACACAGCTACCAACTGCCAGCATTGTTATTATCGCGAACAAACCAGACCACACTGGCATAGCCAAGTTGATTGCAGCCAGGGCTGATGTGCCTATGTAGTTCCCAACAAAAATGCCATCTATCACAAACGCTGATGACATCGCGAGCATGCCGATTACCGAAGGTACGGCATATCGGAGGAAGACGGGTATAACGCTCCTATTGACGGGATCGTATTTGGAGCTCATCGACATCGCTGTTATTTAGTGAAAACGTTTTTGGATTTATTTCATGGTCGTAATAGAAAATTCACTTCCCGTGCGGATGCCTGTTGGCCATCTCGAAGTCATAGTCTTCATGCGTGTGTAAAATCGCACTCCATCCGGGCCGTGTACATGTAACGGCCCGAATAATGAGCGTTTCCATCCACCAAAACTGTGAAAAGCCATCGGCACAGGGATAGGCACATTAACACCTACCATTCCGGCTTGGATGCTATGGGTAAATTGGCGGGCAGAATCGCCATCGCGAGTAAAAATAGTCGTGCCATTGCCATATTCGTGATTATTGATTAGCTCGCAGCCAGCATTAAAATCCTGTACTCGGACCACACTTAATACAGGGCCGAAGATTTCATCTTTATAGATGCTCATGTCTTTGGTGACATTATCAAAGAGACAGCCTCCAAGGAAAAAGCCATCTTCATGACCATCAACAACATGATCGCGACCATCAACGATTAGAGATGCTCCTTCTTCAACGCCTTGACCAACATAGCTTCTCACTTTTGCAAGATGCTGATTAGTAACTAGCGGACCCATTTCTGCCTTATCTTCTGTCCCTGGCATTATCTTGAGGCTTTGTACCCTTGGCGTTAACTTTCCGATCAATTGATCCGCGACATTGTCCCCTACACATACGGCGACTGATATTGCCATGCATCGTTCACCTGCCGATCCATAGGCCGCGCCCATTAAAGCATCGACAGCCTGATCTAAATCAGCATCCGGCATAATCATCAAATGATTTTTCGCACCCCCCAAAGCCTGCACCCGTTTTCCGTGCTCGCTAGCGGTAGCATAAATGTATTGCGCTATTGGAGTTGAACCGACAAAACTTATAGCCTGCACATCCTCATGTGATAACAGGGCATCAACTGCTATTTTGTCGCCATTAATCACATTAAATACACCATCTGGCAATCCGGCTAGTTTAAATAACTCAGCGATCAATAGAGCCGGAGACGGGTCTTTCTCGGAGGGTTTTAAAATAAAAGTATTACCACAGGCGATGGCTACCGGAAACATCCACATGGGAACCATGACAGGGAAGTTAAAGGGAGTAATACCAGCAACCACGCCCAGTGGCTGCATTTCTGACCAAGAATCCACGCCTGTGCCAACATTCTTAGAGTGTTCACCTTTTAATAAATGCGGAATACCGCAGGCAAACTCAATCACTTCAAGTCCGCGTGTTACCTCACCAGCAGCGTCACTTAGCACCTTCCCATGTTCAGCCGTGATCATCATCTGCAGTTTCTCTCGATTTTGTTCCACTAAGTCTTTGAATCTGAACATCACCCGCGCACGGCTTAGAGGGGAAGTTTCTGACCACGTTTGGAAAGCTGCTTTTGCTGCAGATACTGCCGTGTCCACCTCTTTGGGACTGGCTAAAGCAACTTTGGCAGATTGCTTGCCAGTTGCTGGGTTATACACGGCGCCATAACGACCAGTCTTTCCTGCAAAGGGTTTGCCATCAATATAATGTTCTATTTTATGTGTCACGTTATAGGCCTGCGTAAAATATTAAGCTGTTTCCTGAATGGCTTTGCCTAATGTTTCAAAAATTTGATCGATCTGGGATTTTTTAATAATAAGGGGTGGGCTTAGCGCAATAATTTCGCCCGTGACTCGAATTAATAAACCTTCCTGATGGAAGCAACGAGTAAAGACATCGTACGCTCGTGCTCCGGGTTTTCCATCTCTGCTTGAAAGCTCGATTCCAGCTACCAGCCCTTGGTTGCGTATGTCGATTATATGTTCGAGTCCTCCAAGTGAGTGGGCCGCCTCTTCCCAATATCTTTCAAGCTCGATTGCACGTTCAAACAGATTCTCTTGTTCATAGATTAGAAGAGTCGCCAGCCCAGCTGCCGCCGCTACTGGGTGACCTGAATAGGTATAGCCGTGATAAAGTTCTATGCCTTGTCCTGGACCTTGCATAAAGGCAGCGTGGATCGAATCGTCTACAAATACCGCCCCCATTGGAATGGTGCCGTTGGTTAGACCTTTGGCCGAAGTGATGATATCAGGTTTAACACCATAGCGTTCTGCAGCGAATGCCTTACCTACCCGGCCAAATCCAGTAATTACTTCATCAAAAATCAGAAGTATTCCGTGTTCATCGCAAATTTCTCTGAGTCTTTTAAGATAGCCTTTTGGTGGAAGAATTACTCCAACAGAGCCTGCTATAGGTTCCACAATGACTGCAGCGATTGTAGAAGGATCGTGCAATCCACAGAGCCTTTCCAAATCCTCAGCAAGTTCAGCTCCATGGTCAGGAATACCTCGACTAAAAGCGTTACGCTCTATGTCCAACGTATGGCGTAAATGATCTACTCCGGGCAATAGGCTACCAAAAGCCTTACGGTTTGGAGAAAGTCCGCCCACAGAAATACCTCCAAAGCCGGTACCATGGTATCCCTTTTCTCTACCGATCAGCTTCGTGCGACTGCTATCACCACATGCTTGGTGGTAAGCTAAGGCAATTTTTAGAGCAGTATCGACGGATTCAGATCCCGAGTTGGTGAAAAAAACTTTGTTTAAGCCCGATGGGGAAATCTGAGTTAGTCGCTCGGCGAACTCGAAGGCCTGTGGATGACCCATTTGAAACGTCGGGGCGAAATCCAGCTGTTCGAGCTGCTGACTGACAGCTGCAGTTATTGAGTCTCTGCTGTGGCCAGCATTACAACACCATAACCCCGAGGTTCCATCAAGGACTTTACGGCCATCACTTGATTGATAATACATACCCTTGGCGGCGGTAAGTATTCTTGGTTTTGCTTTGAACTGCTGATTTGCAGTGAACGGCATCCAGAATTCTTGCAAACTACCAATTGTTAATGTCGAATTACTTTTCGTGCCCATAAATGGCCTTTTACGATATAAATGCAATTTCCAGAAATGTTAAATATATTATACAAATATAACATCGAGAAACTTCTCGTCCTACACGCAGCGCTAATGTATCAATTAACGATTAGCATAGGAACTTTTGAAAGAAGGTACTAAGAGAACCTACTTACTATGAATAGTGAACAGAAACTAAAGCTGGACCTTCTCCAACGAGTCGATGCTAAACACCATCTGCATCCTTTTACAGACACGAAGGAGATAAATGACCAAGGCACAAGAGTCATTGTCAAAGCTGATGGTGTTTATATCTGGGATGCTGAAGGCAATAAGCTTTTGGATGGTATGGCAGGGCTCTGGTGTGTCAATGTAGGTTATGGGAGAAAAGGTGGGATCCTCTAGAGTCGACCTGCA
>JGI24923J38494_100360_pt1 | contig 34066 bp, 48 predicted proteins | sample LinPFosplate11_FD_38494 | JGI IMG/M metagenome (IMG submission 38494) | reverse complement strand
TGCTGAAAGCATCTAAGCACGAAACCCATCCCGAGACAAGACAGCCTTTCGTAAGATGAAGGTTCGCAGAAGAAGACTGCGTTGATAGGATGGATGTGTAGATCACAAGCTTCGGCGAGTGATGAGCATGCCATTACTAATAGACCAACACATCAGCACGGCCACTTACATAGAGACTATACATGACGATTCATATTTTTAATTGGTTTGAAGTAAAAACCAATTACTAAGATTATATGTGGTAATTGATTTTTCTAAATAGCTGTGGGGGAAGTGCGTAAGAATGAATCTGCACGAGGGTGGATGTAAAATAAAACTCCCATCCTAGTACCAAACAGCAGACAAATTCACCCCTCATGGCTTCATTGCATATTTAGATTACAGCTGGCTTAGTCCAGTAAACCACCCTACTTTTTTATGAGGTTTTTGATATTATGAGCTTAATGCAGTTTTCAAAAATTGAGTCATCATACACATCAAAAGATGGTTGCAGATTAGTTTGGAAAGGTGTTGAGGAAGATGATTTAGAAACCATCATACTAAACAAAAAAGAACTCGAACAATTAATTGACCTCTTAAAAGGGGACTCGGCTGGTGAGGTTGAGCTTGAGGATCAAGTTAGTCGTATAATGGTAAATTTAGATGTCACAGAATTTAATTTGAAAGACCATGACTTGCTTGAGGTTAAGACAGCTGACCTGCAAAAACATGTTCTAGACTATGCAAAAATTCCACATATACCGCAGTATATCCATATCAACCCAAAGGAGTACTATCCATCTATCACAATTCGCAAATATGATGAACCAAAAAAAGTTGATGAGACAAAACCTACTCAAACATCACTTCTTGAAGCGATTTTAGCATCAAAATCAAAAAAAACTTCACATGACCTTTCACAATCAGACCTGTATAGAATATTTGCAACAAGACGTTCAACAAGAAAATTTACAAAAACTAGGATAGAGGGCTGGATGGTTGACAAAATTTTAGCAGCAGCCGATACTGCACCTACAGCTGGAAACTTTCAAGGGTTTAAGGTATTTTATATCAAAAACCAAAAAGTCAAAGAAGCACTTGTTGAGGCAGCAAACAACCAACCTTATGTAAACGCACCAGTTGTCTTGGTGTTTTGTATGGACCCATCAAGGGTAAAGATGAATTTTCCTCCAGAAATTTTAGAAAAGTTTTCAATCCAAGATGCCACTTTGGCTGCCGGGTTTTCGTTGCTTGCTGCATCTGGTTTGGGCTTAAGTTCAATCTGGATTGGAATGATTAATGAAGAAAAGGTCAAATCTATTTTGGGTACAGATTTGAAACCATCATCCATTCTATGTATTGGTTATCCAGAAAAACGTAGACCCCCAAAACCAAGAAGAAATCTTAAAGAACTCATTCAAGTAGTGGAATGACCAATGTCAGACATTTACGATTTTAAATAAATACTAGATTACTATAATAATTCTATGTTACTATGGATTGCAGCCGCTGCTATTGGAATTTTAGTTGTCATAGTTTTAATTTACAAATACATAAAGACTTCAAAATATGATGTACTAGGATTTTCTATGTATTGCAAGATTTGTGGAGATAAAATTAACGGCTTGAAATGTCCTAAATGTGAACAAAAAACGAATAATTGGAGATAGTTTTCACATTTTAAAAATTAAACAATTACACCTTTTCATTGTTTAAACAAGAGAATACTACGAATACCGGTTCTAAAAACTCTCTATAACTAAGATAGGTATCTATAATCCTAATATTTCGTAATAGGTATGAAATACATGTGTAAAAGTTGTAAAACAGCTTGTAGCGATATTGTGCAACATATTAAAGATGTACATAATTTTTCAGAATCTTACATAAAAGATCAACTCAAAACAAACTCAAACAGCTACAAAAATGCTTTTGAGAAAATAAAATAGGTTATGGAAATTCTTGAAGGAAAGGTTCTCTTATGGCTTGAAAGTGCAAGATTTGTAAAAAACAAGTCTGGCGTCTATGTTCTTTATGATAAAAAGCTTAATGTGTTATACATTGGACAAAGTGATAGTCTTCAGAAAGAATTTGAAAAGTATGTTGATACAAACTTTGAGAATGATGAATGTAAACAAAAAACCCATACTTATCAAAGATTATTTACTGAAAATCCAAAAGAACGAATACACCAGCTTTTAGAAGATTATAAGAAGGAACATGGCAAGGTGCCAACTTGTAATGCTGAATCAAACTTAGTATACGAATAGTTTTTTAGCATGTAAAATTAACATTTCTTATCCGTAAGGCTGGCTAGTGTGTCCGAAGCGCATTAGTCAGCTACGAAAGATTCACCTCTCTAATTATTCCAAGTATGCTTTGATACGCTTTTATTCTGATAAATTAAACAAGTCATAATTGGTTTGCACGCCAACAGAAGAATGAGGGGTTAAACCCTCAAACTTCATTTTTGCATTTTCACCTCTTTTATTATTTAATCAATGAAAACATTGAATCTTAACTAATTAAACCACTGATCCAGCGTATGACTTCTTTTCTCAAGACTTCTCTTTAATCGATTTAATGAGGCTTGAACTCTTTCTTGTGAGAAGCTTCTTTCATTTGCCAGATAATCTACAATTCCTGAATAATCAGTATCTTTAAACTCAATCTTGCCTATATCTGGCATATCTGTCTGCAGGAAAATTTTTCTAATTTGTTCGTAGTCGATTTGTTCAAGTTGTTCTTGTATTTTTGGTATATCTTCTAACTTCCCATATTCTTTAATCATTTTAAGGGCAGTTTTTGGACCTATCCTGTCAAAACCATCAGGGTTAAAGTCGGTTCCAATGAGTATGCCAATATCAATTATCTGCTCTCCTGTAATACCAAGTGCATCCAAGCTTTTCTGATAACTGATGATTTCAGGCTCGATGTCAACGTAGGTGTTACGGTTTGGAAGCTTTCTTCGACCAGAATTAGTAAAATTACGAACGAGTTTTTTTGCACCAAACAATATAGAATCATAGTCTTGGCTAGCAACTGCATATGCCTTACCAGTTTTGTTCATGTGTGCAGCAGTAGCTTCACCATCTGCATTTGCCTGTATGTATGGTATTCCAAATAAATCAAGAAGATGTTTCGAGTCTTCAACCATAGTGTCCTGCATAGATGTTGTTTGTTGTGCGTACTTTCTTGCTGATTCAAAGTCGCCACTTGCCTTGGCCTTTTCATACTTTATTGTTGCTTCCTTCTTACCTAATTTTCGCCGTTGAATTTCCGCCGTCTTTAGTGATGGCGGCTTACCGTCAAATACGTATACTGGTTTTATCCCAATCGACAAAAAATTGACATTTCGATGCAGTAGTCCAGTTAAATGACTTGTTACTCTCCCTCTGTTATCTGTAAGATGAAGTCCTTCAGGTCCTCTGATGATAGCCAAAAACTGGTAAATTGCATTGTATGCATCAACAGCTATTATCTTTGATGAAAATGATTCGAGATTAGTTTTTTCTCGCAAGAGAAGTGCTTTGATATCTACACCCATATCAGAATGATATTTTTCTTGTTTTTTTGTTTACCGCTTTTATCGACTTACTATATTAGGACGTATAACAAAATCGATTTGTCGGGATAGCCAAGCCTGGTAAGGCGGACGCCTCGAAATCTTATACAGGATAGCGTCTGTGCATCCGCACGCGGGGGTTCGAATCCCTCTCCCGGCGCCATCTTTCTAGTATAACATAAAAGTAGGATTATAATTGATAATTAGCAATGGCAGACATAGATGCGACAAAAAATGTTTATCTGTTTACACATGGTCGTCAGGATCTTATAGAAAAATCAACAAATGCGTTAACTGCAAATGGTTTTTCAAAAGATAAAATCATCATGGCTCTTCCTAGCGAGGCGGGAAATGTGGGTGATTACATGGCAATGTTATGGATGCCTCCAAACCCTGATCATATCAAGATTCAGAAAATAACGAAAGTGGAGCCAGCAGAAGCAGAAGGAATGATAGGAGTATGGCAAGGTGTTTCAAAAGATGATATTTTTGAAATTAAGATTTAACAAATATCACACTCAGATTATAGAAAACTAAAATCTTATTCTTCACGCCAACGTCTTATTATCAAAAAAGCAAGTATTGAACCAATTACTCCAGCTAAAATGATGAACTCGATAAAAAACGTGTCATTCATTTAACTCACCAAAACCTTGTAAAAGATAATCTTACTTTGTGCCATTTTGATCAGAATCATTTGGTCCATCACGCGAATCAAAAGATCTATTTGGTCCCACCATATCTTCTGGTTTTACATCTTGATCCCATTTACCTCTTATTCCTTTTACTAATGAAGCAATTCCACATATAATCAGTAATGCAACAATTGCAAAAAAGCTCATCTTATTTTGAAATGCAATATCACAATCAATTTCTGTCGGTGGCGCATCAGCATGATATTCGTAACATTCACGAAAGTCTTCTTGTAAAGTGATCTCATCAAACTGAGCACCAAAAACCGTTAGAACAATAATTCCTGCAAAAATTAACCCAACGCCTAATATGATAAAACGTGTATCACTCACAAACTAAAGGTGTATTTTGAATATTTTAGGCTATTCCACTCTATACTTCATAGTACGGATTTTTCAACATATTTAAAATTGTGATTTATGATTTAATTATGGTATTTGGCTGGGGCAAGAAAAAACCACAAAAGCAGGAATCTGATATTGCTCCTCAAAAAAAACAAATCTTACTTTCTGATGTACCTAATGTTGCTAACGAGATACGTTCAATTCGAACAAAAACAATAGTTGCTGAGGTTAAAACATTTAGAAACAAAATTAATTCAAGTTGTGAAATGATTCTGCACATTGTAATCGATCTAGAACGTGATACACTGAAAATCGATGATATAGATATTCATCTAAAAAGGTTGGTTGAGCGTGGAAAAAAAGAGGTGATATCTGTTATCAAGAGAGAATCAATTGTTCAACTACCAGAGATAAATTCCTATGAGGATGTGAAAATTTTTAACGCAGCAGCTAATAGAATGTTAAAGAAAATTGGGGACGCATTGGGAAGACAATCTCGTGTTATTCATATATTTGCAAAAAAATATGCTGGTAAGTTAAAAGGTGATCTTAAGGTAATGACAGATAGGAATGATGAAATTACTGCTATAATTACGAATCACTCCGAACTAGAAACTAAAATCGAACAGATTTTTAAGACTATGAATAAGATTGAGCAATCAAAAAAATTAATTACTGATTTGGGTAAGCAGCAAAAATTAGCTAAGAAAACCATAGACGATCTTGTTACTACAATCGAACTTGATGAAAAAGAGATTATGAATATTAAAAACAGTAGTGAATATGCAGAATTTTTAGAAATCAATGAAAATCTAGATTCCTTATCATCTGAGAAAAATAAAATTAAGAATGAGATTGAACTTCAGTTTACTAAGATTTCAAGATCACTAAACAAGTATGTCTATGTTTCTTCACTTGACAAGCCGCAAAAAAAACTATTGGTAAATTTGATTGAAAATCCTTATGATGTATTGATTGATTCTAACAAGCAAGACATAGTGCAAATATTAGAATCTACACGAAGAGGAATACAATCTGGTTCAGTATCTGTTAAGGATGCTGATAAATCGTTATTACAAATTAATGAGACACTTTCACTCATTCCTGGATTAATTGAAAAAATTTCCGTTTTTAATCGATCCAAAAGTGATATTGAAAGTAAATTGTTAGGATTTAACAATGAACAACTGGGACAGAAAGAATCTGCTCTTAATATGCATCAATATGACAAATCAACTTTGGAATCAAAAATCAGATCGACAGAGAAGGAATTAACAGACACAATCGAATTTATTCCCAAATCAATTAAATCTGTAGAATCTGTTTTAAATCAAATTTCTGCTGTACAATACACAATAAGATCGGAGTAATGTGTTGCAATTAAAAAAGAAAAAATTTGAACGTAAAGTATCGCTAACTAAAGAGACAAGAGATGGCATATTGTCTTTTTGCAAGATGAATCATCCTAATGAAGGCATTTTGATTTTACGCGGAAAAGCAAAGCATGGAGATGTATTCATAGATGGGTTAGTAATACCACCGTTTTCTGAAACTGGTGCAGACTTTGCAGGATTTCCTAACAACCCATTACCATTAGATCCCAGTTATGTTGGCATCGTTCATTCTCATCCTGTCGGTTCAGCTGAACCATCTCTAACTGATTTGAATAACTTCTTCGGTCTTGTGTCAATGATTGTGAAGTCACCATATGAGGATGATGACATATTTGCTTGGGATAGTGATGGAAAAGAAATTCCATTTGCTATTGTTTAACATTAGTTGATTGTTAAATTAAGAATGCAAAAATTATAACAAACCTTTATAAAGTTTTTTTGATAATTTTTTTCAGTATGATAAATTACAAGGGTTATCTAGTATTTTTGTTTGCGTCTCTAGCTGTAAGTATTGGTTTGCAATTGGTTCTACCATTTCCGTATGGTTTGGGTGCAGCACTGGCAATCTTCATCGTCTTCCCGTTACTTTTACGAAAAAGGTATATGGCAAGAATGAGAGGTTCTGGTGGATCAGGATCAGGATCAGGATCAGGATCAGGATTTGGATTTGGAGGGCTATTTGGTCAAGGTCAAGGTACTGGTGTAAGATATGTGTGCCTAACTTGTAACCACCGATTCAAGGGTGGAGACTGTCCTCGTTGCGGCTCTAGAATTAAACGTGCTGATTTTTAGCCATACGTGATTAAATGTCAAACCTCGCATTGGATAATATTCGAAAAAAAGTATCTTATCAGAACACAGTTGATATCTGGATCGCTATGTGTCAAGAACACGGTGCTGATTGGAATAACACAGAAACATACAAAAAATTCATTGCTTATTTACTAAAAACAAACTTGGTTATGAAAAAATTTCCATTATGCATTAAGGAATCTGGCGGAAATTATGAACGAGGGCAAGATAAGACAAAATTTGCTGAGAAACTTTCAGAATCAAACGATGAAAATAGTGCCGTTTACACCATTAAGCTAAATGATGCTGCCATGAATATTATCAGGGAATTCAAATTATAATCAGATAACGCACTTCAAAATAAGTAATTAAAATCAAATTTATTTTTTTAATTTAGGATTAACAATTGCGTCTAGTGCATTTCCAATAAATACAAATGCAAGACCTGTAATTGCAATCATTATACCTGGTGGAGCTATCCACCACCACATTCCTCTCGCTGCAGCACCATATGTATTTGCATCATGCAATATTTGCCCCCACGTAGGAAAAGTTGGATCACCCAAGCCTAAAAAACTTATACCAGCTTCTGTAGTAATTGCTGCAGGAACTGAGATTGCAATACTAGCAAAAGCATATGGCAACAATTGCGGGATAATGTGTTTGAAAATTATTTTAGAATTTTTTTGTCCCATCATTTGTGATGCCTCAACATATTGTCTAGTTTTGATTTGAAGTGCCATACTCCGTGAAACTTTTGCAATTCCAACCCAACTAAAGATCATTAGAAAACCAACCAGCAAAAATATACTATTACTGATGGTTACAGCAAGAATTATCAAAAAAGGAAGCGCAGGAAGTGCATAGATAACATCATTAAATCTCATCATGGCTTCGTCTGTCTTTTTTCCTTTAAAGCCAGCATAGACCCCATAAATCAAACCAGCTACTACGGAACCAACTGCTACTGAAATACCAATAAACAATGCAAGCGGGGTTCCCCATAAAAGACCAACCGCAAGGTCTCTTCGTAATTCATCTGTTCCCATAATTCCAAATACTTTTCCACCAAGAATCAATTTGGAATCAATAATCTCCACATTTTCTTCAACTCCAAAGATATTTACTAAAAACAGATAATCTCCCTTAAGGACTTGTCCATCCTTGTTCGCAAAGATCATATCTTCACTTGATGTATTTTGATTATAGAATCCAATTTCAGAAAAATAGATTTGAATATTTTTTTTAATGCTATTATCAGTTGAAAAAATTCTTTCATGATGCACAATTTTTGTATCTGAGTATGGTAATGATCTAGATAAAAGAAGTATTTGAGATTGATCTGGTCTAATTACAGAAATCTGTAGTAGTTGTGATCCTGAATATTCAACACTAAATTCATAAATAAAGTCACTTGGGAAATCATCATAGTGATATTGTACACCAAATTGATGCGATGTTAACGATATAACATCATCTTTAGTTATTGTTGATGGATTGTCTAGTATCAGATGCTCTGGAATTTTTTGTGTCATGAAATAGTTTATCCATATTGGCGCTGATGTCTTTGGATATGAAATCCAGTTGCCTGGATTATTCCATTGTTTGAATGTGTCTATAGGAATTGTAACGGCGGCTATCACTGATAATATGATAAGACTTGCCAAAATCCCAATACCGATAAGGCCAACTTTACTTTTAGCAAATTCTCGTCTTATTTCAGATGAACTTACATTGCTCATTCTGTTTTCACCCTTGGATCAAAATAGCCATAAAGTAAATCGGCAACAAAAATACTGATCAAAAATAACACCGTAAGCACATATGTAGCACCAATTATGATCGGTAAGTCCATCACACTGATTGCCTCAAAATAAAGCCGTCCCATTCCAGGCCAATCAAAAACTGCCTCTGTAATTATTGCACCGCCTAGTGAACCTGAAAGGCTTAGTGCTAGAATTGTGATGATTGGAGGTGCAGCATTTTTTAAAGCATGTTTGTAGATAATCTTTTTCTTACTAATGCCAATGGCTTTTTTTGCTGAGATAAAATCTTCTTGTAATGTTCCTACCATAAAATTGCGTACAAGGTATGCCCACGTACCAAATCCAATTAGTACAATTGTAATCAGTGGGAGCGTCATATGATAAAGCAATGCAAGAATGTAATCAGGTTCTGTTGGAAGTATTGATGGTGTTGCCCTTGCGGGAAAAATTTGATATGTAAATGCAAACATAAAGATCATAAGCATTCCTATCCACCAAACAGGAAAACTACTGCTGATGACTGCGAACGCCGAAGTAATTCGATCAACGACGGAACCTACCTTACTTCCTGCTAAGGCACCCAAAAATATCCCAATTATAGAAATGATTATAGTTGCTGTAGTAAAAAGTAAAACAGTTCTTGGAATCTTTTCTAATAGTATGTCACCAACATTTGAAGATCCAGAATCACTTGTAAGAAATGTAGCATTTCCAAAATCTAGAATTAATATTTTGTACATAGTAAATCCAATTCTTTGTGGGGAATACCATGGAGTATCAAGTCCAAGCGTCTTCATTCGTTGATCAATCTGCTCCCGCACAAATTGATCAAATTCTTCAACAGTTGCAAAGCTTTCAGCAATAGTAGGACTTTCCGTAATTTCTGCTCTTACTTGGTATGCTATTCCTTGCTTTAAAATAATATCCATGTTAGATCCTACTAATGCTATTGTTAACAACAGCGTTACCATCAAAACGCCAAACATAGTAATACCTCTAGTAGCTATGTATCGTTTCAAGCTCAATGAATAAGTTAAGGAAATTTACTTTATAACTTCTAGCAAAAACTTTTCAATGGTTATGTTCTAAATTGCATTAATGATATGTGCTAATTGTGAAAATCATAAGCATTTCGAGTGTATTGATTGTTTAAATGACCATAAGACCCATCTTTGCAGTTGCGATTGTCATGATACTCAGCATAAACATGATTAGCACTAAATAACCAATGTAGCCATACCTAATCATTTTACCCATATATCACTATTTTGAAACAAACTCGATCTCATATAGAAAATCAAGATTCATAAAGAACCAAAACGGTTTTGGAGAATTACGAAGGAACAATGAAAACATTTGGAACTCTTGAATATGCAATTGACAAGTTTTCGGGCTCATGGACATGGAAAATTTCTGGAGTTAGAGCTGTAATGATGGTTTCAAAGCTCATACCGAAGTTATGGTATGGTAATGGTCCTAACGAGGTTATTATTCCCGATAACGAAAATAATGTTAAACAAATCAGACTGATTTTGGAAAGATATCCATTGGAAATATTATCAAAAGCTGTTTGGCAACGAAAAGCCCGTGCTAAAGTTATCAAAAAACCACCTAACATAAAAATTGAAAAACTTTCGAAAGCTATACCCAAAAAACAGTTTCGTGGGAAACTGTTAAACTTTCAGAAAATGGGTCTAGATTTTCTTTTAAAATCTTCAGGTAATGCATTACTTGCTGATGATATGGGTCTTGGCAAAACCGTTCAAACACTAGCATATATTGCAACAGAAAAACAATCACTGCCAGTTCTTGTAGTAGCTCCGCTTGTAACACTAACTAATTGGCAACGTGAAATAGAAAGATTCATGAAAAAAAAGAGTAAGAATGGACGTATTACTGAGGATGGTGTGCCAACTATAACAACAATACGTTCAGGCAAACAAAAAGAACTCTCTGGCTATGATTTCTATCTTATCAATTACGAGTTACTTTATAAGCGCCAAATTGATCTGTCAAAATTAAACATTCGAACACTTGTATGTGATGAGGTGCAGCATCTTCGTTCTAAAACAACCCAAAAGTATAGTGCAGTTAAAAAACTTGCAGGAATGAAATCAGTCAAATATAGGGTTGGGCTTTCTGGTACACCCATTTATAATCATGGTTCTGAAATATGGCCAATAGTTGATATCTTAAAACCAGGATTATTAGGTAATTTCAAAGAATTTTGTGAATATTTCTGTTATCAGGATGAAAGGGGAAAGGCGATTGTGGTTCCTAGTAAGCGTGATAGTTTGCGTCACGTACTACAAAGAGATGTAATGCTTCGCAGAAAAAAATCAGATGTATTAAAAGAGTTAAAGGATAAAGTCAGATATAAGGAAACAATAGATGCTGATGAAACTTACTATAAAAAAGAACTAAATAAAATTTGGAACAAACTTGAAGACGAACAAAGAAGCGCAGAAACTGAATTTAGTAAATTCGCTTCATATCAAAGAGCAATTCAAAGTGAGAGGCAAGCTGCGGGTGTGGCAAAACTTCCTCATGTCATTGATTTTGTAAAAAATATAATGGAAATTGAAGAGAGCGTTGTAGTTTTCTGCCATCATAAATATATTCATAAATTATTGCATGAAAGTTTACAAGAATTTAATCCTGCAGCAATTATTGGTGGTCAAAGGGATAAAGTGCGACAGGAAAACATAGACTGTTTTCAAAATGGAGACACTAAGTTACTTATTGCCGGTTTACGTGCTGGCAATCTTGGAATAAATCTAACACGAGCAAAATATGTTATATTTGCTGAATTGGACTGGAGTCCTGCAATACATCGTCAGGCTGAAGACAGATTGCATAGAATTGGACAAAAGAATACCGTTTTTGCTTACTATCTAATTGGCAAAAGTACACTTGATGAGCACGTAGCTAATATTTTAGTTGATAAAAGTTATGAGATTGATGCCATAATGGACGAAAGTCATGATTCATATGAAAATAAAGAAAAAGCAAAATTGATTCTTGCACAAATTCATGATAAAATTCATGATAAAATTCAATCAAGATAAGGAAACTATACTAAACAATGAAAAAAGTGGTGAATGTTCCTAGCCCTTACCTATTCGGAACATCGTGGTGCTACACGTAGGGCACGAACCTTTTGTTGCGGGCTTGCCATTTTTGAGAGTAACTGCGGTTGCACCTTTAATCTCTCTTTTTGTTCTACACTTGACACAATAACCTGTTGTCATGTCAAAACAGGGTGTATTGGAGTATTAGCAGGATTTTGTTAATGAGATTTAACACAGTTGTGATTGGGATTAACGCAAAATTAACCGGTTTTGGTAACTTTCAAGTGATCAAATTAGCAAATAAGCAAATAAAACCTAAACTAACTACCACAAATATCCATGAAATACAAATTTAGTACTTATTTTTTCATTTTTTTTGTTTTGTTTTTACCATTTGATGTTTTTGCTGATTCTGTAAATATTTCTGTTGATCTTCCAATATTCACAGATGCAGATAGGATTGTAATTTACGGTAATGTTTCTAGTGAAACAACATTTCAAATCATTATTACAGGTCCAAATGAAATAATCATATTAAATGAAGATGTTACGATAGCACCTGGAGATTTTACACATAATATTACAATAGGAAATTATGATCTAAAGCGTAGCGGGCATTACGATATTTCTGTAATTTATGACGACACTGTGGTTATGGAACAATTCTTTTATGATTCAGGACATAATGTGAACCCAAGTAAAGTAAATAGTGGAATAGAAAGTTTGTCAGAATCTGATCAAATAATTATATTTGCATCTGCAACGATAATAATCATTAGTGTGTTGATTTTTCTTGCACGACATTCAATCTTTAGAAAAAAAACCGAGTATGATACCGGTGATTGGGCTTCAAAAAAAAATAGAGACGATGAAAAATATCATTCTGAATGGATGAGTGATGAAATTAGTTTTGAACGCGAAGGGAAAAACACACTAAGTGATGAAGAATTTAGAAAGTCGTTATTAAACGAAAATCTTCCTGATTATTATGCAATTTTACAGGTACAAAAAAATGCAAGTCAGGATGAGATAAAAAGGCAGTTTAGGCTACTTGCAAAAAAATGGCATCCGGATAAGAAGAAAAGCAACGATGCTGAGGAGAAAATGGCGCAAATAAACATGGCGTATGAAGTTCTCTCAAGCCCTAAACGAAGAAAAATGTATGATCAACATTTTTCTGAAAAATAGTGACAGTTATATAGAAAAAAAGAAATTTTTGTTAAAATTTAAGTATATTTTTGAATATTTTACCATAATGAAGTTAGAAAAACCCTTCAACTCGGAACTACTCTACAATCATATCGTTCATTATTATATCGATAAAAAAGGTATCACAAAAGAGGATGCTAATAAAATTGCGCAAAAAGTAATTACAAGAGAACTTCAGCGTTATGTTTGTAAAGATAGTAGATGTGGTCACTTGTCTTATGACCACATTAAAAATCAAGATACGTGTATCATCATAGATTGTCCTTGTACAAAATTTGTTAAATAAGTGATTAAAATCCTATAATCTACTGAGGAATTACAATTTGGAATCAGTTGATAGGTTAGTTATGTTAGGAAAAAAACAACTTGATGATGGACATTACAATGAGGCATTAAACTCATTTGAACAAGCTATATTGCTTAATCAAAAAGATCCAGACCTGTGGAACTTAAAGGGCATTACATTAAGAAGTCTTGGTCGCTACGATGAAGCAATAGAATGCTTTAACAAATCATTGGAAATTGATCCTCGTGATAAGAATGCATCGTGATAAAATTACCAAAATTCAAGAGATGCTATTCCAAAATAGTACCCAATGAAAATCAATGTGATGCTCCATCCACAAGAACCTAAAATTGTGTATGCAAGGAATTTTGCGAGTTTCATTTTAAGTAATCCTGCTGGTATAGAAACCATTTCTCTGAAAACCGGTATCATTCTTCCAAACAAAACTGCCTTATCACCATATTTTTGAAACCAACATTCCACCTTTGTTAATTTTTTTTCAGAAACTTTAACATATTTTAGGTATCTTAACAATGCAGTTCTACCTAATTTTAAGGCAATTAAATAAATTACAGTTGAGCCAATAGATGCGCCAAGCCCTCCTACAATTCCTAGTAAAATTAATTCCGGCAGCTCAAGACCATTTTGTGCTGCAATAAATCCAGCAGTTGGAAATACAGCCATTGTTGGTATTGGAGGGATTACTGTCTCAATTATCGCAGCGAGAAATACACCTGCATATAGGTAATCTGTTATTAACGCGGTTATGAATTCCATAAGAGATTCGAGGGGCATAAATTACTATCAAATTTATCAAATTTTGGCTTTGTTTATACTTTCTGAAGCTTTTGTCAACTATGAATCCAAGTTAGAATTTATTATTTCAATATATCATTAATTATCATTGAAGCGTGAACTGTCAAAAATGCTAGAGATAGCATCTAAATTATGTGAGGATGAAAAATATACTCAAGCACTAAAATATTATGAAAATATTTTACGAATTGAATCTGATAATGTTGCAGCTATTATTGATTATGGTGTTACTTTACAAAATTTAGGACTTCATAAACAAGCATTGGAGATGTATGATAGAGCCTTAACCATTCAACCAAAAAATCTGGACGCTCTAATTAACAAGGGTTCAGTGTTACATACACTACAAAAATATTCAGAGGCGATTTCTTGTTATAATATTGTTCAAAGTCTTGACAAAAAAAATACAATGGCTATTGCATACAAGGGTCTTTCTGTTGGGGAGATGGGCAACATTCCATCAGCCATAAAATATTTCAAAAAAGCTTTATCTATTGACAATGACTATGATTTAGCACAAATTAGCCTTGATACTGCAAAACGTATTATGAAGTCACATTAATGGCAATTTATGATGAAGCAATACTAATTTTCAGTATAATATTTTTCATATTTATCAAAAAATTCTTTGTGTCTCGATTCTTGATGCTTTTTTAAATCCACCATATTTTCAAACATTTCATGACATAGGTAACATTTTGGTTTATTTTCATCAATTAGCGGGAGAACCAAACTGGCATATTTTTGGTTATCCACTACTTATCTATTTACTTAAAAAATTAATTAATGTTATTTTTTTTTGTGAAAAAGCAAGTGGAGATAATCTCCAAAAGATGTTTTGCTTGAAGTGATCACACCAAATTTTTATGAATATTACATGAATTATTAGTGTAATTTTTTCAACACTACCAGTACAATAGATAGTATATAACGTAAATTTCATGGCACAAAGAACAAAAGCCCAACGTAGTGCATCTGCAAAGAAAGCAGCACGTACTAGAAAGAGAAACGCTGCTGCTAAGAAATCTAAGCGAGCAGGAGCAGCAAGAAAAAGAAAAGGTTCTAAAGGTAAGAAACGCGGTGGCGTTAAGAAACGCGGCGGCAGTAAGAAGAAGAGAAAACGTTAGAACCTATTCATTTTTTTTAAAAAAAGTATAAAGTCAGAAAGTGTTAATTTTATAAAAACATTAACACTATCGTCTGACGTTTCCTCTACCTGATCTAGTACTTGGTTTTCTTCTAGCCGCTTTTTTGTATGATCCTGCAGATGATCTGCTAATAGTTCCTCTACCAGATCTCATACTTGGTTTTCTTTTAGCTGCTTTAGGAGCCTTACCAGTTGCTGTAATGTATCCTCTTCCGGAGCGTTTTACACTACCAGATGCTCTGGCAGCCCTCATACCTGTTGCACGAGATTTGGATTTTTTTCCGCCTCGGCTAACAGTTCCTCTACCAGATCTCGTACTTGGTTTTGCACTTCGCTTTTTTCCATATGATCCCGCAGATGATCTGCTAACAGTCCCTCTACCAGATCTCATACTTGGTTTTGCTTTTCGCTTTTTTCCTCTGGAAGAACCAACTCTTGCTGTACTAGTTCCTCTGTTTACAGTTACTCTTACCATGATTATGCGGAATTGTTATGATTTTTAATGCTTACTATAAGTAGTAATTAGTTATTTTTTACGTATTTATTTACATACAATTCATGTAAAACATGCTGGAAAAACTAATTGGTGAATCAAAGGTATTAGAGCGTGCGATTGCTGGGGAGGAGCTAGATATGCAAGACGGAATAGAATTAATGAAAGATGATAATCTCTATATGATTGGGGCTGTTGCTGATGCAACACGGCAAAAACTTGTTGGCAATAAAGTCACTTTTACTGCATCATCATATCTGAATTACACTAATGTTTGTGCTGCCAGTTGTCAAATATGTGCATTTTATAGAAAGGAAAATGATAATGATGCGTATACATTAACACCAGAACAAATTGAGGGCAGGGTATCAGCTGCAAAGATGATGGGTGCTACTGAAATGCACATTGTTGGCGGATTTCATCCAAAACTTTCACTGGATTATTATGAATCCATGATGAAGATCATCAAAAAAAATCACCCTGAATTAAAAATTAAGGCGTTTACTGCAGCAGAAATTTTCTTCTTTGCTAAATTAACAAAAAATTCTGTAAAGGAAGTATTATCTAGATTAAAGAATTCTGGACTTGATTCATTACCTGGTGGAGGTGCAGAGTTGTTCCACACAGAAATTAGAGAAAAAATTGCACGTGGAAAATGTAGTGGCCAAGAATGGTTGGATACTATGGAACAGGCTCATAATCTTGGCATTAAGAGTAATGCTACAATGCTATATGGACACATTGAGAAGCCAGAGCATATTGTTGATCATTTATTAAAGATTAGAAATTTGCAGAAAAAAACAGGCGGATTCTTAACGTTAATTCCGCTTAAATTTAGTTTGGAAAATACTGAACTTGAACAAAAGAGTATGCTAACTCAGGAGTGTTCATCAATTTATGATTTGAAAGTAATTGCATTATCACGATTAATGTTGTCTGGTTTTTTAAACAACATTTCAGTTTATTGGGTTGCAGATGGAAAAAAGCTTGCACAGGTTGCATTATCACATGGTGGAAATGATCTTGTAGGCACGGCATTTTCTGAAGAGGTGTACCGTGCCGCGGGAAAACCGACCGACTCTTCACTTTTGGATCTTGTAAATCTTGTCAAAGAAATCAAAAGGGAACCAGCACAACGCGACACATTTTTTAACATACTTAGAACATTTTGATTTCATTCTAATGGTTTTTTTTCAATCTTTTTAGCACCACCCTTACGTTTTCGTCTTGCGCCAAAACTAATTAATATTAATAAAAATCCAATTCCGATTAATATTCCTGGCAATGTGCGATAATCAGAATTTTCGCGTTCAGCAAGCAGCAAATTTATTTTTTCCTCCTCAGTCATACCAGCTTTACCAATTGGGGTGGTTTCTGTAAGATACCATGAAATGGTAATACCTACAATAATCATCATCACACCACCAACCATCATTTTTTTATCAATTAGCAAACTGATTCTTGTTCAGTATAGCTATAATATAATTTAGTAAAAATTATTTGTATAAATCAAATTCAGGTTTTCGTTTTTGAATTTTTACTTCTTTAATTATGGCCTGTATTACTTCTGGGTGATTATATGTAAGATGTCGCATAAACTTAGTAGAGATTTCATTTCTTGCAATGTCATCCAACAGCAAAGAATCTTCACGTGTTAGATCTGCTATGAATGAATTACATTCATCACAGAGTTCAAAATCAAGAAATAATTTCATGCACCCAATAATTTGAGATTATTAATAAGTATCTCGATTGAAATGATCTTGTAAATAATCACTTGGTTAAATCTTCATCAACTATAGATAGCAGCCCAGCAAAATCATAGATCGAGATATTTTGATCATCATATTTTGATTTCAATAATGTTTAAACAGAGATTTTCGATATAAGGCGTGCGAATAAATCGTCTATTTTTATTGCATGAAAAGTTATGCAAATTTTAGATTAAACTTTTGAACTAGATTTTTTTGTATAGCCATTTCGAAAAATTTTCTGATAGATTTTTCCCCGCTTTCACCCATGTTAACAGTCACATCATTTACATACATTTTCACAAATCTCTCAATCAAATCTCTTGGCTTTCCTCTTCCATATTCCATTGCATATTCCATTGCATCATCAGCATGTTTTAGACCAAATTGAATAGATTCTTGTAAGAATTTATCAAATTTTCTTATGGTTTCCAACCCAAAACTATCTTTCATAACATTGATTCCCAAAGGAACCGGAAGCCCATCTGTAGTTTTATCCCACCATTCACCAACATCCAAAATTTTGATAATACCTTCCTGCGAATATGATAACTGTGTTTCGTGTATGACTAATCCAGCATCTACTTTTCCATCTTTTACCGCTATCGGTATATCACTGAAATTCATTTCAAGATAATCAAACTTTCCAATCATTAATTGTAAAAGTAAAAATGCTGATGTCATCTTTCCTGGAATTGCAATTTTTGCTTTCTGCAATTCTTTAATTGTCATTTCTTTTGTTGCAGTTACAATCGGACCATAACCAATTCCAAAACTTCCACCACTTCGTAAAATAGTATAATCTGGTATATGTGCACAGGCATGAACTGAAACAGCTGTTACATCCAGTTCAGGTGATTTTGCCTTACGGTTAAGATTTTCAATATCTTTGATCACGTGTGTAACTGTAAAAGATGGTGAAGTTACTTTTCCGGAAAACATACCATAAAACATGAAGGCGTCATCCGCATCTGGAGTATGACCGACAGAAATTTCCATTATTTATTACACAAAATTGAATATAAATAATATTCAGTTAGTACTCTAATATGGATAAATGGTTTAAGCGCGAAAAGTGTGGAGAGATGATAGAGCGTGATAAAGAAAAAACGCATAAGATTTTTTGTTATACTTGGATTAACGAAAAATGATCTAGAAATTTTTTCTCATAAGATTTAATACCAGTTTATCGAGGATTATCGCCATATGGTAAAATACAAATCAACGGAACAAGTACTCAAAATAATTAAGGATAAGAGTCATATCCGTAATTTTGGTGTGATTGCTCACGTAGATCATGGCAAAACAACTATGAGTGATAGTCTTTTAGCAGACTCTGGAATAATTTCACCATCTTCAGCTGGTACAGCACTTGCATTAGATTACATGAAGCAAGAACAGGAGAGAGGAATTACTATTGTTCAGGCTAATATTACCTTGCATTACAAACAAGATGATGAAGAATATGTCATTAATATGATTGATACGCCTGGCCATATTGATTTTTCTGGTAGGGTAATTCGTAGTCTTCGTGCAATAGACGGTGCAGTTGTAGTCTGTGATGCAGTAGAAGGAATAATGACACAAACTGAGACTGTGACAAGAATGGCATTAGAGGAAAGAGTCAAACCTGTTTTGTATATTAATAAGATTGATCGTTTGATAAAAGAACTCAGACTTGAACCAGAAGAAATGCAAGAAAAACTTGCAAGTGTAGTATCTAACTTTAATTCATTAATTGATACATATGCTGAGCCTGAATATAAGGAGAAATGGAAAGTTTCAATTCAAGATGGCAGTGTATCATTTGGCTCTGCAAAGGACAAATGGGGAATTAATATTGATATTATGAATAAAAAAGGTGTTTCATTCAAGGATGTTTTTACTGCATATTCAGATGATGGAAATGTAGAAGCATTGGCAGAAAAAGTACCACTTGCAGAGGCAATCTTGGGAATGGTTGTCAAACATCATCCACCACCACATGTTGCACAAAAATACAGAGTACCAAAGATTTGGAAAGGCGACCTTGATTCTGATATTGGAAAAGCAATTCTGAATTGTGATGAAAACGGGCCCGCTGTAATGATGATTGTTAACATGCAAATCGATCCTGCCGCTGGCCCTGTGGCAATTGGAAGATTATTTTCTGGCACACTAAAAGACGGTCAGTCTGTTCATCTAATTGATACCCATCGCGAAGGAAGAATTCAATCTGTTAATTTCTTTATGGGAAATCAAAGGGAGATGGTGGGTGAACTTTCTGCTGGAAACATACCCGCACTTCTTGGTTTAGGTGAGGCTAGAGCTGGACAAACTTTGTCAACTGTTAAGGGAATAGAAGTATTTGAAACCATCAAATATGTTTCAGAACCAGTTGTCCAGATGGCTATAGAACCAAAACACCCTAAGGATCTTCCAAGGTTGATTGAAATTCTTAGACGATTAACAATCGAAGACCCAAATCTGATTATTAAAATTAATGAAGAAAGTGGAGAAACCATCATGTCTGGAATGGGCGTACTACATCTTGATATTGCAACAAATCAAATTAAGGAAGCTGGTCTCGAACTCATAACATCCGAACCCTTGATAAACTATCGAGAAACAGTATCACAACCTACTGAACCAATAATGGCAAAATCTCCAAACAGACACAACAAGATCTTTATGAGAGTTGAACCATTAGAACCAGAAATTGCTGAGATGTGTAGAACTGGAGAATTAGGTGAGATGAAAGATAAAAAAGAAATGACAAAAATACTTCGTGAGCACGGTTGGGATGCTGATGTTGCTAAGAAAGTAATGAGGTTTGATTCTCGTGGAAATATAATGATTAATGGAACAAAAGGTGTTCAGTTTATAGACGAATCATCTGATTCTATACTTTCTGGATTTGATGATGTGATGAAAGAAGGTCCACTTGCTAGAGAACAAATGAGAGATTGCAAGTTTATTTTTACTCATTTTGTACCACACGAAGATACTGCACATAGAGGTCTCTCACAACTGGGACCTGCATCCAGGAGAGCATGTCTTGGAAGCACATTACTGGCCAATCCGGTAATACTAGAACCAATACTTGGAATTGAAGTGAGAGTTCCACAGGATCTGGTTGGAAATGTTGCAAGTGTTCTTTCTGGTAAACGTGGTAAGGTTCTTGACATGCAGCAAAAGGGAATTCTTAGTATTGTTATAGGAGAGGTTCCTGCCTCTGAAACATTTGACCTTTCTCAGGTAATGCGTGGTCAAACAGCCGGAAAGGCAATCTGGAATACTTTCTTTAAATCATGGTCACCAATTCCAAAATCACTTGTTGGCGAACTAGTACCAGAGATTAGAAAAAGAAAAGGATTGAGTCCCGAACCTCCAAAAGCTAACGAATTTATCGATAAAGAGTAAAAATAGAATTCTTAATCTAACTAATTTTTGTTAATCATCTTTTTTACTAGATCATTAAACTCTAATTCTGATAATGGAGGGATTTTCATTATATCCATGTTTTCTTTTACATGAGACTCTGACTTGTGACCAATCAAAGGAGCAGTTATTCCAGGAGTAGACCTAACAAACTGCAATAGACGAACAGATACACTAGAATTTCCAAATTCTGGGATAATATTTGTTGTTAATAATTTACCCTGCATTAATGGCACGCTTGTAAATACACCAAGATTAAATTTCTGTGCAGCCTCTAGTGCAGAAACAGTTTTTCCATCTACGCCATGATTTTTTGTTATGTATGCCTGATCTAACATTAGGTTAAATGGTAATTGTATAAACCGAAATCCATGTTCATTTCCTCCTGCTTGTATGGCAAGATCCATTACTTCTGCTAACTCCAAAAATAAAGGATTTTCCGGGGTTGTCCTAAAGCATTCCCATGTTGCCATACCATAGAATCTAATCTTTCCGTCTTTTCGCTTTTTTTCATAAAAATCAAATACTTCTTTGAGATTTTTTAAAAATTGATCTCTAGGAAGATGGGTTTGCCCTTCCACAGAATTGTGCAGATACATAAGATCAATACATTCCAATCCAAGATTTTTCAGACTTCTTTCCAGTTGGTCATTCAGATATGGCAAAGTCATGCAATGATATCCTGGCGAAATATCACCTTCGTTTACAATTCCAGTTTTGCCATATTCTCGCATTACATATTGCATTAGATCCTCCTGAATATCGCCATCATTTGTAACATATCCATTTTTTGTGCTAACAAAAATTTCTTCCCTAGAAATATCATTATTATTAATTAATTGTGATATCGCATTTCTCATAGAGCGTTCCGCTTTTTGGGCACGATAATTGATTGCAGTATCTATGACATTGATTCCACCAAGAACCGATTTTTTAATGGCTTCCTCAACTAGTTTATCTGTTTCAGTATCTGGATTTCCAAGATAAGTACCGACACCCACATTCGATAACGTAAGATTGTGAATATTTTTGTAATTTTGTTGTGAAGCTACTTGTTGCCTATCTGCAAACTTTTTCGTTCCTTCAGGTGTAGCATATCCAGTAATCATTTTAATTTAAATACACTGTGAAAAAAATTCTCATATGAAGGTTGTTGTAATCTCTGCAAGCCCAAGAAAGATTGGTAAAACTCAGACTATCATGAAATATGTGGCTGAATACATATTAGATAATGATGCAGGAATATCTCCCTTAGAAGTAAAATTCATCAACCTTTCAGAAGGCGGAATTGATTACTATACTGGTGATGGAAATTTTAGTGATACTACTAAACAGGCAATCAAGAATATTACTGAAGCCGATGTCTGGATTCTTGGAACGCCAATTTATAACTCATTTTTTAGCTCAGCATTGAAAAATCTGTTTGAGTACATTGATTACAAAAAAACAGCAGGAAAAACAGCTGGACTAGTTATTGTCGCATCTGGCAATAGTGGTTTTGCGGATGTTCAGACTCTGCTAACTCAGCTAATGTCTTATTTCAATGTCATCACAAATCCAAGGGCTGTATTTGTTACAGCTGATACAGTACATAATGGTGAAATAATCAAGAAAGATGTGAATTCTAGACTAAATCAACTAGTAGACGAAACTTTAACATTAGCACGAAAAGTTTCTAGCAGCTAATTATCATAACCTTCTTCGTGCAATGTAGTCATAATATATGCAATTTCACTAACAAAGCTTTCTTCACCTGTAGTAAATGCATACTTATGAGCATCGTCCCAAAATTCATTAGATTCCGTTGGCATCATTTCAGTGATTATCAAAATTATATTATAATACCAAGTTTGCCTCTTTTGCTTTACCTAAATGCTCAAAAAATTTGATCCGTTACGTCTGCTTATAGTCAATTAATCGAATTTCAGTCAATCAATGGTTTACACATATTGAATAATCATCTTTTTAGTCATTTTATTATATAATTAATCATGAAGGCAAGATTTTCAACAAAATGTAGTGTTTGTGATGCAATTATACAAAAAGGAAAAGAAATTGTGAAAAATGAAGATGAGAATTGGGTACACAAGCATTGTGCAAATGAAATACTAGAGATACCATGATTTAGCCAACTGCTATAAATTGTATATAATGCCTATTCATTAATTCCAATATTGTTTGAAATCAATCCTTTGGATATAGTATTATGGACATTTAGAAGAAATGAAAATGATGTTGTAAATCTTTACAATACTTTGTCTCCAGTAATGCAATTAGCTACTGGTGGTAATATGTTAAATTTTGGATGTTGGGATAAGGAAGATACATCACCTATCATTGCACAGAATAGATTATGTGATAAGGTTGGAAAAATTGCAGAATTAGATTCGGCAAATTCGTTACTTGATGTTGGAAGCGGCTTATCATCACCTGCAATAACGTGGGCTATGTCATACCCTAATATTGATATTTCATGTGTAAATATTAATTATATTCAATTACAACTTGCACAAAAAATTGTAAAGGAAAAAACATTAAATTCTACAATCCATGAAATTAATTCTACATCCACAGTGTTACCATTTTCAACAAATTCAATGGAAAGAGTAATTGCACTTGAATCAGCACAGCATTTTAAGCCATTTAGTAATTTTATTTCAGAATCGTATCGTGTTTTAAAAAAAGATGGAATACTTACATTTGCAATACCAGTAGTCAAGAGAAATTCAAACATAAGAAATCTTGGAATTTTGGCGTTAACATGGTCATCCGAACATTATGAACAGGATTTTGTAATCAGCAAAGCTACCAAAAAATTTAAAGTGATTGAAAAAATTGGAATTGGGCCAGACGTTTTTGAGCCATTGGCTAATTATTATATTAAAAATAGAATGAGACTAAAAAATAAAATATTAACACAATATCCGCCGTTTGTAGAAAATTTATTATTTAAATCATTATTAAAAATGAAAAAAGTATCACACGAAAAATTAATTGATTATTTGCTAATAAAGTGTTTAAAAGTAAATTAGGTTATTCAATTATATTAGTCTAATTTTTGTGTTGTACCATGAATCAAACTAAAGATGAACAACTACTCAATATGGTTGAAAATATTTTAGCACTAAATACTGCAATGCGATTTGCTTCAATTCTTGATTTAAAAGGAAACATAATTGAAGGAATTATGAAAGATCGTAAAACCTCATTGGAGTCTCAAAAACAACAGGAAAAATTTTGTAAGGATGCTGCTAAGGCACGAAAAATGCGTGAAGCATATGATAAGAAACTTGGTAAGGTTCGTTATGTACACACAGAAAGAGAAAATGTCACTCAAATCACTGTGTATATTAAAAAATATACTATTTTTATTACAATGGAACCAGAATTATCTGTTAATAAAAAATTACAAATTGTAACAAAAATTAAAAAAATGTCTACACACCTTTGATATTAATCATAAACCAATAAATCATCATACTTCAAGTTGATAATAACATGGTAAAAAAACCATTAAAAATTCTAGTTGATGAAATGGATGATGGGATGGATGAAAAATTGAAGGAAATTGGCTTTGATGCTTATAGTGTGAAAAAATTGCGGGCGGATGGATTAAAACTTCATGCTGACTATTCTCTAATTAAATATGCCAAGGAAAACAATATGATTTTGATAACTCGTGATAAAGAAAATGGTATAGCATGCAAAGAAAACGCAATTCCATGTATTCTGCTTGATAGGGAAGAAATTTTTAAAATCGTTTTAAATAAGTTGAATCAGTTTTGATTTATTTATGATTGCTTGGATTTGAATTTATTATGTTTTAGTGTCTAGTGGGTAGCCATCGTCTTTTTTTTGTATTTTTTTTGCAATGATTATTGGTGTTAATAGAAGAATTGGTATTGTAATACCAACAAAAAGTGTTTGAAGTTGCGTAAGTATAACAGTAAATGTAACTGCGCTAGAAGAGCCTATAAAAATAGCAAAAAATGTACCTACACACGTGGGGCACGCAACAAACAGACCAGTTGTTGCACCAATACTTGTCAAGCTACCACTTTTTCTTGTAATTGATATAGCTTTTACTGCAAGTGCTGTGTTAAGACCAACAAGATATGAAACAATGAGAACAAGTACCAAGTTTATTGGGATGATTTGTAGACCAACATGCTCTGTCATATACACAATGATTGTGGGCATATACCCAGGATCTCCACAGCATGCGTTCATGTGTGCTGAGGGAACAATTGCATCATAATGATATGAAAATATGATATCAGGTTGGTATACAATTAGTCCGGCTGTTAATGAAAAAAACATGCCATATACAATGAATGTGACAATAAAGATTTTTCTTGATTTAACATCCATAGTAGTTTTGGCAATAATTGATAACACCCCATGATCATTTTCTATAACTTTTCGTTGGTGGTAACGATAAATACCATATCCAATTGCGCCAAATGACATAAACAAAATTATATAGAATCCAATTGCAAGTCTTTCCATAGATTGTAGGGAATCTGCAGTTATTGAAAAATCACTTATGCTTGAATATATTATAAATATTATTCCAATTACAGCGAAGCCAATAATTATAAATGCTCTGTCATTGGTTTTTGTTTTCGTATTATATTTTTTCATCTTCCAACAAAAATTTTTACAAACCCAAATTTATGCTTATTAGAAAGCCATTTCTTTCTGAAATAGGGATTTACAGCTTGAAAATTAATGACGTACAGGAGGAGGATTATGAAATAGTAAAAATCACTCATATCGGTTTTGTTGATGAATATGGTATTGAGGGATTACTTTTGTTAAAAGCTGATGATGGAAAAGAATTTCATATGCATGCGTTTTCAGGCGAGGTGGCTAGGCACATATCTAACTTTCAATCTGACGGTCAATCTGTTCCTACTATTTACAAGATGCTTGAAGAAATTTGTGAAGAAAATGAAATATTCCTTGTTAAGGTGAAAATCTATGAAAATGGCCAAGCACTTAGAGCAAATCTTTACTTTACTGGCAAAACAGATTTAGTACTAAGAAATTATCGGGCATCTGATGCAATTGCACTTGCAGTATTTTACAAAATACCAATATTGGTTAGGAAAAATTTGTTACAGGAAACGATGAAAGTCTAAGTAACAATTTTACTTAAAACATCTTCTTCGTATGCTTTTTTAATCTCCATGGCAATTCTACGCCCAACACCAAAGGTTTGACCGTATTGATATTTTGTATAAGGACTAGTTGTTGCAAGGATAGGATTTCCTGGCACTCTAAGTGATACATCATATACAATAATTTCCAAATCTTTTGTAATCACACTTTGTAGTGAAAATGGTCCAATAATTCCAGGTGAATATTCTTTTTTTACAGCAGCGACAAATTTGTCACCCATTGTTATTACTTTTTCAAGTAAAGATTCTCGAATGCTAGCTGGTGTATGTCCAACTTCAATATTTTGTAAATCAATATCTAATTCTAATTGCTGCTTTGCGGGAAGAGCATTATAGTCATGTATGTTTGTTTGAAGCCGTCTTTCTATTCCAAGAAAGTCAACATTTTTTGAAATTGGGGTATGGAAGTAATTAAAATTGAAATATGTTCCTATAACAAGTTGTTCTATAACAGCATTTTTTAAGTCATTTTTTGAGATTATACCATGTTTAATTTTACTCTCAGATTTTTTCTTATAATCAGAAAATGATGATACAGTAAAAAATGCTCTTTCCAATTTGCGTTTTTTTTCTTGTACTTTTACTATAGCAGGTTTGTTAATGTCTTTAGGATTTTTAAAAATTTTTGGGTATTTTATCCTGGATTTTTTTAGTAGATAGTATTGATTTTTTTTATTGTTACGCTCCTCAGCCTGAAATAGTGCTCTATTACCAAATATTGGGACTTTCAGTGAATTTTCAATCACATTGTAACCAAGATATGCGGTTAAGGAACGATGTGGAACAATTATAGTACTAGTATCCCTTAACATTTTTTGATTTTTTGTTGATGACATTTCACTAAATTTTTTCAAGATCTTAATTTCGTCAGCAATTCTATCAAATCGTTGATAAGGTGTTTCTCTACCTTTCTGGCAAAAAACAATCGTGTCTAATCCTTCATCCTTTGCACCATCCATTATTTCTAGTGCAGAATGGCTTCCAAGAACTGCGATTCTAAGATCATCATAACCGTTAACAATTTTTTGAATCTCAGGTCTTCTAATCACATTTTAATTATATTGTAGCCATAATATGAAGTTGAGTATATTTTTAACCAGCAAGATTTCTAAAATATAACATGAGTATTGAAATGATTATTGTAGGATTAATTTTATTTTCAGGTATGGCTGCTGGTGGAGTAAAAATTTGGCTTAACAAACGTAAAGAGAAAGAAAACGCTATGCTTGATTCAAATATTTAATTGATTATCATATATTCATTAAAATTATCTGATATTCAAGTGAATGTATGAAATTAGTGGTTGGAATAACTGGTAGTACTGGTGTTATTTATGGAATAAGATTACTTGAAATACTCAAGCGATTAAACATAGAAACTCATTTGGTAATGTCACAATGGGCTGAAAAATGTATTGTGATGGAAACCGATCATGATCTTAATTATGTAAAATCTCTTGCAACAGAAAGTTCTGATGAAGCAAATATGGCTGCTAGCATTTCAAGTGGAACCCATAAAACTGATGGAATGATAGTTATTCCATGCAGCATGAAAACATTATCAAGTGTTGCAAATGGATACGATGAGACATTAGTTGCACGCGCAGCTGGTGTAATGTTAAAAGAGTCACGCAAATTGATTCTTGTTGTGCGTGAAACACCGTTAACTGCTATCAACTTAGAAAATATGCTGAAATTAGCACGACTGGGGGTTGTAATACTTCCACCGGTTACAGAATTTTACACAAAACCTAAAGGAATTGATGATATGGTAAATTATATTGTCGGTAAATGTTTAGATCAGTTTGACATTGAACATGATCTTTTTACTAGATGGGGTTCAAAAAATTAAAATTGTATAGTTAAGAAGTTTCGTTATTCTTTTTTTCTTTGAAGTCTTTCAATTCATTATCGCCTTCAATTTCACCCTTTCTATATTCAGATTTTGCCTTACCAAACGTCTTTGCAAGCTTAGGGATTTTTGCGGCACCAAAGATTAAGACACCAATTACAACCACAAGTATTACCAGTTCCATTCCACCAAGCATTTGATCTCATTTACTAAATTACAGATTTAAGTCTTCAGTGTTTGTTTTTCTTTACGCTCTACTAGAATCATGCCTGCTATATACAATCCAATCATTGGACCAGCTATAAACCACATTGTTACTCCACTACCATCAGGGGTTACTAGTGCGCCAAAAATTACAATGGCAATAATTGCATATCGTATGTTTTTTCGCCAAAATTTTGCATCAGTCATACCTGCCTGGCTAAATGCATACATTATCACCGGTAATTGAAATGATAATCCAAATGCTAATAGAAATTGTAATACAAATGTGACAAAATCCATTATATTCAAAAATGTAACAAGACCTGATGATGCGCCATATTTGTACAAAAATTCTAACATGAATGGTATTACAACAAAATACGCGAATAGACAGCCAGAAATAAAAAGACCCATGATAGGAGCAGTAATTGTCCTTCCAATGTTTATCTCATTTTCCTTTAATGCAGGTTTTAGAAAGCTTACAATTTCTCTAATAATTACTGGCGTACCGGCAACAAGACCAACTAGTGCAGCAATATAGATTTGTGAAAAAAATGCTTGACCTGGTGCAGTTTGTATTAATTGTACACCATCTGGTACCAAATTAATCTTGAAATAGTTAGTAAGTTGTGCAGCAATATTATCAAGAGGTTCTGGAGTAGGGTAATAGAGTATAATCTCGTTGTATGTCATAGTTTCAATATGAAATGTCATCAGAAATACAGCTATAATTCCAACTACAATTACTACTCGTAAAACTCGTGTTCTGAGTTCGTTTAAATGTTCATAAATTCCATCTAGCTCTGACATCTATGTTCCATGTATGTTTTTCATTATTAATCATTTACCAGGAATAGGGAGAAGTTTAGAATTAGGATAGCTCCACTCATTTAGCTCATCTTGTGTAACATCTGCTAATTCAATTGATATGTCAGATTCAATGTTAAATTTTGCATCAAATTCTTCTGCTAATTCTCCAATCTCCTTACCAGTATAGATCTCTTTTGAATTTTTTAGGAATATTCTTTCTCCCTTTTCAATTTCTTCACCACCAAATCGCTCTTTAAGAAATTTTGTAATACCAGGCAATTCATTTCTATCAATATTATTGTGGTAATAGACAATTCCATTTACTGCTTCGTAACCAAACGGTGTTCCATTACGGTATAAAAATATGCCAATGAATATTGCATCATTCTCAGGTTTTCTTATACCTTTAATTTCCCAATTAAGAATTTTATCTGGATTGTGCGTTAATTTTTTAACTTCGTCACTGGTCAGTTTCCAATATCTAAATCGAGCCATGTTAAACCAATTTCATACCAACTATTACTAATACATTTTTGTTGATACATAGGTTCAAAAACTTGTTATTGAATATTTCAGTCATGGCATCAAAGAAACAAAGGAAGTCTAGACAGTATAAAAGAAAAAAAGGTAGGTCTAGAAGCCGTTCGGCATGATGTTTTATTACGCCAGTACACATATTACGTTTTGACTTGAAGTTTTATCATGTCAACGTATGTCGTACATGTGATAATCGAAAATAAGCCCAATATCAGTGATCCAGAGGGCGATACAATTCTGAATGATTTAGTTCTAAAAGGTAATAATTCATCGGTAAAAAAAATTCGTGCTGGAAAAATACTAAAATTTACGGTAGAAGCAAGTGACAAAAAAAAGGCAGAAAAAATTGTTGAAAAGATTTGCCAGGAATTAAGGATCTTTAATCCGCTTGTAAGCAAAGTTGTAATCGAGGCTAAAACAAACTAGTTTTTCTGAATATTTTTTATTGTTTTATCAACCAATAATTTATCCCTAAGAAATCCAGTTAAATCAGTCTGTGTTATAATACCAACTAACTTGTTATCATCTAGAATAACTAATCTTCGTATATTGTTATTAAGCATCTTTTGAATAGCATCCTCAAGTTCTGTTTCTGGTTTCACCCATCTGAAGTTACTCGACATTATTTCAGAAATAATAACAGCAGATGCCTTTTTGTCATTTGCTGCTAGTCTTTTAACAAAGTCACTTTCAGACAAGACACCAACTGGAACATTGTTTTTCATTATTACTAGAAAACTAATATCCTTCTCGGAAATCAGACGTGCAGCGTCTAAAACAGTTTTATCATGTTCGATTGTAATAACATTTTTTTCCATTATATCTCTAATTTGTGCCATATTGTGCTTGCTGTTTCCCAAAATAAAAACATGGTTATGTGTATCAATTTTATATGTGAAATTATTAGCAGAATTGTGAAAGTCGGGGTAATAGTTTTTCCTGGCAGTAATTGTGACCGTGATATGTTCCATGTTTTAACTGATGTTTTTCATCTGAACACACAATATTTTTGGCATGAGAAGGGCTTACCGCATGATATTGACGCTGTTGTTCTACCTGGTGGATTTTCGTATGGTGATAGATTACGTGCTGGTGTAATCGCGGCAAACAGTCCAGTAATTGACGATGTTAAAAAATTGGCTAATAAAGGAATTCCAATTTTAGGAGTTTGTAATGGATTTCAAATCTTGGTTGAATCTAATTTATTGCCAGGCGTTTTACTAAAAAATGACTCACTAAATTTTATGTGTCAATGGACAAATTTAATTGTAAAAAATAACAAAACCTCATTTACAAACAAACTACAACTGAATCAAAAAATACCAATACCAATTGCAAATGGTGAGGGACGATATTATGCTGACGCCCAATTAATGCATGATCTAAAAAAGCATAATCAAATTGTTTTTACATATGAAAATTATGTTAATGGTTCTCTACAACAAATTGCTGGTATATGTAATGAGGATGGCAATATTGTAGGAATGATGCCACATCCTGAGCGTGCTGCTGAAGGAGTGATCAACCCACTAGATAACAAGCCTACATCATTAATTTTTGAATCATTGATACATACAATTGGAGTAAAAAATTGAGTTTACAAAAACACGAAACTAAGTACGTTAAAGATACAATTAAAAGAAAATTAACAAAGACTGAATTACAAATTGTTGCTGCAGAATGGTCAGAACATTGTTCATACAAATCTTCAAAGAAACACCTGAAGATGCTTCCAACTACAGGCCCAAATGTAATACTTGAAAAAGGATATGATTCTGGCGTTTTAGATGTTGGTGATAGTTATGTTGTAACTGTACACATTGAAAGCCATAATCATCCATCTGCGGTGGAGCCATTTGGAGGAGCAGCAACAGGTGTAGGTGGTGTTATTCGTGATATTTTGTCGACTGGAACCCGTCCCATTGCAATACTTGACGGATTACGTTTTGGGAATATTGAAAATGATGCTCATGCACGCTGGCTTTTTAAAAATGCGGTTTCTGGAATAGCTGATTATGGAAATTGTTTAGGTATTCCAACTATTGGTGGTGAAGTTGAATTTGATGACTGTTACAAAAATTATGCTTTGGTTGATGTTGCTGCAATTGGATATGGAAAAAAAGATAGGCTAATAAAAAATCATGCCAACAAAGGAGATTTGGTTGTTCTTATAGGTGGTCCTACAGGTCGTGATGGAATAGGAGGCTCACAATTTGCTTCTAATTCATTGGAAAGTGAAGATAGATCAGCAGTGCAAATTCCTGATCCTTTCATTGAAAAATTAATTATAGAAACAATTCTTGAAGCAAGAAATGAAAAATGCATTAATGCAATGAAAGATTTGGGTGGCGGTGGATTGTCATGTGCAATTTCTGAGACTGCTGAAAGCTTAGGAATTGGAATTGAATTAGATGTTGACAGTGTTCATACTAGAGAGTCTGGATTATCACCAGACGAAATAATGATTTCTGAATCACAGGAAAGGATGTTAATAATTACATGTAAGGAAAAATTGTCAAAACTGAAGCAAATCTGTGATAAATTTGGAGTAACTTGCTCAACAATTGGTCACGTTAAAGATGATAAAATGATGCATGTGAAAAAGGGTAAAAACACACTTGCATTACTTCCCGCAGAATTTGTTGCTCGTGCACCGTTACTTGATAGAAAAAAAACCAAACCAAAATATCTGAAGCAGATCAAAAAAGAAAATAAAGCAAAAAAAACCTTGGATTATTCAAAAACAATTCTAAAATTACTGTCCAGTCCAAATATTTCAAGCAAACATTGGGTTTTTCGTCAATATGATCATGAAGTTGGGATTAGAACTGTTGTAAAGCCAGGTTTTGATGCTTCTGTTTTAAGATTAGATAATGGAAAATTTCTTTCAACAAAAATTGATGGTAATCCAAAACATTGTTATCTTGATCCTAGACAGGGTGCAATTGGTTGCTTTGAGGAGGCATGTAGAAATGTTGTTTGTACAGGAGCAAATCCAATTGGAATGGTTGATCATCTTCAATTTGGTAATCCAGAGGATCCAGAAATATTTTGGACGTTTATGGAATCACTTGAAGGATTAACTGAATACGCAAAATTTCTCAGGATACCATGTGTTGGAGGCAAAGTGAGTTTTTATAACGAAACTCCTTTAGGTCCAATTAAACCGACTCCACTTATTGGTGTTTTAGGAATTATAGATAAAACTCCATTTTTGCCAGTCCCACCAAATAACGGGGATTATTTGATAATTATTGGAAAGACAAGGGATGAACTTGGCGGTTCTGAATATTTTGAATACATTCATAAATTTATTGGTGGAATTTGTCCAAGTGTTGATTTTAAAGATTCAAAAATTAATATGCTTTCAGTATTATCATTAATAAAAAATAAACTAGTAAAATCAGTACATGATTGCTCAAAAGGCGGATTTGCAATAGCGGTATCAGAACTTTCAATTTTTGGGAACATTGGATGTAATATTGATATTAATAATATGCCATTTGTAAAAAATCTTAGTTCCGAAAAAATATTATTCTCAGAAAGTCATTCTCGTTATTTGCTGGTAATTGATCAAAAAAATATAATACGCGTAAAACAATTTCTTTCTAAGAAAAAAATCTCGTTTGCTGTTTTAGGAAAATTTTCTGGCGATCAGATCAACATTACGTATAAATCAAAAAACCTGGTTAAAATCCTTGTTGATATACTGCAAAAAAGATATTTCAATGGGTTAGAGGATTTGTTGAAACATGGTTAAAGAAAATTGCGGCGTTGTAGGAATTTTTAGTTTGGATGGAATTAACGTAATTCCTATGCTTATTGATTCATTGCGTGCATTGCAACATAGAGGTCAAGAGGCTTGGGGTATTGCCGTACCTAAAAGATTACCATTAAAAAAATTAGGGCTTGTTTCGGCGGCTGCCTCTGAATTTAAGAAAATCTCTGAAGAATATTCATCATTTGCTGCGATTGGTCATGTTAGATACTCTACTATTGGTAAAAGCAATTTGGAAAACGCTCAGCCACTAAAAGTTAAGGATCTATGTATTGCCCATAATGGGACAATTTCTAATGTAGAAGAACTTTCCAACATGGTTGGTGGATGCTCATTTACACCACAACACGCAAGTGACACTCTAATTGTCGCACAACGTTTAGTTTCTCTAATATCTGAGAAGGGAAAACTTAGCAAGGCACTATCAATTTTAAAAAATGAAATGGTGGGATCTTATTGTTTTACTTTTCTTTCTGACGATTCTTCTGTTTTTGCAGCACGTGATCCAAAGGGCTTCAGACCTATGGTTATGGGAAAAAAAGAAGACGGTAAAACACATATTGTTGCATCAGAATCGTCAGCACTGTCTGCTATTGGTGCTAAGTTAGAACGAGATGTCACACCTGGTGAGCTTATTAAATTAAGTAAAAATGGTGTTGAAACTGAAATGTTTTCAACTGATACGTCTAGAGCTCATTGTTCTTTTGAGTTTACATATTTTGCACATCCCTCAAGCAAAATGGAGGGTTCTAACATATACGTAGCAAGAAAAAACATTGGTAGATTCCTTGCAAAAAAATTTCCGTTCAAAGAGGCGGATTTGGTTATTCCTGTTCCTGATTCAGCCAGACCAGCCGCATTAGGTTATGCACAGGAGCTTGGGATTCCTTTTGATGAAGGATTGTTAAAAGATCGTTATAGCAAAAAGGGTCCACTTCGAAGTTTTATTGAGTGGGATCCTCTAGAGTCGACCTGCA
>JGI24923J38494_100001_pt1 | contig 34631 bp, 34 predicted proteins | sample LinPFosplate11_FD_38494 | JGI IMG/M metagenome (IMG submission 38494) | reverse complement strand
TGCAGGTCGACTCTAGAGGATCCCACTATGTTTTGCACATACAATGTTTTTAACCCGCAGAAACGAAGGTATCGTAAAATAACGTCAAAACTGACATAGGCTTTTGCGTGCCCGAGATGGCTGTCGCTGTAAACGGTGGGGCCACAAACATAAAGTGACGCCTGGCCCTCATGAACCGGATTAAAAGGTTCTTTTTGATCAAAGAGAGAATTATAAATTTGAAGAGACATTTTTGCTAATTTATCACTCAGAAAAATTCCAGACAAGGAATTTTGCTAAACCTGAACTTTCTGCTTCTTTTTGTGCAAAACGAGGTTCCTGATTTTTGATCATTTCAATGTAGTGGTTGATACTGACTTCGATACGTTCAAAGAATGGCTGCGGATACACTCCCAGGAAAATAGTCCAGAAAACAAGAGGAACTAGGACTACAACTTCCCTCAGTGAAAAATCATTAAGATTTTTAACGAGGTCTTTGGTCAGTGGTCCAAAAATCACACGCTGTACCATCCAAAGCATGTAAATAGCTGCTACTAGGACACCGAAAGCTGCAACAATTCCATACCAGATATTTACCCTGGCAGCACCTATCATGGTCAAAACTTCTCCAACGAAACCATTCAGTCCAGGCAAGCCAATAGAAGCCATGGAAAAGAAAACCAGGAAAACAGCAAATTTCGGCATGGTGTGAGCGACCCCGCCATATGCAGAAATTTCCTGAGTATGCGTCCTTTCGTAAATCATTCCAACAGTGAGGAACAGTGCACCGGTAACAATCGCATGGTTTATCATTTGAATCCAGCTTCCGGAGAGACCCTGGATATTGAGCGCAAATAATCCCAGCACAATATAACCCATATGTGCAACTGAAGAGTAGGCAATAAGACGCTTTATTTGCGGTTGTACCATAGCCACAAGTCCCCCGTAAATGATTCCGATCAGGGCAAGTACCATGAAAATGGGTGTTAAATCAAAAACTGCTGCTGGAAAAATTGGCATCGCAAAACGTAAAAAACCATAAGGTCCAAATTTCAACATTACTGCTGCCAACTGCACTGAACCTGCAGTCGGAGCCTCATAGTGTGCATCCGGAAGCCAGGTGTGCAGCGGAAAGAGTGGTATCTTTACAGCAAATGCTGCTGCAAATCCAAGAAAGAGCCAGAATTGTGTTTCAGGTGGAATCTGCATGCCGTACCAGTCAAGAACACTGAATGACCATGCTCCGTTCAAATCCAGATAAATGTTTGCTGTATAGAGCAAAGAAATCAGCATCAAAAGCGAACCCAGCATTGTGTAAATGAAAAACTTGATGGTGGCATAGAGTCGGTTTGGACCACCCCAAATTCCGATTAGTAAATACATTGGTACCAGCATCACCTCAAAAAATACATAAAACAACACTACATCCATTGCTGCAAAACAACCGAGCATTCCGATTTGCAGGAGCAGCATTTGAATTTGGAACTGCCAGTTACTCTTCACGACATTCCATGAACCGAGCAGTGCAAGTGGAGTGATGAAGGTTATAATCAGGAAAAAGAAAAGATTAAGTCCATCCAAACCTAAAAAATATTCAATGTTGAATTGAGTAATCCATGGTATGCGCTCTACCATTTGCAAGTCTGCAGTACTGGAATCAAAATTAAACCAGAGGTGCAGACTCAGCAAAAAAGAAATGCCGCTGCTGAAAAGCGCACTTACTTTGGCAGGAATACCGTTTCCCTCATCACGGAAAATGGCCGCTAAGGCTATGCCCACTATTGGTGAAAAGATTATAAGAGAAAGTATTGGAAGTACTGAAATGTCCATCTGAATTGGTTGGAAACGTTTGAGGTGAAGGTTTTAAATTAAGCTAGCGTTATTGTAAAACTTCGCTAATACTTTCTACTTCATGAAATTGTATATGCATAATAGTTTTGAGAAAAAAATCTATATATAAAACTAAGAGAATTAGCCACTTAAAGCAAGATCAATCTGAGTTGAACAAACATTGTTTTGCGCATCTAAGCATCATACTTCAATTCCCAAACGGGGCAACAAAGGTCTCATTAACTCACCAACAGTTTGATTTTCCATGAAACTCCATCTGAAACCTAATAACAAATCCAATGGATTAACTGCTACACCGGACTCCTCAATACAGCGTCCGCTGGTAAGGGCACTGGTATTGACAGCTTGAACTATTTCCTGCTCCAGAAAACCCAATTTTAACCACTTCCGCCGAAATTCTGCTAGATATTCAACTTGTTCAAAGCTGCCGAAACAAATCAAAGCATTGATAAAACATAATGTCGTGAATGTTATAAATAATCCTGGACAGAGTGTGCCGGACTCCAGCGCCTTTATGATTATTTCTGGTGAAACTTCGAGCTGAAAATTATGACTCTGCAGCATATCATCTTTGAACACAACGGTTTCCTGCCGTATTTTATTTTTGTGATGAACTTCAACTGTAAAAAGAGGAGTCTCTGGAGAAAATTCATCAAGCACTGTTTTACGGATTGTTGGTTCAAATAAAAAACGAAACAGAGGGTGTTGCGAATTTTTAAGAACCAAAATCAAATACGTACGAATAACCTCGTTAAGATCAAAATAGAGCACTGATTTGCCGGGCATGATTTTTCGCAGCTGAGCTGCACTAAACTGTGAAGCCCAGGCCGTGAACTCATCCCCCGGTTTTACAACGGGTACATATTTACGAATTGGTTCAGCAATATACGGTAGAAGACGGGTCAGTTTTTCCGGAACTTTGCTTTGGTAAACTCGTGAATCTCTCATACTTCCGGGAATGAATGAGATACGTCGTTCAGTTGAATCACGATAACGGTCTGATTCTGCACGTTTTAATTCATCAAATCCTGGAGCTTTTGGGTCAATGACTGTTTCCAAGTCAAACCGATTACTAAAATTCAAGCATCCGGACCAGGCTGCATTTGCAAACGGGACCCCGGAAAAGGCTCCAACAAAGTATGTTTCTGCAACAGGCAAACCTAATAAACTTAAATGATGCAAGGCCAGAAAAGTTGGCCCCTCAGATACAGTCAAGTGAGTTGCCGTCTGCAAAACACGTGTTCTATCCAGTGCTGTAGAATAGGCTTTGGCTTCTATTTCAGTATAGCCTATTCTGCAAAACTCTGTTTCAAAAGCTTCCCGCAATTCTATTTCAAAAGGTGGAGGAGCAACCGATTTTTCCCAGAGTTGGTCAGCATAATCAAGTAGAGGCGTCTCCCACACCTCACCCAATATTTTTGCAAGCTCCGGGCGATTTGCGTTTTGGAGTAAACGACAAATGGTTTTTGTGTCAAGTGGCATTTGTTATAACTTGAAAATTATTATTTGAATACATAGACTTTCTTTGTAAAGTTTCAAAGTTTCAAAGTTTCAAAGTTTCAAAGCTTTTATAGTATCTTGGACTCTATACCACTGTTAAAAATTTGCTGCCATTTTGACGGAATGTCAATCCCCAGGCGCGGACATGAAACAGATGCGGGCATTGACCTGACTGCAATGGCAGTTGAACAAAAACGTCCGGACATTTTCTTTTTTGATTGCGGAATCTCTATTCATGTAAGTGATGGATTTTATGTCGAAATAGTGCCGCGTTCCAGCATAATTAAGACAGATTTCATATTGGCAAATAGCGTCGGAATCATTGATCCTGACTACCGTGGACGAATCTTTATTCCCTTCCGCTATGTGGGTTCAGGTGACGGTATGCAAGCTGCAGAAGAACTTCTTCATCAGCGCATTGCACAAATGCTGGTTTGCAAACTTGAACCTTGCCGTATTGAAGCAGTTGACTCCCTTGAAGATTCTGTTCGCGGAGAAGGCGGCTTTGGAAGCACAGGACAGTAAGCAATAATCGGCTCTCTCAATCTTCAGCTTCGCGGATCGGTTTTACTTCAATATTCAGTACTTCCCAGCCCGGCGGGTTTTTCCGGAAAGTTAAAGAAACAGTAACCTCTTTTCCTGTCTCCTCGTCTCCAATACGTGCTCGTACCAGGGAAGGATTTTCAGCATTTTCCCGTAAATCGAGATGCATTTCCGGTTCCTCAATTTTTGGTGATTGCTTCAATAGTGAAATCAGTGGTTGATGTGAACGTATCGCCTGTTCGGCAGTCTGGTATGCAGCAGTTTTTTCTATACCGGAACGCTGGAATAAGATTGCAATCGAAAAAAAGCCAAACAAAATGATGTTGCCAAGTAATATACGTAAAGTCCCACGCATGGCTTTTTGGTCATCAAGTACAACTGTTTTCCACCATTTATCTGCCAACCGCCTTGCATAAGCATCTCGCAGGACTAACACTCCTTCAACAGGAAAGAGAAGCAGCAATATGTTTCTTTGCACAAGCACAGTTCTTGAGGGACGCTGTTCCAGATTCTCTATTTCCCTAATTGTCATTGCAAGCAGAAGCTTACCAAGGCTCCTGCCAAAAATATCTTTAAACAGTAAAATGAAGGCAATGCTTCCATAAAAAAACACTAAACCTGATAAATCTCGAGACTGCATAACTAAATCCCAATGTTCTTCACGAAATACCTGCACTAATGTATTTGCGAAAAGCAGGGCAAAAATAAAATCCAGCAACAAGGCAAACAAACGCTTGCCTTTGGATGAAACTTGCAGGCTGTTGTCATTATCCTGATTTTGATTCCCGGATTCCAGTTTAGATTCTAAACTCATGAGTTTTCTGAAAAATCATTTAAAAATTCATGAATCACATCAGCTACGGATTCAGGATTATCTAAATGTAAATGGTGATCTCCCGTAATGATACGGTGCTGTAAGTTTTTTACGTGAGGAATAAGTTCCTGCATCAATTCATTCCATTGATCTTTCTTCCCATTTTTTGCTTCAATCAGCAGTACCGGTGCAGAAATTTTCTGTAGAAAGGCACAGGCTTGTTCTTTTATCAAATAATGGCGTGACCTAATTTTCAAACTTGGATCACTGCGCCAGGTGAAACCGCCGTCCACAATCCGCAGTCCTCGTGCCACCAAAGTTCTTACAGACGACACAGCAATACTTCCAGTGTTATGGCGTACTTTTATAGCAGTTTCCATATTAGGATAAAGAGGTAATTTTTTATCTGAACGGCGTAGCCACTGATTAGTTGCTTCCCGTAAATTTTCCGGCATTTCCTCTGGTGCTTGAACTATTGAACCCAAGCCTTCAATTAACATAAGATATTTAATTTTTTCTGGAATTGTACCTGCCAAATAAGAGGCTATCCCTGCACCCATTGAATGTCCCAGCAAGGAAAAATGATCCCATTTTAAAACTTCTGCTACTTCAAGTACATCAACGACCATATCTGTGAAATGATATGACGTTCCAGATGGACGATGATCTGAAAATCCATGTCCCGGCAAGTCAAGTGAGACTAGTCGAAACTCCGGTAGGAATGGCGCCAAATGATCAAAGGTTGCAGCATTATCCAGCCATCCGTGTAAAGCAAGTACCGGCAGACCCTCAGGTTTCCCCCAGCATTTTGCAACTAAACGTAAGGTAGAAGTTTGGATTTCTAATTCTTCAGGAACTTCTTGTGTCGGTTGAGTTAAGCGGTTGTTCATATTATTCATAATAAACCATTTTGCTGTAAAAATGCGGAAACTGTTTTTTGAAAAGATTCTGGCTGTTCAACATGCAGCCAATGTCCACAATTTTTTAGCATCTTGACACTGCTCTAAGGGAACAGTATCCGGATCTATTTATGATATTCAGTCTTGATATAATCGGAATTTGCACCACCAAGGATAAGAGTTGGTCCTGAAAAAGTATTTTCCGGATTTAAATAGTTTAACAGTTCCGGTAAATCGGAAGCTATTTGCTCCAAACCGATTCGCCACTGAGATTGTCTCTCTTTACAAATTAAATTGGTCATTAAAAAAGAAAGAATATTCTTTTCTCTCACTACCATCACATCATAAACCGACATATTGCTCAATCCAATCCGTTGAATTCATTTTGGCATTACTTATTCTAAAGACCTTAATAGACTTAATGTGTTTGGGGGAATAATCAGGAGCCCTAAACTGTGGAATACTTTCACGGGATCAGTTAAAATGCTGTATTAAAACTCATTTACCAAGGTGCCAAGTTGAAAAATAATATTTATGCTAAATGGATTTTCGGGGCAATTTATTCAGATTCAAGTTGGCTGGAACAAGCCAAAGAACAGTTGGAAAAGGAGAACTGGAAAATCCAACACCAATCTCCGGAATTCACTTTTGACCAAACGGATTATTATGCATCAGAAATGGGCACTAGGTTGAAACGCCGTTTCCTGTGTGTCAGTGGTATTTACAGCATGGAATCATCTGCTGATTGGAAATTAAGAATGGTGAAAATCGAAAATCGGTTCAGACGCAACGGCAAGAGGAGAATAAACTTGGATCCCGGTTTTCTTGATTTACACCGTGTTGTATTACTTTCCGGAAAAGAAGGACCGCAAAAAATTTATCTGCGGGATGGAGTATGGGCAGATCTTGTTTTGCTGAAAAACAAAGGGGGATATCGAGATTTAGCATGGACATTTCCTGATTTGCGGGATGGTCGTTACAATGATTTTTTTTTGCAGGTTCGTGCAGAGTTTAAGGCAGAAAAATCTCTCAGCTCAAATATTTCATGAAGTAAGACCATTTTTCAGGGAGGGTCCGAGAAAATTAGGGTCTTTTGAAAATAAATTAAGTTTGGTTCACGGTAAGAATTATTTACAAAATCATTTAGTAGTTTATAAATATTCAATGGAAATATTTCCAAAAATTGTTGTGGTAGCCGGACAAACGGCAAGTGGAAAAAGTGATTTGGCACTTCGACTGGCTCAGGAATTTGATGGAGAATTGATTTGTTCTGATTCAATGCAGGTTTACCGTCAAATGGATATCGGAACTGCTAAACCAACTCCGGAGGTTCAAAAAATAGTTCCGCATCATCAACTGGATCTCATTGATCCAGATGAATCATATTCTGCCGGTAAATATGCAAGGGATGCTTCCAGTATTATTGAGAAGGTAGTGGCACGCAAACATCTGCCTATATTAGTAGGAGGTACAGGTTTGTATTATCGTGCACTGATGTACGGGATCAGTAAAATTCCATCAATTCCAGAAAAACATAGAAAAAAAGTGATAGGCTGGCATTCTGAACATGGAACATACGATTGTTGGAAAGAACTGCAAAAACTTGATCCGGAAGGTGCTGTGCGTCTGCATCCAAATGACACTGCAAGAATTTTGCGCAGTCTGGAAGTAGTGCTTTCAACAGGAACAACTCTAGCAGAATTTCAACAGGATAAACCATTTGCGGAAGCTAAATATTCTTTTCATGCAGTTGCTCTTGAATGGGAACGTGATGTTCTCTATGAACGTATAAATCAGCGTACACACATCATGCTGGAGTCAGGATGGATTACAGAAGTTGAGAAACTGTTGACCCGTTATTCTCCTGAACTAAAACCTCTTCAGGCAATTGGTTATCGGGAGGTTATTCAGCATCTTCAAAACAAGTTGGAATGGGGCGCGATGGTCGAAGATATACAAAAAAGAACTCGGCAATATGCGAAACGACAAATGACCTGGTTCTGTAAAGAAAATAATATCGGATGGCATAAACCTGGTGACATTGACGAAATCTTGGATAATATCAAAGTTTACCTTGAAAAATAGGTGTTTTTAGAGGCAGAATGAGAGGATTGATTTCAACTTAAATTTATAACAATCATTAAAAAAACTAAAGGAGCCTTTGTGAAAACCTATACCGTTGATCATCAAAACTACCATATATTCAAAACTGGAATTGGTGCTAAAAAACAATTTGTTCATTTCCAGTGGGGAAAGTTTGATTTCAGAATGAGCTTTATCATCTTAACAAATATAAAACAGGACAATCCTGAAAAGACAATTTCTGCAAAAAACGGCAGTAAATATTTAATAGAGAAATTTGAAGTTCTCTACCAGAACGAATGGTTTGAGTTCATAAAACCAACTGCCCATGGTATGCAGTTAGAAGAAGCTCTTTGGCACAGAAACGGACAAGATTATTACGTGGAATTTCCTAAAGATCTCAGTAGTGTGGCGTTGGAGATTTGTGCAGAAGAGCTAGAGCTGAAAGTCCTTCAGGACGTGGCAGCTTAAAAGAGTAAGTGATTTATCAAAACCAGAAATATTTATTGTAACGCCCTGTCCATGAGTTGAACAATAATTAACCAATTATTACAAATACAGTAATGGAAGAAGCTTCCCAAAACACGGAAACTTTGAAGAAAGTTTTTATTCAAACTTACGGTTGTCAAATGAACGAATATGACACCGAAAAAATGTTTGAAGTTCTCAAGCATCAAAATTACTTTCAAACAGACTCACGGGAAGATGCAGATTTAATTATTCTCAATACCTGCTCTATCCGTGAAAAAGCTGAGAATAAGGTTTACAGTGAATTGGGCCGCTTAAGGAAACTTAAATCCGTTAAACCGGAGCTGAAAATTGGTGTCGGTGGATGTGTGGCTCAACAGGAAGGTAAGGCAATTTTACGTAGGGAAGCTAGCGTTGATTTTGTTTTTGGAACGGATAATTTGTTTGAACTTCCTGAGATGCTCAAAAAAGTCAGCCGAGGTCAAGAAATAATTCAAACAAAACGACATGCTCGGCAGAAAGTGCGCAACTTCATTCCGGAATATGCATTTCAACAAACTCAACATCACGGAATCAAAGCACATTTGGCTATCACAAAGGGCTGCAACAACCATTGTTCTTTTTGTGTTGTACCATTTACACGCGGAATAGAAGTCAGCCGTGAACCAGAAAATATTTTAGCAGAGGCACAGCGTCTCACTTCTGCTGGAACAAGGGAAATTTGTTTGCTGGGTCAAAATGTAAATTCCTACAAGGCTAACGGAGTGGATTTTGTAGAGCTTTTACACCGCTTGGATGAGCTTGAAAATTTGCAACGTCTGCGTTTCATTTCTCCACATCCAAAAGATTTTCATGAAGAATTAGCTGATGCATTTGTAACTTTACCCTCTCTCTGCGAACAAATGCATCTGCCTCTGCAATCCGGATCTGATCGGATACTCCGTAGAATGAGACGCTGGTACACGATGGAAACGTTTTATGAAAAAGTGGCTATGTTGCGTGATCGACTTCCTGAGGCTACGCTTTCTACAGATTTGATTGTAGGTTTTCCAGGAGAAACAGAGGAAGAGTTTGAAATGACAATGGAGGCAGTGCGCAACATACGTTTTGATCTAATTTATTCGTTTAAATATTCAACGCGTCCAGGAACACGTGCTGCAGAATATCCTGAACATCTTGCAGAAGATGTGAAATCAAAGCGGCTTCAAATTTTACTTGAAACTCAAGGAAAAATCGTACAGGAAAAAAATGAAGCCCTGGTTGGCTCCATTCAAGAGGTCCTGGTTCAAGGGAAACATTACCGCAAAAATTCTATCACCGGACGTACACGAGGTAACCACTCAGTTCACATAAACGACTCTTGTGCTATAGCAGGAGATCTTTTGTCTGTTCGTATCACGGGTGCACTTCACAATTCCTTAGAAGCTGAAATTATTTCCAAGAGTACTGTTTTAAGTTAATTTTATTAATAACCAGATTGGTCTCCAGGTTATTTTCAAGATTTGCTGGAGTTTGTGACCTTTATCTTATTTGGTTTGGGGACGTGTCAGTGGATTCGGCGCGGTGCGAGGTGATAATTTGCGGCCGCATAATTCATGATCACTGTAATTTATTACACGGCGCAAAGGTGGTTTTTCAGAAATGTGAATACAGCTGTCTCCATGATTTTTCCAGACTGTTCCGCTGCAGCCCAACACAGTTGTTGTACCTGCCACGAAAATAATTTTAATAAAATATCTGCGAATGGAAAATTTTATAAATAAAAATATTGACTTTGTTGGAAATAACATGGAAAAAATTCGCAGTTTGAGGAATCTTAGGATTATTATTCTATAAGTCAAACGTTTGTCCGAGCTAAAAATCCAGCTATTGTTTTAACTCACTATAAAAAATTCTGGTGTTTATCTGGAAGAGCAATCTGGATGCCACGTTTTTTTAATCTGATATTTACGAGTGATTGTGAACCGAATTGGTGTAGGTGTTTCAAAAGAGACTGATCCGGATGTTGCAATTGCAGAAGTATTGCACTCAGCAGTCAAACAGGCAAAACTTCCAAAAGTGAATTGGGTGCTGACTTTTTTTACTCCTGCACATTTTATCCATGCAGGACGTCTGCATGAATTGATTCGGGAGCAAACAAATTGTGATTGTATCACCGGTTGCAGCGGAATGGGAGTGCTTTCAGTACTAGGAGAAATCTCAAGTGGTCCAGGATTGGTTTTAATGGCGGGCTATACCCCGGAGCTACGTCCGCTCGCGATAGCGAAATATCAGGAACTTGAACACAGTGCTGGGGTTACTCAACAATTCCGTGAAACACTTGAGAACTTTGGTGGTGAGAAACCGCTATTTTTCTTCTTTCCGGATGTTTATCAGCATCAGCCGCACAATTTTATCAATATGTTTAATTTTCTCAAAAACCATCCGTCTGTATTTGGGGCAGGATCTTGTAATGACGGCAGCCAGGAAACTTCCATTCAATTTGGTCCAGATATTGTTACTCTCAATGGTGCAGGTGGATTAGCCTTAGACGGTGTGCCTGAGTTTAGTGCGGGAGTAACACAGTCCTGTGCGACATTCGAAGAGCCAATGTTTATAACCGAAACAAAAGACGATCTAATCCTTTCACTCGATGGGAAACCCGCTTTGGAAGTGTTTAACGAAGTAGCTAATGAATTGGGATTTTCAAATTTGGAGTTGGCAGCACAGCAACTGTTGCTAAGTTTCCCACTTGATCCTGAGCAGCCTGTTTTCACCGGAGAAGGTTCTATGGCCCGACATGTTACCAGGATTGACGCTGCATCCCAAGGCATCAGCACATCACAAATTGTTCACGAGGGCGGAGTTGTTTCTTTTGCCTATCGCAACAATGCAACTGCTGAACAAGATTTGCAGGCAATGCTTTCCCGTTTGAAAAATAAAAATACGAATACACCAACTTTTGGAATTTATTTTAATTGCGCATCTCGTGGCGAAGCGCTTTATGGACGACAAAATGTGGATACGCAATTAATTAGGGAAACGCTGGGAGAGTTTCCTCTGATAGGTTTTTTTGGAGGTTATGAGTTGGCGCAAATGCCGCAAGGAGTACAGTTATACACTTATACTGGCGTTCTTGTTTTGGTTTATCTAGAAAATAAATAACAAAACCCTGCAAGAACCGCTTAAATTACGTGAATATTTGTACATACAAAACCACATAGAAAAATACCAAAAAAGAACCAGGTATTACCGATGTTTGTCAGTGTTCCATAAGAAAAAGTTTACTATAGTCAAAGGGTTATCTTGAAAAACTTACTGTGTCGTTCTGCCAAATCTGCGGCTAAAAAGAGAGTTCTATTTTCGAATTATTTTTTTGGGATTGCAATTGCACTGTTGCTGTCCGGATGCGGTTATGTGATTGAAGGAAGTAATCCGGTACTGCCTAACGAAGCACAAACTCTTGCACTTCTTCCCATCCAAAATCAGACGTTTAAAGCAGGTTTGGAAACAGATTTGGTTGAGCAACTGAGCCGATTGTTGCGCTCAAACAGTTCAGTAAAAATGTTGACTTCAGGACAGGCGGATCTCAGACTGAAAATTACTTTGCTAAAATTGAAAACGAGTTCCTCAGGATTGAGCAAAGACCAGATTTCAACAGGTGTGAAAGCGATATTACAAGGTGAGGTAATTTTGGAAGACATGCGTACTGGAAGTAAGGTGTGGGATGAAAAAATGCTCCAAGTTAAACTTTCTGAATCCGGAGGCAATGACTCAGACACTGTTTCAAGTGTTTCACTTTCTGGAAGCATACGTGAATTAATCAAACAATTTGCAAAAAAACTGTATAACCGCCTCTTTACCACTTTCTAATTTATGCTATAAGTATGAAACCCGCATACACTAAACGCATTCATAGAAATGACTGCATATTACAAAAAGATCATTTTTGACAATCGCATCCATTTTTTTATTAGTGAAAGCTTCTGTTTAGTATAAAAACAGTCAATCCACATGTTGTAAAAAAACAAGCATGCATGACTCTTTTGAAACCGGTCTTCCGCAAAATTCTGCAAATTACACTCCGCTTTCACCGATTACATTCCTAAAACGTACTGCCTTCGTCCATCCACATCGGACTTCTGTAATTCATGGGAAGCATCGTTGGACCTGGGCGGAAACATACATCCGATGTCGCAGACTTGCTTCAGCCTTGAGCAAACGTGGTATAGGCAAGGGTGATACAGTGTCTGTAATTGCTCCAAATATTCCGGCTATTTTTGAAGCACATTTTGGGGTGTTGATGACAGGTGCTGTTTTAAACACTCTAAATATACGGCTGGATGCAGAAACGCTGGCTAATATTTTTGAGCATGCGGAAACAAAAGTTTTACTGACCGACCGGGAATTTTCTCCACAGATCAAAGTGGCTTTATCCAAAGTGAAGCGGGACATCCTGGTGATTGACATTGATGATCCGGAAACAGAATCCGGAGAATATTTGGGTATGCTTGAATATGAAGCTTTTTTGGCAGAGGGTGATCCGGAATTTGAAGCAGTGCTGCCGGAGGACGATTGGCAGGCGGTTTCACTGAATTACACATCCGGAACAACTGGAATTCCGAAAGGTGTAGTTTACCACACACGCGGAGCTTATCTGCTGGCAACCGGGAATGTGTTGGCCTGGGAAATGCCACACCGCCCTGTATATCTCTGGACTCTGCCGATGTTTCATTGCAACGGCTGGTGTTTCCCGTGGACAATCACAATGCTGGGCGGGACACATGTCTGTTTGAGAAAAGTAACTGCAAAAAACATTTATAACTCTGTTGCTGAACACCATGTTACTCATCTTTGCGGTGCACCGATTGTGATGAACATGATCAGCAATGCGCCTAAAGAAGAGCAGCGTGAATTGCCGCACAGGGTAGAATTTATGACGGCTGCCTCACCGCCGCCGCCGACTGTTATTGCCCAAATGGAAGAAGCCGGATTTAATGTTACACATGTATATGGCCTGACCGAAGTTTATGGTCCGGCTGTTGTATGTGAATGGCAGGAGGCTTGGACGGAAAAAGACAAAACTACTCAAGCACAACTCAAAGGCAGGCAGGGTGTGCGTTATCATGTGCTGGAAGGATTGACAGTTGCTAATCCTGAAACACTGGAACCTGTTCCGGCTGACGGTGAAACAATGGGAGAAGTACTGATGCAGGGAAATATAGTCATGAAGGGCTATTTCAAAAATCCTGAAGCGACAGCACAAGCTTTTGCAGGCGGCTGGTTCCATTCCGGAGACATCGGAGTACTGCATCCGGATGGTTACATTGAGTTGAAAGACCGCAGCAAAGACATCATTATTTCTGGTGGAGAAAATATCAGCAGTGTTGAAATTGAAAACGTTCTCTACCAGCATGAGGACATTCTCGAAGCTGCCGTGGTGGCTCGTCCGGATAAAAAATGGGGTGAAGTTCCCTGCGCTTTTGTTTCATTGAAACCCGGTTGTTCGCTAAATGAACAGGAGGTGAGAAAATTTTGCAGGACAAAACTGTCTTTATTTAAAATTCCCAAATACGTTGTTTTTTGTGAACTTCCTAAAACTTCCACCGGGAAAATTCGCAAATCTGTCTTGCGAGAGCAGGCAAAAAAGTCATAGTCTTGTGAAGGTAACTTTAGGTCTGTCCTTTTATGAATCAAAAAATTCAGCTGGTTTTGCCGGATTAAATAATTTTTCTTTCAAAATAGAAAATGGATAAAATGGGCATGACCAAAAAAAATTTTATTGAAGATTTAAATCTTAATGGATTGCGTGTCTTGACACGTGTTGATTTTAATGTACCCCTCAACAAAGATTTGCAAATTACCGACAATGGGAGAATTGAGGCCGCTTTGCGGACCATTCGGTACATCGTTGAGCAAGGAGGAAAAGCGATCTTGATTTCGCACTTGGGTCGTCCGGGTGGAGAGCGGGTCGAGAGCCTGAGCCTAAAACCGGCCGCGGAAGAGTTGTCACTGTTGCTCGGGCAGCCTGTAACCTTTGCTAAAGATTGTATTGGTGAAGAGGTTGAGGCTCTGATTGAAGGGATGCAAAACGGAGAAGTGCTTTTGCTGGAAAATTTGCGTTTTCATAAAGCAGAAACGAAAAATGAGCCTGAGTTTTGCAAAGCATTGGGCAAACTGGGCGATGTTTATGTTAATGATGCTTTTGGAACGGCACATCGGGCCCATGCTTCTACTGCCGGAGTTACAGGATTTATTCCGGAATCCGCCATCGGATATTTGATTCGTAAGGAACTGCAGTTTCTTGGTGGAGCAGTTACGAATCCTGTAAGACCTTTTACTGCAATTTTAGGAGGTGCAAAAGTATCCGATAAAATTAAAGTTATCTACAAATTGTTAAACAAAGTTCAAACTTTAATCATCGGCGGAGGAATGGCCTGCACTTTTTTGAAAGCTCAAGGTTACAAAATTGGCGCTTCCCTGTTGGAAGAAGACTTACTGGATTTCGCAAAAGAACTGATACAGAAGGCAGAGGAAAAAGGTGTTAAACTCCTGTTGCCTGTGGATGCGGTAATTGCTGACAGTTTTGAAAAAAGTGCTTCAACTTGCAGTGTTTCTGTAGAAGAGGGTGCTCCGGATGGTTGGCTTATTTTGGACATTGGTCCAAAAAGTGCTGAAACATTTTGCGACTCCGTACGTAAATCCGGAACTGCCCTTTGGAATGGCCCTATGGGGGTCTTTGAGATGGAAGCCTTTGCTCAGGGAACATTCGCAATCGCACAATGTCTTGCGGAAGTGACTGACAAAGGTGTTGTGACAATTATTGGAGGTGGAGATTCCGCAGCAGCGATACGACAATTTGGACTCAGTGAACGGATCACTCATGTCTCCACCGGAGGTGGTGCATCACTTGAATTTTTGGAAGGCAAAGAACTTCCGGGAGTGAGTGCAATTCAGCAATCAAAATAATACTTCATGCTGTACTCACTCAACAGCACATTCAACAGTAATTTATGGACAAGGACACGGCACTTCAGGAAGACAACGATTCGACAGAAAATCAGGAGGAAAATTCCGAAGTAACTACAGAGGAGAAAAGTACGAATGTTTCTTTCAGTTTTTTCCTTTATCGTCTGATAGCTTATGCTGATGCCCGCCGCTCAGTTGCTTCTTTTGTAATCATTCTCTTTCTTGTTACATTCAGTGACATACTTTTTGAGAACTTCCTTTTTGTGCCGTATGTAGAACTGGTAGAGTCACTTTCAGGTGTGCATCCAGGAGGCTTTGCTGAGTTGGACGTAGGATTTGCGCCTGAGGTTTGGCAAGCTCTGCTGGGAATGGTTCTGGGAACACTTATTTTGGTGATTTCGATTGCGTCTCAAAGCATACCGAAGCTAATCGATTTCTACATGAGAGATATCCCGAGTTTGCTTTACATCTGGTTTCTAATTATTTCCGGCGTGCATGCATTAATCATTAAAATATATGGCGAAATCGGTCTGGTTCGTGAACCAAGCCGGATTTTCAACACCCATTTCCTGTTGACAATTTGTACAATCATCGCCTTCCCCTATGTTTTCTATATCCTGCGCTACACCAAACCCACCAACATCATTAACCGTATTTATAACAACAATATGGACCAGATCAGGGCACTCACTTCATCGAGAAACCGTGCGTTGGCCCATATTCCAAAGGTCGTTGAATATCAGCAATACACAATTTTTGAGGCACTTAATCAACTGGACGATATTCTTGAATTCTCTTCTTTCAAGGAGCTGAAGGCAGATATTGTTCACGATATGAGTGTGACCCTTCAAAATTACATACGGCTCAAACGTGACATTGCTCCCGGTTTCTTCAAAGTTTCTCCAAAAGTTCGCACCGATATTTCTTTCAAAACTATGGTGGGGCAATTTGGAGAGATGGAACGTAACCAAAGTTTTTATGAACAGAAATGCTTCCGTCTGCTGGGCAATGTTTATATTCGCTTACTTGAACATGGTGAATTTGATTTATCTTCGATGGTTGCAGGTGAAATGGCTAATTTAGGTTTAACTGCAATTGAAGAGGATAATACTGAATTGATTGACATTATCATCATTCGTTTCAACACATTACTGCGTTTTGCAATAAAGCATGGTGTCCGGAACAATGAACCGCGGAACCTGTATAACCTTGGATTTTATTATGGAAATTTTATCAGATATTTGGTGGAGCATAAAAAGACAGATCACGTAAAGCGTTGTTTCATGTATTTGCGGATTTACGGAGTAGAAATTTTTAAGCATGGAAGCAACAGTCCTGCAATGTATTTCATAGTAGATGTGATTGCCACAGAAATGAAAAAAGTACTGGAGCAGATTTATCATGATGACTGGGACAAAGAAATACAGAATGGGATGCTCAGTGAAATACTTCAGGTGGATAGTCCTCCAGATTTTAATAAAGAAGATCTTGCCCGCGGAGTACTTATCAACAATGGTGTGCGTGTTCTTCAATTTGGACTGGCCTTATTCTATCAGCGGGAGGGAATGACTGATTTTGTAGAACGTATTGCCAAAGACGTACTGGATGATCTTCAGGCTTTAGGTGAAGCAACTTTTTCTCAAGTCATAGAAATGACTTCAAACCGCCTACTTTTTTCCGGGCCAACTTTTTGGGAGGATACAGATAGAGGTAATCTAAACATCTATTACACTTCAGATCAGGATCAAATTGATGGATTTAAGAAACGACTTTATGATTTAGCTGAAACTCAGTTGAAAACCGAGATGACGCAGAAATATCAGTTGACTGAAGTAGAACTGAATTTACTCTGGGAAATGTCGCGGATGACGAAAGAAAAGGAAGTATTTCAAATTAGCACTAATGTTGAAACTTTTGAGTTAATTCTAAATGATTTAGAGAAAATTAATGAGGAACGTTTGGATGCATTGGTCACTTTGCGGGAAAAACTGAATTTCAACTCTGGTAACCCAAAACTCATTGTCACAACCAGTCGTCAGCTTGCAGTTGGTACAGAACTAAAAATTTTTGGAAAAATTTCAGGGCAAATAAAGCAGCTTGAGTTCCAGGCAGTTGCTCAGTTGAATACTCCAAATTACTTATTTGTTAAAGTGATGGATGAGGGAGAGGTGGTTAAAATTGACAAATTATCATCACTAACCGTTAAGTTCAGGCCATTGCGCCAAAAAATGGTTTATCAATTTCATGCAACTCTTCAAAACACTGAAGCAAATTCTCTGCTCCGTATTGAGCATTCCAACAAAGTCAAAATTGTAGAAGAGCTTTAATCAAAAAGTGAAGCTTGTGCTTCAGGAGGTTCAGGATTTTTTTCGTCAGTTACTGAATCATCAAGCTTCTTCAAGCAGTCCGGATTATCAAATGTGGGGACACTGACTTTTCTTGAAACTTTCCTCGCCTCCATTTTTACAGCAGGAAGAGGAATAAGGAGTTTTTCTGGTGCGGTTTCTGTTCCGGAAAGATCGAGCCAGCTCAATCCATTATTCGGAGTCAATATAACTGGCATTCTGTGATGAATTTTCTGCATTAATGAATTTGCTGCAACTGTCAAAATGGTACATGTACGCCTGAGTTCTCCTTCAGGTGATGTCCATGAATTCCATAATCCAGCAAATGCCATCATACTATTTCCCTTATCAGGAATTTCCGATTTCAAGCTGATAAAATAGGGTTGTTTTTGTCCTTCCTCTTTAGCCCATTCATAAAAACCGGTGGCTGGAATCAGGCATCTTTGTTTCCGGAATGCTTGCCGAAAGAAAGGTTTTTCTGAAACCGTCTCCGCACGTGCGTTGATCATGGGGGTTGGTTCTTTGGCCCAAAAAGGAATAAAACCCCATTGACGCATTTCCAAACTGCGTAAACCGTCCTGCTGGACAATCACAGGAATATCTTGAGAAGGACAAATGTTGTAGCGGGGTTCAAGCATCATTTCAGATTGTTGGATTTCGAAAGTCTGCATCACTTTTTCCTCGCTCTCTATCATAACAAATCTGCCGCACATTTCTAAACTCCTTCAATTCCGCTCCGGTATTTCTGCAGGAAGGTTTTTTTGAAATTTGGAAAGCGCTTCTCCTTGATTGCATTACGTGCCTGCTTAATGAGGGAGATATAAAAAAACAGATTGTGGTAGGTGTTGAGTCTCATACCCAATATTTCATTGGTTTTGAACAAGTGACGTAAATAAGCACGTGAATAGTTCTTACAAGTAGAACAAGCACAATCCGGGTCCAGTTGAGCTGGATCTTCCTTGTATCGATTTTGCTTAATACTGATTTTACCGTGTGAAGTAAAAAGCGAGCCGTTACGGGCGTTGCGGGTTGGCATCACACAGTCAAACATATCAATTCCTGCTTCAATTCCTTCCAGCAAATCCTCCGGATCTCCGACACCCATCAGGTATCTTGGTTTTTGGGCAGGCATTTTTACCGCAATATGATGGACCACGCTATACATTTCCTCTTTTGTTTCTCCTACACTCAAACCGCCAATTGCATAGCCGTCAAAGCCAATATTCACCATTTGCTCCAAACTTTGCTCACGCAAATTCAACTCGCCTCCACCTTGAACAATTCCGAACAACGCTTGTTCTCCAGAAACTCCTGAACCTTGACTGCTGGCATCTTTGCTACGTTGTGCCCATTTGGTAGTCAGGGCAATCGAGCGTTCTATTTCTTGAAGGGTTGCAGGCAGTTCAAGGCACTGATCGAGACACATCATGATTGTCGACCCCAGGTTTTGCTGAATAGCAATAGAAATTTCAGGTGTGAGAGTTATTTTTGAGCCGTCTATATGACTACGTATCACTACACCTGACTGATCAAGCTTAAGCAGTTTAGCCAATGAAAATATCTGAAATCCGCCGCTATCAGTCAAAATAGGTCCATCCCAGTTCATAAAATGATGCAAACCTCCCAACTTGCGTACCAGTTCATCACCGGGACGAAGATGCAAATGGTAGGTGTTTCCCAAAATGATTTCGGCACCCAACTCACTAACCTCTTCCGGGGTCAAGGCCTTGACGGTTCCAAGTGTTCCAACCGGCATAAAAACCGGTGTATGGATTGTACCATGTAGAGTTTTCAAAATTCCTGCACGGGAATTATGGTCTTTTGCCTCAAGTTCAAACTGAATCATACAGGACTTCAGTTGGCGGGAATAATGCTCTGCATTAAGGAAATTGTCTGTTCTTGCTGCCTTTTGAAAAGTTTTTCTTCAGTTTCACTTACATGTGGAATGTCAGGATCTATTTGAAAAAGTACTTGACTCCGGGCAACTATTTTTCCTGTACCGGCATCAATGCAAATTTTCCGAATTGTTCCAGGGAACTCCGCACGAATTTGATTGAACATTTTCATCACTTCCAGCAACCCTAAGACGTCTCCTTCTTCAACATGCTGACCTTCCCTGACATATTCGCCTGCTTCCGGAGTTTCGCGCGAATAAAATGTCCCACCTGTCCATGCTAAAATTTCATTGCTCTTTGCAGACGGCGGGGGTGCAAGCTTCGCAATCAATTCCTCATTAGACTCAGGATCCTGAAATTCTTTAGGAATTTTTACTTCCAGAGTGTTGTTACCTCGAAAATCATAATAACCTGCTTTTTTTGCAAGAATTGACGGAAGCTGCAATAATTCCATACTCATTTGATGTCCTTTGTGGGCTGCACTTATACCATCCCACAATTTCAGGTTTTTACCCAATTTAAATTTTGCAGAAGGTTTTTCTGCACTCAGTATTTCCCTCAACTCTTGCCATGATAAATCGGTCTTTCCAAATCCGGTTTTTAATTCACTGTAAAAAGCAGAGGCAGTTTCCAGTAATTTTTGATCGTTGCTCCAGATCTGCTCACTTGGAGGAACTCCAGAATGTTGCTCAAGACGTAAGAAATGATAAAGGTCGGCTAAAGTTTGTACAGGATTCTGGAAAGTTGAAAGTTTGCTGTGAAGGTTTTTTGATTTCTGAAAAGACAGCCAGCCCATCAATAAGTGAGTCTTGTTCAACAACTTTTTGAGAGGCCGCAAGATAAGAGTTATTTTTTGATCATAAATTTGGAGCCCATCACTGCCGTAGTTTTTTTGGACCTGATCACGTTGAATCTTCCAGGCCAGATCCAGATTTATTTGATCACAAAAGTTTTTCAATTTTCCAGCAAGTGCCAGATACGAAGATACAAAACGTGTGTTTGGTTTAAGCATCGGATCGTTGCCCAGCAGCCAGTGTAATAAGCCATAGTGGAAATCGACATTCAAATGCAAATCATGTCCTCGGACTTCCATACAACGTAAAATTTCAGTAAGTTTCTCAAAACTTTCCCGACGTGAAATTCCATGTGTAATGGAAAGAGCAACGTTTGAATCATAAGCACCTGCCAAGTTGTAGGGTTGCAATAGGCCTGTATCAGGATTGCTTATCCCAATCCCCTGGTCATCACGGATTTCATTTTCAGTTGCAGCAGACCAAGCTCTTAAGACTCCTCCTGCATGTGGTTTTAGTGCGGGATTTGTCGCATTCAGACGGGCTTCAACACCTGAAACAAAACGTGGCAAACGTTTAGGACGATAAAGTTTTTCTCCGTAACAATTTATTAACAACATTGCAGCAACCAGGGAATTAACAACAAAAGTATCTTCAGGATTGTCAGGATTTGAAAATTGGAGCTGATAAGCCATTTCTGTGACTCGATGTTCAACCTGTATCCGTGTGTTTACTTCCATAAAAAAAAAATTTTCTCCTTTGACAATACACTCGAAAGTTGAAACCGAATCGAGATTCAGTGCTTTACCGAATTCCTCTGCCTCTTTGCACATTGAACTTAACATTTTTGCATCAGAACGTAACACTTTGGCTTGTGGAGTTTTCCCTGCTGATTCATATTCACGTGCGGCTGCTTCCAGCATTTCTTCTGTCAAAGAAACTTCGAGTAATTTTTGCTCGTGCATTTGCAGAGAACAATCACGTCCGCCAAGTTCGATACACCACTTTCCATTCCCCAGCAATTGAATTTCATTATGGCGGGTATTCTCAATGTTCAATTCAATGAGAAAATTCTTGTTGTCACCCTCTCCGGCAGCTTTTGATTCAATCAAAACTGACATCACAGCTTCAGCTATTTCTTCTACAGAAGTTACGACTCTCTGGCCCCTACCCCCTCCGCCGCCCACATGTTTGAGGCGTATGCGCTTACCAGGATTTTCTAGCCAAATTGACTCAACTTGCCGAACAGTTTCTTGCTGTAATTCTTCAATCGTAAACAGGTCGATCTGCTTCGCATATGAAGCCTGCAAAATGATTACTGCCTGATCAATAAGTTCTTCGGATTGCCAGTTTTCAGGAAGACTCAGTTTATGAATTTTGATAATTTTCGGGAAATATGTATCCGGCGCTTTTCCTGCCTTACGCAATAAAGTCAGCGCGTCTATTCTGTCTTCTCCAGGTGTAACGGAAACATTTAGCGAACGCGCAAGCTGCTTGGCTTCATCCTTTGATCCGGCTTGTTGAATTACTTTGGAGTTCGGTCCAATGAAACTAATTTCTGCATTCTCAATTCGTTCTACAAATTCTGCATCTTCTGCCATAAAGCCATAGCCTGCAAATAAATGCGTGTAACCATTCTCATGACAAATATCAATTACCTGTTCTATCCGCTCAACTCTTTCCTCCTTTGTGGTACCCATGTAATCTGGGACATGATGTACCTGTTTACGGCGGTTTCTAATTGCACGTAATTCTGGAGCAAGGGTTTGCGGAAAAATGATGCTGTCTTTTTCAGAAAGCAGCATACCATAGGTTGCCCCTAGTTCTTTGAATATATTCATTGTTTCTAAACGAATCGGCCCCCTGCAGACAATTAGGCACTTGACATGATTAAATGTGAAAGACGATTGCCAGGAACTTTCAGGATCAAAAGTGATTGCGCTCATGAAATATTTAAATTATGAAAATTATGTCTTTGTTTAAAATTATTCGAAAAGTTTTACTAAAATAACGGATCAAAAGAGATCTGAGAATCACGCAATTTCTACTAAAGTTAATAATCGCAAACCGGAATATGTTTGCCTGAAATTTATTAATTTTGTTTAGTTCAGGTACTTTCTGAAGCTGGTTTGGGAATAATCAGGCAAAAAACTTTTCCCACAATTTATACATTCTAAAACGCCCCAATTGCCCTTTCAGAGCTTGAATTTCATTAAATTCATTAATCGAGTCAGCACGAATACCGCGCCCATGCAGCAAAACTGGTACTGGATCATCCGTGTGAACTCCTTCTTCACTCCAAGTTGTATGATCGGCAGTGATGCATAAACGCAGTTTACCGGGCCACTTTCCTAAAAACCGTCCAAGTTCTGTATCAATTCTTTCCAGAAAATCTTTCTTTTTTTCTGCATCTCTGTTGTGTGCAGCAATGTCACAACCTTTTATATGCAAAACAACAACGCCATATTGCTCCAACAATTTTGCAGTGATTTCGAATTTTTTATTTAAATCAGTATCCAGGTTTGCAGTCATTTCCGGAGTTTTACAGACATCCATACCTGTGACTTTGGCAATTCCGAGAATAGTGTCATCTCCTGTTACACAAATACCGGACAAACCTAAACCGGAGGGGCGTTTCAAAATTGGGAAAGCATGAACTTGTCCTGGTTCTCGGGTCAAAATCGAATTTGCAGGTAAAAGTCTTTTTGATTTTCGTTCAAGATTTACTGGATGGAGCGCTAAAATTTTTCTTGCCGCAAGTTCAAACAGGTGCAAATATTTTGCAGTTCGCAAACTTTTTTTGTCATTTATTTTTAGTACTTCCGGATGTCTAGGTTTTTTACCAGAGAGGAAGTGATCTCCCGGATCACTTCCGGAAAGGCAATCTCCAAGCCCAGATCCCCGTATCACTAACGCTACACGATGTTCAGTTCCGGAACCCACATATAAACTTACATCATCAATTTTCAATCCACATAGGCTGGAGGACAATTCTTTTGTGCCTTCACGAATACGTCCTGCACGACGGTCAACAATCATTCCTTCGTCATCCAGTGTAGCCCAGTTCCCACGAAAAGCTACGTCACCGGGCATGATTTTCATGCCACAGCCAATTGCCTCAATCAATCCCCTTGCAATTGAAAATCTAAGTGGATCATATCCCAGGATTGCCAATGTTCCCATAACTGTTGTTGCAACAGTTCCAGACCTGACTGGATCTGCAACCCCGCATTGTCCTTCCAATGCCAGCTGGTCCATTACTGGAAGATTTGCTGCCTGCAGAGGTGTTTTGTCGCCCAGTTCAACAATTGGACGATCCCCCATGCCGTCAAATATCAATAGCAGTCGAGGAATTCTTTGCACAAAGAAAGGTCAGGATTTGGATGTAAGAGTAGATTTCACCTGCTCCTGCAGGGTATTTATGATTAATTGCATCAGCGTGTTTGTTGTTTCGTCAAAATCTTCATTGTCAACAACTTCAATCTCGTTGTTTTCACTTTCTGAAATACAATATTCATGAATAGATCGGATATTTTCAAAACTACGCAAATAGGGTTCTTTTTTTCTCAACTCATTACCTTTTCCACGTTCGAAAAATCGATCTTTGTGGTGTTTGTCATTCATCAAAGAAAGCGTGATGGGAATGTGATAGGCTCTCTTGGTTCCTTCCTGCAAAGTTTGCTGCATATATGGCAACAAATGGACACCTTCGATAATCATACTTGTACGCTCTTTTACAGCACGATCAACTACAGCTTTCACTCCCACACTAACCTGCTGGGCCTGCAAACAAAATCCGCTAATTAATCTGGCATTTTTGTCAAGCGTCTTTGGCATTCCAACTCCGGCTTTGCTTGAAGAATTGTGGAGAGAAGGAAGTAAATCCCTTTTAAAAACGAGCCGCATTATTTCACGAATAGTATCCGTACCTGTAATTTTGTTGATGCCCAATCTTCCTGCTAAGAAAGTGGACATGACTGATTTCCCTGTACCGGAAGCACCAGCGAGATATATTATCACTGGCCTGTCAAGTTCATCTATCCGACTCGCTAATTTATATAAACCAGCAAGATGAGGACTATATTTTTTCTTTATAGTGCTGAAAACCTCCTCAAATAATTTCTTTTTGCTGATTCGCAGGATGTCTTTTTTTATCAAATCTGCTTCCAGATCAAAAGCAATTTTGTATGCTTCTTCCGGTTTAATTCCCGCAGATGTGATCGACTGGGTTAATAATCCTTTAGAAAATGGTGAGGTTGCGTTTCTGCGAAAAACACAGATTTGTTTTCCTGAAGGAAACAGTTCCGAAATAAGCGTTCTGAGGAGTTCTTTACCGTAACGGGCAACAATCAATTCATCAACTGACTGCATCAATGAGTCGGAAGTAACTTCAGTTTTTTCCTGGAAATAAGATTTTGCATCTTTGGAAATTTGATATGCCTGATCAAAGGATAATCCACGTTGCATCAGTTTGTGGGCCAGCATTCCCCTCATGAAGGGGTGCTTTGATTTGTCTTGGCGGATAACTTGAAATTGCATCATGGAACCTCGTTATTCACAGCAGGCGGAGGTTCAGCAGTTTCTTCAACAACGCTGTATGCTTCGCAGCCTTTGCTCCATGCGGAAACACCGTCAACAAAATGTTCTTTTTTCCATATTGGGGCAGAATGTTTAATAGTATCAATAATATATCGACTTGCTGCATAAGCATCACCTCGGTGAGAAGTTGCTACGGCAATGGCGATTGAACAGTCTTTCACAGCAAGTTTACCGAGACGGTGAATAACTTCTACTGAATGAAGTACCCACTTTTGCCGGGCTTCATCAATTACCATTGATATTTGTTTCAGGGTCATGTTCTCATGTGCTTCATATTCTAGGAACGAGACTTCCTGCTGCTGACTGTGGTTACGCACATCTCCGTAAAAAATTATGACTGCTCCAGCTTGAGGATGTTGTGCACGATGTCGCAAACCTTCAAGATCAATTACATTACGAACTACTGAACAGGTCATATCTTTTGATACTAATTTTTTCTGCATCATTCCCCTACTTTGTTAAGAATCCTCGGACCTTTCCAATTCACAAGGTTGCCGGACTCCATGTTCATATTTACCAAAGTCCGGTCTCTATGGAGCATCTGCCACGAGAGCATTTTCTGAGCATATTTCAACATTATATCCTGGTATCCTGGATCATCGGCGCAGTTTATAAACTCTTCCGGATCCTTCTGCAAATCAAACAAAAGGGGCTTCAAGGCGGTCATATGGACGAATTTGTAATGTTCATCACGCAAAACGGTAAGTGAACACTGATCCGGAGACAATCCGAATTGCTGTTCTATAATCGGTTGAAAAGAACCGATATTCCGAAAGTCATATTCCCAGTGAACTTCTGTGCGCCAATTATCAGGAATATTGCCCTGCAAAAAAGGTAGCAAGGATCTTCCATCGCATTCTTCAGGAATTTCTGTTTCCAGCCAATCGAGGATCGTTGGCATCACATCAATGGTTTCTGTGAATAATTCAACCTGTGTTCCTATCACCGCAGATTTGTCGGAAGTTTGTTTTGTAATTTCCGGGTTCCGTATGATCAGAGGAATAGAATAAGGCTGATCGAAATATCCGTATTTATCAAATAAATAGTGATCTCCTAGTTGCTCTCCGTGGTCGCTAGTGAAAATAATGAGGGTAGATTCATATTGACCTGACTTTTTTAGATAATTAACAACTCTTCCCAAATGATGATCAACTAGGGACATCAATCCATAATAGGTCGCACGTGCCTGCAAAACATCCAGATCACTCATCAATGCAGCAGGCTCGATAAGCTTGTCGTTAAAAAACAAGCTGCGTGGAATTAGTTCATGAAGCATTTTGAGAAGAGGATGCTGCCGGCCCTCCTCCTCCAGCGATTCCCTGCGGATTGGTTTTGGCACCTCCGAGGGGTCATACATGTTGTTATACTTTTCCGGTGCAATCCAGGGAGGATGCGGACTCAGATAGGAAAGGTGCGCAAACCAGTTTTCGTCTTCACGAACTCTTAACCACTTCAGCAACTCATCGGTCAAAAAAGCTACATTACTGTCTTTATCCGGGTACACTGGAGGCGCAAATGTCGCTCCACGTCCCTTTGCTCCGGGATAGTTTAGAATAGGATCAAAAACAGTGTACTGATTCAATGAGTGATCATAACCCTTGGTTATCAAATCAGCAATCCACGGAAGCTGGTTGTCCGTCAAAGTCACTCCGCTGCTCATTCCGGGAATCATCCCTTCGTATGTGCTGAGCAAGGGGTCCTGCTGATGTAATTTTCGAGGGTCTGCTGAAGTGTCAGTGTAGCCGAACAATGTTGGATCATAACCACATTTCCTCACTTCTCGGGCAATGTTCGTAAACCGATTGTTCAGAGGAGTACCATTATTTACTGAACGGTGATTCATTGCGTACAGTCCGGTGTATAAGGAAGCCCTGGATGGCCCGCAAGGTACTGTTTGAGCAAAGTGCTTACGAAATAGCACTCCTTGTCTGACCAGTTGATCCAAATTTGGTGTTTGCACTACCGGATGTCCAATACATCCCAGACAGTCACCGCGCCACTGATCTGCAGTGATGAATAAGATGTTTTTATGTTTTTTCCTCATTTACTGTCTGGATATTTGGACACAGAGTTCAGGCTTCGTCGTCAAGTAAGAACTCTTCGTAATCTGCAGGCGATAACAATTCTGCTGAATCGTCTGGATTTGAAAGCTCTATACGGACCACCCAGCCGTCGTCATAGCATTCTTCGTTAATTAATTCAGGACTATCCTTCAACTCAGTATTAACTGCGATTATACGACCGCTCACAGGCATAAAAAGCGAAGAGACCGCTTTTACAGATTCAACCGAACCGAATTCATCACCGGCATCAATTTCGTCTTCAATTTCTGGAAGCTCCGCAAAAACGATGTCACCCAATGCTTTTTGTGCATGGTCAGTAATACCGATTTCGGCTTTATCGCCCTCTATTCTTATCCACTCGTGGTCGCGAGTGTAGAGATTGTCTTTTGGTATTTCACTCATTATTCCTTTTCAAATTATTTTAACAGGTTGCCCGAGAAAGTATCGGGTTTCCATATAAACAAGTTCATTGCTGTACAACAATACAATACTAATTTAGCCATAGAACAATATAAGTCCAGTAAAAAAAGCACTTCTTTTATTTTACAGACAATTTGTAGGAAAAAATCGATGGAAGATACTAACAAAGCAGGATATAATAATATTCATAAAAAAACATTATTAAATTTTAACTATTGAGAAAAAAATAAATGCAAAAATATTACAAGATATTCACATTGATTATGATCACTGGTTTTTTCTGGGTTACTCCTGCCTTTACCCAAACATCTGATGATTTGGAACAAATGATTCGTGCATCTAAAACACGTGCAGCTCTTGTTCAAAATGTTCAAAAAGCTGTTGTCCATATCAAAGTCGAAAAAATTATGCGTAGTCCTGATGGCCGTGCTCTCAACAATCCAAGAGACCTCTACAACGATGAATTTTTTCGACGTTTTTTCCCGGAACTCCAACCTCCGGATAATCAACAACCAAAAAAACGAGAACAGCCAAATCGTGAATTTCGACAAAAAGGAATGGGTTCCGGTTCAATAATAGATGCAGAGGGCTACATTCTGACCAACCACCATGTTGTCGGCGAAGCAGACGAGATATTGGTTGTACTATACAATGGAGATGAAAGGAAGGCAAAGCTCGTTGGAACAGATCCTGAGTCGGACATTGCAGTTGTGAAAATTGAAGGTAATGGACTTCCGGTGCTGCCAATGGGAGATTCAGATAAAATACTTGTTGGTGAAGATGTGATTGCAGTAGGGAACCCATTCGGACTAATCCAGACAGTCACTTACGGAATTGTCAGTGCCAAAGGTCGATCCAATGTAGGCATCAATGAATATGAAAATTTTATTCAAACAGATGCTGCCATCAATCCCGGAAATAGCGGAGGTCCCTTAGTCAGTCTGCGTGGTGAAATTATAGGAGTCAACAGCGCAATTTTTAGTCAAAGCGGCGGCTATCAGGGCATTGGTTTTGCGGTGCCTATAAATATGGCCCGCAAAATCATGCGGGACTTGATAGATAAAGGCATTGTTTCCAGGGGTTGGTTGGGAGTAGGAATCCAGGATGTCAGCCATGATCTGGCTAAAGCTTTTAAGCTGAAAAGTACCAAAGGTAGCCTGATTACTGGAATTATGCAGGATACTCCAGCTCAAAAAGCTGGCATGCGCAAAGGAGATGTCGTGATCAGAATCAATGACAAACTGATCCAAAACAGTAACCATCTGCGCAACGAAATTGCAAACGCCGGGGCTTTCGCTGAAATAGAAATGGAACTGATCCGGGATGGAAAAACCGTTCTTTTGAAACTGAAGCTGGATGAACGTCCAAAGAAAATTGGGAGGATGAAAACCTTGCCGGAGCCGACTCAAACTCCAGAACAGTTAGAACTGTTGGGCATGACAGTAGAAGAACTCTCGGAAGAAAATGCCAAACAGCTTGGAATTGAACCTGGGATTGGTGTTGTGATTAGTAATGTTAAATCCGGAAGCCCGGCAGAAAAATCTGGGTTGCTCCCTGGAATGATTGTGCAGGAAGCAGAACGTCAAGCTGTCATTAACATTGATACTTTCAAAGAAATTATCAATGACATTGATCAGGGAAAAGGGATACTCCTGCTGATCAAAACCAGTAACGGCTCACGTTATATTTTTCTTCAAGAAAATTGAACACAGTAATTACATGAAGTGAAGAAGAAAACAAAATTGCATTTTGATCAGTTGCAGCTAAAATTGCATCAAATTATCCGGCAGAAAACTATTTCGGAGAAAATGGATTTTTATTCACTTTTGGATGAAATGTCAGTTTATTACAGTCTTACCACTGAAGAATTACTGACACGTGGATTCCGTAAAGCTTATCGGCAAGCTATAGAAGGCGTTTAATTTTAATTTCACAGTCGAGTTTGATGAATTTACTTTTTCTCCTGGTTGGTTTATCTTCACTGTTTTTTGCGTTATGGACAGCATATGGACTGTACAGGAGATATAAAGGGACTCTTCCGGAACGTCCCGCACAACGAAAAAGGTGGTTTGGTGTATGTGCAGACTTTTCAGAAACGGTGGGCATTCCAGTCAGCATTGTCAGGTTTTTTGTGTTGTTCTACACACCAGTTGGATTGGGTCCAGTATTCTATTTTATCTACTATCTGGTCATCCGGAACAAGGAGCCTATACCGCTGAAATCTCCGGAACGCAATCTGCAAATATCAAAAATTGAAAGCCACTATTTCGGTTCTTAGGTTACCATGACATCCGTCTCGTACCAGCATTCAGAAAAATTCCCGCTGGCAGGATTACGTTTTCTGGTAACCCGTCAGGACAGTACTGAATCTTCACTTTCCGGAATGCTAGAATCTCAGGGGGCTTCAGTACTTAATGCACAAATGACTCAAATAATTCCGACAGAATCATGGGAGTCGTTTGATGAAACTGTTCAGCAAATTTCAAACATTGACTGGGCTGTTTTCACCAGCAGAAATGGGGTAACTCACTGCTTGAGTCGTCTTAATGATTTGGAGGTTTCTGCTCAACAATTATTTTCGTCTATCAAAACTGCCTGCGTCGGCCAGGCAACTGCTTCCGTTCTGACTGACAATGGGATTACTCCGGAACTGGTTCCAGAACATTTTCAAAGCGAGGGGCTGATTGATGCTTTTAAGCAGCATGATTTATTTGAAAAACGATGTTGGTTGATTCAAGCTGAATCTCCGCGGAAAATCTTGCGGGATTCCCTGCAAAAAATGGGGGCTCAAATCATCTTAACTCCAGTTTACAGGAATGTCCCTGCGGCAGGAGATTACACTTTTTTGCTGGCTGAGCTTGAGCAGCAAAAATTGGATTGGATTTTGTTTGCAAGTCCATCTGCTGTTCAAAATTTTCACCAAATATTACCATCTGGATTTTGGGAGTCATTGGCTGCAGAACCAAAAATTGCCTGTCTTGGTAAAATTACTGCAAAGGCAGTGCGGGATTTTGGTTGGAGCGTTCAGGCTGCACCGAATATTCAAGACTTTGAACATCTTGTTCAAAGTCTTTGCGAAAGCAACTCACAAATATCAGAAAAAACATGAGTGATTCTCAAAATCTTCTTGTTACAATGCAAGGACCAGTTTCAGAGGTGGACGTTCTGGAGCATTTTACAGTACATCTTGAGCACAGTGCCTTTTCCATCCGTGACATTCATTACATAAACAGTCAATCAGCACTTTCGCTGTTAGTGCGGCTTGAACTTGCGGACTCCGCTGACATAGCTGTTCTGAGGAAGGAATTAGACATAGCGGCAAAAAAATATAATCTTGAGATACAGATTAATCCACTTAACGAAGCGCCTCCTGCTTCTCCTATATATCGTTATATTTTAACCCTGCTGAGTCAGCAACTTCGACCGGAGTTACTAACTAAACTGTTCCGTCAACTCCGTGAAAGGTCACTTCATGTGGCCGGAATCAGCCCATTGGAAGCAGATGATTTGCATGTTTTTGAAATAGAAATTCATGCTGAAAAACCAATAGATCGTCTGCAACTGATACATGGGCTGCTGGAACTTAAATCAGAATATCAACTTGATCTTGCCCTGCAGGCTGATGATCTAATTCGGCGCAACAAACGTTTGATTTTTCTGGATGCAGACATGACATTTATTCAATGTGAAATGATTAATGATATTAGTTATTTGGCAGGAAAAGAAGCTGAGGTTGCCGAAATAACACATCGTGCTATGGACGGGAAAATAAATTTTGACGATGCATTGCGCGGCAACGTGTAGCTCTACTTAAAGGAGTCCGGCTCAGTGATTTAGAACGACTTATTTTGAATATTCCATACACACCCGGAGTTGAACGCCTCGTTTACATTCTCAAAACACTTGGTAATAAAATTGGAATTGTGAGCGGTGGATTTACCAGAGTTATCGATCATATAAAACAGCGTTTCGATCTTGATTACGGATTTGCCAACACATTGGAAGTGAAAAACAGAGAATTAACCGGGGGCATCTTAGGAGACCCTCGATGGCCATCAAAAAGGTCTTATCCTCCGGGAAGTTGCTCTTAAAGAAAATATTCTTCCGGAACAAGTGACTGCAGTCGGTGATGGCGCCAACGATTTGGAAATGCTTTCCAGTGCCAGTTTGGGAATTGCTTTCAATGCCAAAAGTTTTTTGCGGGAACGTGCTGCCGGTAGCCTCTCTCTTCCTAACCTTGATGCACTGCTCTATTTTATAGAAATTTCCCGTAACGAAGTCAATGCCTTATTTAAGCGAGAGCGTGTAAAATGAATGAAAACGAATCAAAATATTACAGTCCTGAAGAAATCCGGAAAATCCAAGAAAGAGGAGTTCAAATTCCGGATCTCAGATCAGTTCTCATAGCCCGGGAAGTAAAACCTGAAAATATTCTTCCGGGATGCATCATCCATCCTTGTTCCAGAATCTCCGGAGCAAAAACACAAATTCATTCCTCAGCCCATATTGGATTGAGCGGTCCTGCTACTATAGAAAATAGTTGGATTGGGGAAAATGCTATTGTAGGAAATTTAGGACCTGTAACTCTAAAAGATACAGTTGTAGGCCCTCAAACTATACTCGGCTCAGGAGTTGCGGAAAATGCAGTTTTTTTGGGTAAAGAAACAATGATTAATGATTTTACAACCGGATTCGGATTCCGAGTCCGGAAGGGATCGCTCTATGAGGAAGACTCATCCTCTGCCCAACATACTGATACAAAAATGACAGTGCTTTTCCCCTGGACCACTTTGGGAAGTAATATTAATTTTTGTGATGCCCTGATTTCTGGAGGCACTGGACCGGAACTGGGTTATTTTAGTGAAGTTGGCAGCGGGAGTATTCATTTTAATTTTACTATCAGGGGCGATAAAGCAACTGCGTCTTTATTTGGTGATGTCTGCCAGGGTTTATTTTTGGATCAGGATCGTCTTTTTATTGGAGGAAACAATACTCTTTTGGGTCCGATCAAGGCAGATTTCGGTGTGATGACTGCGGCTGGATCCAGGAGCAATGGTATACTGTCGCCGGGATTGAATTTTGGGCATTCTTTACCAAAAGGCAAAATTGACTACGAACCGCGAATATTTTCAGGAGCATTGGGAATTGTTACAAAACAGGTTGATTTACTCGCGGAGTTGACTGCATTATTCCACTGGTATCAGCAAGTACGTATTGGTTGTATTTCCCAAACAACGGAACAAAAATTCGTTTATGAATCAGGACTGAATATAGTTGAATTAAATTATCAAGAACGTCTTTTCCAGTTGAGTCGTTATGTGGAAGCTTTGGAAGGATCTCTAAGCATATTCAGCGGCAGCAATAAAATGTCAAAAAAAGAAACGGCAGAACAAAGACAATTGTTGGAAAAATGGCCAAAAATTCAACAACAATTGGCAACACCAAAAGCATTTGAATTGTTGATTCCGGAATCCTTAACTAACGCTATTGCTCGAAAATTAGCTGAAGGTAAATTGGATTACACAGTTATAATCAAAGGAATGGATATAGAGGGGAAACAAAAAGGGAAGGATTGGCTCAACGCCATCGCGAATGGTGTCAGGAATATTATCAATTCGGAAATAGCAATGGACGGATAAGTTAGATAGAAGCGCATCTGGAGAAGATGCGCTCAACAAATTATGCTGCCAGTTTTGTTTTTGCTTCCTCCGCTACTTGGGCAAACAATGTAGGTTCTTCCATGGCTAAATATGCCAAGGTTCTACGATCCATTTCAATGTCCGCAGCTTTTAATCCATAAATGAACTGACTGTAGTTCATTCCATGTAAACGGACAGCAGCATTGATTCTCACTATCCAAAGTCGTCTAAAATCCCGTTTTTTCACTTTTCTGTCACGATAGCTAGACTCTCTTGAACGATCAACTGCATCTTTAACTGTACGTAAAAGACGACTCCGTCCTCCACGATAGCCTTTAGCCGCCTTAAAAAGAGATTTTTTTCGCTTTCTGGCGTGAACTGCTCTTTTAACTCTCATAAAAATTAATCTCAGTTTATCCGTTTGGAAGCATCATATCTACAGAGTTGGAGTCTGCAGCAGATACCATTGCTTTTTTGCGAAGTACACGTTTTGTATCCTGGTTGCGCTTACGCATACCGTGGCGTAAAAAAGCTCGTTTCCGCTTGTAACCTCCGCCTCCGGTTTTTTTAAAGCGCTTTGCAGCTCCGCGATGGGTTTTCATTTTCATAGCATTCCTACTTTCTTTTTTTGGGTGGAGCAAGGATCATATGCATTGAACGTCCTTCACTACTAATTGGCTGCTCCACAGTACCGTCGTCACCAATTTCAGCCTGAAATTTTTCTAGTAATTCTACACCTAAATCTTTATGGGCTATTTGACGTCCCATAAATCTGACACCAACTTTTACCTTGTCGCCATCTTCTAGAAAGCGAAGTGCATTCCGAAGTTTAAATTGAAAATCATGTTCTTCAATTTTAGGTTTCATTTTCACCTCTTTGAGATGAACTACTTTCTGATTTTGCCTTGCAACGTGATTTCGTTTACTTTGCTGGTATTTGAATTTACCATAATCCATCAAACGGCAGACAGGAGGCTTAGCTTTTGGAGATACTTCTACTAAATCCAAATTAGCAGCACGTGCCTTTTCAAGCGCATCATCTGTTGAAATAATTCCAACTTGCTCACCGTCTCCATCGATAAGCCGTATCTCATTGACACGAATCTGATCATTAATTCGTGTTGATTCTTCATTTCTTGTCGGAGGACGAGACCTTCGTATTCCTATGAGCTTTCTCTCTATTTGAATGAAACCCTGGTAGGCGCGGGCGGGATTGAACCGCCGACCCCTACCGTGTCGGGGTAGTGCTCTCCCACTGAGCTACGCGCCTGGATTATTATTAACAAACTCAGGATTGAGCGTCGGCACCGACCGACTCTTCCACCGGGAAACCCGGCAGTACCATAGGCGCAAGGGGACTTTACTTCTGTGTTCGGGATGGAAACAGGTGTTTCTCCCCTGCCAGAAGCACCGGCACTCAAGCCTGAGTTCGTGTGTTTGGAGGTTTTGGATTATAAGAGCAAATGAGAGGGTCTCTTCGGGTTTTAATCTTGTATTAAGTCAGGTCGCCCGGCCAATTAGTACCAGTCAGCTTCACATGTTGCCATGCTTCCACTTCCGGCCTATCAAACAGGTAATCTTCCTGCGGCCTTTGGGGACCTAATGGTCCGGGAGATCGCTCTTGGAGCCGGCTTCCCGCTTAGATGCTTTCAGCGGTTATCCGTTCCAGACGTAGCTACCCGGCAATGCTCCTGGCGGAACAACCGGATCACCAGAGGTCTGTCCACCCCGGTCCTCTCGTACTAAGGGCAGACCTCCTCAGATCTCCTGCGCCCGCGGCAGATAGGGACCGAAC
>JGI24923J38494_100161_pt1 | contig 34989 bp, 18 predicted proteins | sample LinPFosplate11_FD_38494 | JGI IMG/M metagenome (IMG submission 38494) | reverse complement strand
TGCAGGTCGACTCTAGAGGATCCCACGGCATTTCCCCGTAATGATTCCTTAGCCACCCGGCATCCGCTGCGACCACCAGGTAGTCACCGGGAGCAATTACCGTGGTAGCAGGAAAATCAAATCCTATGCCATCAACAAACCGCCATCCCCCCAGGTCAACTGCCAGCGCTCCACGGTTATACAGTTCCACAAATTCCGCGTTGCGGCCGTCAGAAGGAGCGTCATACATGATTTCATTGATGACAATATCCGTGTTTCGTGACGGTGTGTTGGCAACGTTCCTGCTGTGTCCGGAACCGCCAAACCATTCCACTCCCGGGGGATCAGACTGGAAACTCTCCTCGTCAAAATCCCTGTCAAAGCGGTGCGCATCCAGGACATTGTTGCCGGCAATGACGTAAATCCTGAGATTGCCGTTCTCCGCAACCGGAAAATCCACTTCCCGGCTTGCATATCCTCCGCCAGGGATACTGCCCTCAAGCATCACTGCATCGGAAAAATCCGGTTGTGATGCCACCGCAAAACCACCCAGGTCCAGCGTCTCCTGGCCGGGGGCATGAAGTTCCACCCAGTCGACTCGACCGCCATCGGTAAAGTGTACTTCACTGAGCCTGATCAGTTCAGTCTGATCAACTGGAATACTGGAGATAAAAGCATCCGCACCGAAAACAATATCTGAACTCCCTGAAGATGAATTGTGCACCTCCACGGCGATAACGTTCGTGCCAACCTGCAGAAACCCCGTGATATCCCCCTGCACAATAGACTCGTAGGTTCTCGCCTCATGGGAACTGGCCGCTGTCTGCCAGTCAATCACCCCGGCCGGCATCGAGTTGCGTCCAATCTCCTGGCCGTTGAGATACACCACAACGCCATCGTCAAAAAGGCCATTCAACTGGATCGATGCCGAAGAGAACAACTCGTTCCATTGAAATTCCCTGCGCAGGTAATAAGTGATCCTTCCCCCGGTGCTCCATGCAGTCTGGAATCCGGGTTCCGGCATCAACCGGCTATCCTTGCCAAAAAATCCCGGACCCTCATCCCATGTGGCATCATCAAAGTCCGGTTCACGCCAGACGCTTTCTTGATTGATGCCACCCTGGTCATACTTCCAACTCGACCCCACCTCAAGGACCTGCGTGACCTGGCCCTCGTCCTGCGCGGCGGCACTCCCCGGGGTGCCGTCCGGCTCAAGACTGATTCCCCAGTTACGCCAGTTGGAAGCCCCCCTGTTCTCCCTGATTAATCGCAAACTGTGCCCGGCCCCGTCCGCTGCAAGGGGCCACTTGCGCCCGTCATCATTATACTCAACGGACGCCCTGATGACCCCGTTCTTATCCTCCAGTTCCAACAGTTCACCGTCATTGCTTAACGCTCCTGACCAGGAGCCATAAATCTTTGTCGCAGCGGGAATGGCGTATGCCCCCCTCAGGGTTTGTTCATCAACCCCCGCTATAAGGATACGCTCAAAGGGCTGGATAAAGGATCTGTCCGGATTGGTCTCATTAAATCCGGGAAACTCATAATCAATTCCCCTTGAAAATCTCCAGTTGGCAATATCAAGGGGCGTCGCCGTCAGGTTATAGATCTCAAGATATTCAGGCTTGTCACCTTTCGGGTTGTAGTGAATCTCACTGAAAACCACCTGTTCGGCAGGCAGGACTGCACAAATCACTAAAAACAGGATCGAGACAAGAATGGGAATTGCGGGAGATCTCATATTTTATATGAACCGTAAGTTAACCGTACTATAGATGTTCACTTTCCCTTTTACCAGTAAACAGGAACGCATTTGCCTGAGCCGCCGCACTGGACAAAACCACTCTCCACGGGTAACTTGCATAAGGTAATTCCCACTCACATCCCCCTGTCATTATTATGCGCCCTCTCACCGTCACCCTAGCGGGTCTATACTTGTTCATCATCAACTCATTGGCTACCCCTGTCATTTCGGAGTTCATGGCATCAAACGATACCACCCTGCCCGATGAAGACGGTGATTTCTCAGACTGGGTCGAGATCGCCAACATGGGAATCACTGTCCTTGATCTTGCCGGCCATCATCTCACTGACGACGAGGGGGAACTCACCCGCTGGACTTTCCCCTCGGTCACCCTCGCTGCCGGGGCAAGGTTGGTGGTCTTTGCCTCGGGAAAAGACCGTACTAATCCGAATTCACAACTGCACACTGACTTTCAGCTCGAGGCCAACGGCGAATATCTTGCCCTCGTGGCCCCGGACGGAACCACTGTGCTTACCGAATTCTCGCCGTTCTACCCGCCGCAGAGTGAAGACCGATCCTATGGGCTGAGCAGTTTCACAGGAGGTCTTTCTGAAACCTTTGTTGCTGAAGACGCCACGGGGAAATATCTCATCCCGATCGATGACTCGCTGGGCAACACCTGGCAACAACCCTCACCCGGATTTGATGATTCATCGTGGAATACCGGAATCGCAGGGCTGGGCTGGGAAACCCCAGGAGGAGCCCTTGAGCCTCTGGTCACCACCAACATTAGAGACGAGATGCGCAACATGAATTCCTCGGGATTCTTTCGCTTTGAATTTAATTTCAACGCCACTGACAGGGAGATCCAGACACTTACGCTGAATACCAGGATTGATGACGGCTACGTCGCTTACTTGAATGGTGTTCAGGTTGCCGCTTACAACGCTCCTTCCCCGGTGCTCTGGAACTCAAAGGCGATCAGATCGGGACGATCGGATTCCCTCATTGTAGGAAATGCCTCCGAGCATGACATCACCGCTTCCGCAAGCCTCGTTACCGATGGTCCCAATGTGCTCGCAATCCACGGCCTGAACTCTTCGGCGGGCGGTTCCGATCTCCTCATCAAGCCCGAACTGGTGGCAGGCATTCAGGACCGGGGAACCAGCCTTAAGGGATTCTTCACCAACCCCACTCCGGGAAACCCGAACTCCGATGGTAGCGGGGCCGGCCCGATATTCGCCGATTACACCGACAAGCCACAGCGTCCCGGCGCCGGAGCCGACCTCGTCATCACTGCCGAGATCATCGGTATCAATGCCCCGGTAGCACAGGCTCAACTCATATACCGTGTCATGTTCGGCAATGAAACGACGCTGCCGATGAGCGAAACCCCGCCAGACTCAGGCAACTACACGGCAACGATTCCCGCCGGCTCCTTCAGCAGCGGCGACATGATCCGGTGGCGCTGCACAGCCACCGATGAAGCGGGATTCGAGACACTCGAGCCGCCATTCCCATCCTCAACTGACTCGCACCGGTATGTCGGCACAGTGGCAAGCGACCTCGGCGTGGAGACAAACCTGCCCGTAGTCGAGTTGTTCCTGCAAAATCCCTCGGCGGCAGGAACAACATCAGGAACCCGCGGCGCGATATTCTACCTGGGTGAGCTTTACGACAACATCTTCCTCAGCCGGCACGGGCAATCCACCGGGGGCTTCATCAAGAAAAGCTTCAATATCGACTTCAACAAGACCCAGCGCTTCCGCTGGAATCCTGACGAGAAACGTGTCAAGGACATAGACCTGCTCACCAACTGGGCGGACAAGTCAAAGGTACGTCACGTGTTTTCCTACGAGATCATGCGCAATGCCGGCGTCCATGCCCACTTTGCCTACACTGTACGGGTGCAGCAGAACGGTGAGTTCTTCAGCACCGCCGACTTTATCGAGGACGCCGACGAGGTCTATCTCGAGCGCACCGGCCTCAACCCGGAAGGTGTACTCTACAAGGTTTACAGCAATCAGCTCAACAACACATCCAATATTGGTGGAGTAGAGAAGAAAAACCGCAAGGAGGAAAACAATGCCGACCTGCAGGCCCTGATCAACGGGCTCAATAACAACAGCGGCGAGGCACTCTGGAACTACATCTATGACAATGTCAACATCCCGATGTGCATCAACATGTGTGCCGCCAACTGCGTCATCCGCAACACCGACATGCATCGCAAGAACTGGTATATTTACCGCGACACCGGGCGCTCGGACGAATGGGCCATCCTGCCCTGGGACCTCGACCTCGCCCATGGCCGTAAATGGAATGGTTCCGACACCTACTTCGACAACAACCTTTTCTCGACAGGAGTTATCCAGGTGGGCACATCGGTAAAGCTGGTGTCACTGCTCTGGGGTCGCACTGAAACACGGGATATGCTGATGCGCCGGATACGAACCCTTTCCGATCAGTATCTCCAGCCGGCTGACACTCCCTACGCGGAGCGCTACCTTGAAAGGCGCCTCGACGAGCAATCCGCCCTGATTAACCCGCCTGAAATCTCGCCCTCCGATGCAAGGGCTGACTTCATCAAGTGGGGATCATGGGTGCAAAGCAACGGTTCATCTGTCTCCTACACCTCCAGCCATCCCGATGTTGAGGACATGGCAGAGGCCATTGGACGCTGGAAAAACGAGTATCTACCCGGGCGGCGCGCCTACATCTACAGCTCTTCAGCAGGGCTTCCCGAACCTCAAAGTGGTCAATTATCCTTCGTATTCACTCCCCTGCTGGCAAGCGGGGCAGAAGCGACAACCAATATCCCAGGTGATGGCTCAGATGGCTCAGCGTGGACGCTGCCCGGCTTCGATGATTCCCTGTGGACTGCCGGCACAACCGGAATCGGTTTCGACAACGGCCCAAAATACCTGCCACTCATCGGCACTGATACAAATTCCGCAATGCGCAATATCCAGACCACCTCCTATACGCGCATCGAGTTTGAGGCAACCGACCCGTCAACCTACCAGTCCCTGCAGTTGCACATGAAATTTGACGACGGCTTTATCGCCTACATCAACGGCACCAGGGTGCACCAGATGAACTCCCCCGCATCACCTTCCTGGAACTCCGCTGCTACAGCCTCCCATGAGGCCGACATCAATGAATTTGATATTTTTGATATAAGTCATCACCTCGACACGCTGATTGACGGAACTAATATACTCGCAATTCACGGCATGAACGTAGGCGCCGGTAGCAGTGACTTTCTTGTCCTTCCCGAGTTGTATGCCGGAGTTGCGGATTCCGAAGGCAGTAATGAACCTGCCATCCAATTCGGCAACATTGAGTTCAACCCGGTTTCCCGTAACCAGGATGAGGAGTTTATCGAACTGATCAACGCCAACAACATCGCGGTGGATGTCTCAAGCTGGACAATCAACGGCGGCATTGAGTTCGAGATTCCGCCGGGAACCGTCATTCCCGCCGGCGGCAAGCTCTACCTCAGCCCGGATGTAAGGGCTTTCCGGGCCCGCCTGGCCAGCCCGCGGGGCGGGCAGTCCAATTTCGTGGTTGGCGCTTACAGTGGACATCTTTCCAATGTTGGTGAAACCCTCAACCTCAATGATGCAGCAGGACTCAAAAACAGCACGCTCACCTACATCGGGGATCCAAGCGACGCCCAACTCTATCTGGTGGTCTCAGAGCTTCATTACCACCCCCCGGGCAACGGGCTGACCGAGTTCATCGAACTGATGAACATCAGCAGCGAGACCACCCTCAACCTGGAAGGTGTCCGTTTCACCGATGGCATCGACTTTGACTTTACCTCCGGCAACATCACTTCCCTGGCACCCGGAGAACGTGTATTGGTTGTCCGTGACGTGAGCGCCTTCGAACTCGAGTTTGGTCCTGACCTGCCGGTTGCAGGAGCCTTCAGCGACGGCGGGGCACTGGGCAATGGCGGGGAACGCATCAAGCTGGAAGATGCTGAAAACGGCACCATCCGTCAGTTCGAATACAACGACAAGGACCCCTGGCCTACCACTGCCGACGGTGGCGGCGACAGCCTTGTTCTGGTTGCCCCCGAATCAGCACCCGACCATAAACTTCCCGCCAGTTGGGTTTCAGCAAGCCCGTCACCCGGCACATCGGGCAGTGGGTTCTCCGGTGACCCGGAGGCAGATAATGACGATGACGGGCTTAATGCCTTCCTTGAATACGCTCTCGGAACTGATGATCACTCAGCAAGCTCAGGACCTCACGCAATATCCGTCGCCATTCTCGACAATTCAGCCGCCTTCACCTATCGCCAGAACACTGCTGCCACTGACGTTACCTTCATCGTTGAAATCAGCAGCGACCTGAAAAGCTGGATTGACGCTGCAACACTCAACCTGGTTGAAATTTCCCGCGTCAGCAACGGGGACGGATCCGAGTCGGTCACTGTCAACCTCCCCGAGCCCATCTCAGGGCAGGACTTCCGGGCTTTCCGCCTGAAAGTAATACGCTGAAGGAATTTCCGCTCATCCATTATTTGGCAATCTTCAAGGAGTGCAGGACATGATTCCGCTTACAGGAATTGCCCCTTTTTTGCCGGGAAAACTTTGTGAATATCCATTTTTCGTGAGGATTCTTCATGTAAATTAACCTTGCGGACTGCTGTGATTACACAAAACTCCCATTACAACGGTGAGAAACACCGCCCACAGGTAGTTTAATCAATTATCAAAGCGGGCTTGCAGTACAACCCCCAATTTGGTATTTCCGGTAAACCTTAAAATCGGAGTTATTTAAACAACCAGTTTCCAAAATTATTTTATTGCTATGCCTACTGAATCTACCGTCGAGTCTGCTGATCCCGCTGCTGTCGAGAAATTAAAGGACTCAGCCGAACGCGTCCGCACCGAACTCGGTAAAGTCATCATCGGCCAAGACGAAGTCATTGAGCAGGTTCTGATCGCCATTTTCACCCGCAATCACGCACTGCTCGTTGGTGTGCCCGGCCTGGCTAAAACACTTTTAATCTCAAGCCTGGCCGAGTCCCTTCATCTTAACTACAAGCGCATCCAGTTCACCCCGGACCTGATGCCATCCGACATCACAGGAACCGAGGTAATCTACTCGGACCCGACGACAAACGAACGACAGTTCAAGTTCCTCTCCGGGCCGATCTTCGCCAACATCGTCCTTGCTGACGAAATCAACCGCACACCACCAAAGACGCAGGCAGCCATGCTCGAGTCAATGCAGGAGCGTCAAGTTTCTATTGGCGGGAAGGATCACTCCCTGCCCGACCCGTTCTTCGTCCTCGCCACTCAAAACCCTATCGAGCAGGAAGGCACCTACCCCCTGCCGGAAGCACAACTCGACCGCTTCATGTTCATGATTAAGGTCGACTATCCTTCCGAGGAGGAGGAGTTCGAGATCATGCGTGCCTATACCGGTTCGCAAACGGCAAGTCCGCAGCCGGTATTGACCGGTGAGGATATCATCGCCATCCAGAAAGCGGTTCGCTCGGTTCCGGTTGCTGAACACGTCATGCGCTACGCTGAAAAACTGGTACGCGTCACCCGCCCCGGAGCGGACGAGGCACTCGACTTCTGTAACAAGTGGCTTGCCTGGGGAGCCGGTCCACGTGCCGGTCTCGCCCTGATAATTGCCGCCAAGGCTCACGCCCTGCTTAACGGGCAGAATCATGTCGGCTGCAGCAACATTGCCACTGTTGCCCCACCAATTTTCCGTCATCGTATCATCCCCAACTTTGCCGCCCAGAGCGAAGGTCTCGATGCTGATGCCATTACCGCAAAAATCATTGAGGCGATTCCACAGCACCAGTGAAAATAACCGGGACGGAATATTCAGCTTACCTGCCATCAACCGGTTACCGAAAAATGAGATCTGACCAACTGTTCACAAGGTGAACACAGACTCCCTAAATCTACTGGACGCCGGAACGCTTGCCCGCGCCGACAAACTCGGCATGGCGGCGCGTTTCATTGTCGAGGGCTACATGGCCGGCGAGCATAAGTCACCGTATCGCGGTTTTGCCATCGAGTTCTCCCAACATCGTGAATATTCCCCCGGTGACGATGTCCGTCACCTCGACTGGAAAGTGCTGGGCAAGACCGACCGCTATTATATCAAGCAATACGAGCAGGAGACAAATTTTGTCGCGCACCTGTTGATTGACGGCAGTGAGTCGATGAAATACGGCTCCGGGGATACTACCAAACTCGATTATGCCAAGATGGCCATTGCCTGCCTGGCATTCCTCATCATCAAGCAGCGCGATGCCGTGTCCCTCTCGCTCTTTGACAACGAAACACGTGATGAACTTCCGCGCGGCAATACCCAGAATCACCTGTTCAATATCCTTGAACGACTCACCGCATTTGATGCAAGCGGGGAAACCGACCTCCCGGGTCAACTGCACAACATCGCAAAGAAATCACAACGCAAGGGACTGGTGATTGTCGCCAGTGATTTCTTTGATGATGAAGACGCGATCCTCGACGCGGTTCAGCACCTGCGCTTTGTCGGGCACGAGGTAATTGCCCTGCAGGTGCTCGACCACGATGAACTCGATTTTCCTTTTTCAGGCCTCATTGAGTTTGAGGGCATGGAAAACATTCCCAATATCAAGACACGTCCTTCCGAAATCCGGAAAAGCTACCTTGAGGAATTCAAGGCATTCCAGGAGAAACTCGAGCAGGGCTTCCGTCGCAACTCCTGCCATTTCGTCCAGTGTGACACCTCAAGGCCGCTTGAGGATGTCCTCGGTTCGTACCTCACCTTCCGTCGGGAGATGTCAGGCAAATAATCAATGAGCTTCCTGAATTCAGCGATGCTCTTCGGCATGACCGCCCTGGCCATACCCGTCATCGTGCACCTGCTGAACCGGCGACGGTTCAAGAAACTGCCATGGGCCGCCATGCGCTTCCTGCAAGTCAGCCTGGAACGCAATCAGCGCCGGATGAAGGTGGAAGACTGGATACTGCTGCTACTGCGCCTGGCGATCGTCGCGCTGCTTGCCCTCGCTCTCGCGCGACCCGCAGCAGCCTGGCTTGATTCACAATCCCTCGGGTCAAAGATTGCCTCCTCGATCATTATTGACTCCTCCGGCAGCATGACCCGGAAGGATCAGGGCACAGAAAAGACACGCTTCGAACTCGCACGCGAATTTGGCTCCGAGGTCGTCACGGCACTACCTCGCGGATCCGCCGCAGCTGTCATATTCGCGGCAAATTCCACCGGTTCCGGAATCACTGAGCCAACACATGACCTAGTGCGTGCAGAAAAAATCCTCTCAGGGGACAATTCCGCCAACCTCACCAATCGCAGCAGCGACCTGATGCCGGCAGTTAAAGCCGCGCTCGCTTCACTCGAGAGTCGTTCTGCCGCCCAGAAGGAGCTGATATTAATCACTGATGGTGACGCGAATGCCTGGAATCAGTTCGAGTCAATAATGCGATCACTTGAGAGTTCCCCTGAGGATATCAGGACTGTAATCGCGGTGATTGGCCAAAGCCCGGGTGAAAACCTGGCAATCACGCGACTCGCGCAGAACACTCCGGTTACAGCCGTCGGTCAACCGGTTCGCCTCGCCGTGGAGGTTAGCAACTTCGGCAGCATTGACGCGGATGACATCCCCATACAGCTCATCATTAACGGCAACCCCTCAGGCGACCCGGTGGAAATTGAATCCCTGCCACCGGGCGAAGCCAGGACACTGACCCTGTTTGCGCAGTTGCCATCTCCCGGATTACACCAACTCGGTGTCTCTATCCCGGGAAATGATGCCTCATCCACTGATGACAGCCGTGTGCTGGTGGTGCGGGCAATTGAAAAAGAACGTGCCCTTCTCATTGATGGCCTACCCTCAAGAAACCCGACTGATGCGGAAACCTTCTTCCTGGAGAATGCCCTGGTACCCGTTCCGCCCGAGTTGAAGGATTCATTTTTCCTGGGAGCCGACCGCCTCACCGTAGCAGGGCTTGAAGAAATTAAGGATCCCGAGCTTGCCGGGTATCGCGCAGTTTTCCTTGCCAATGTCCAGGACTTTTCGTCTGAGGTCACCAACAAGCTGAAAAACTTCATCATTAACGGGGGCGGGCTGATCGTCTTCCCGGGTAACAACATCAATGCCTCCTGGTACAATTCCGAACTGCACAAGAAGAACGGCATCCTGCCGGCGGAATTTGGAGAGATTATTCCAGGGGAAAACGATGTAACCGAACTAAGGTTGCAGGCAAGCGGCTACGATCACCCGCTGGTCGAGCTCTGGAACGACCCCGGGGCCGGCACCCTCGCCGAGGTTAACATTCGCAAGGCATTTGAGTTACGCCTCACCCCGGTAACCGGGCAACCAAGCCAAGCAATGCCAGCAGCACGGGTGGTGTTGCGCTATAACACCGGGTCACCGGCAGTTGTCGAATCAGACCTCGGGCTTGGTAAGGTTTATCAGTTCAGTACCACTGCGGACACTGAATGGAATAATCTTCCGGTGCAGCCGGCATTCCTGCCTATCGTGCACCGTGTCTTCGGAAGCGTCCTGGCCCGCGGCGATGCCGGGCTCAATATCAGCGTTGGCGACTCCTTTGTGCGCCGTGGTCCCGCCGAGTGGAAAAACAAGAAAGCTCAGATCTACAAGCCGAACTCAGGAGGCATCGGTGACAAAATTACAATCACTGCAGATGGTGACGGCTCACGGGTTACCTACGATGCAGTGCAAACCGCGGGAGTTTACGAGCTCTCGGTTCCCGGGATGCTGCCACTTACCTTCGCTGCCACGGCAGACCCTAACGAATCGAATCCGGAACCTCTCTCCGAAGCACAAATTCAACGCCTTAAGGGGGTAGCCGACATCATTTATGCCACGGCAGGCGGGCAGTTGTCCGAGTTACTTGACCGCGAGCGTTCCGGCACTGAACTCTGGCCATTTTTTCTTTTAGCCGCCGGCCTGCTAGCCATCATCGAACTTTTCCTCTCGCAGCGATTTAGCCAGGAGAAATAAGCCGCCAGAAAACCTTGAACGCATTGCTACTCAAACTCCTCGGGCTGCCCACTGAAGACAACGCTTCAGTGGTGGATCACTCGTGGGGAATTGCCCCGCTTCTCAATCCGTCAATCATCGCGGTGGCAGCTATCACCCTTGCAGTAATCGCCTGGTTTGCATACCGCTCCACACCCAGGGACATCTCCGCCAAGTACCGTAGAATCATGACGTTCATGCGCATGGTGTTCTTTGCAATGCTTCTCGGCCTCTTGTTGCGTCCCGTCCTCAAGCTCACGCTTAAACGCGAGGAACAACGGACCCTTGCCGTGCTCGTCGATGCCTCTGCCAGCATGAGCATTGTGGATCAGAGAACCTCTGCTGAGGATCGTTCCCGTGCCGCCATCGCGTCAGGAAAACTCAAACCAGACGCCGGTCTCGACACCCCTCCGCCTGCAGCTTCCTCTCCTGCACCGGCGAGGTCCAAGGTTGCCGAGTCGGTCTTGAACAATCCTGAGCTTAACCTGATTGAATCCCTCTCGGAAAAAGTCAATATCGTGCGCCACAGCTTTGCGGGCAAACTCCACCCGGAAGAAACCGCCAATGACCCCACCCTGCCGGAAACCGCCCTGGGCGATGCCATGATTGAAACCCTGCGTCGCCACAGTGCCGACGACCTCGGTGGCGTCCTGCTTATTACCGACGGGGTCAGTAATGAGGGCATAACACCCCTTGCCGCAGCAAAAACGCTCCGCGACCGGGGCATACGCGTATTCACATACGGTGTCGGCACGACTGATTCCCGGGATGTCGCCATAGAATCCATCGAGATGCCCACAGTTGCGCTGGCCGAGGACGCGGTTCCAATAACCGTGCGGATCCGCCAGCGCGGACTCGCCGGAGAAGTTGCCAAGGTCACCGTTGCCATGGCCGGTGTCAGCGCCGGGGTAAAGGAAATTATACTTGATGGTTCCGGGGAGCAGGAAGTCACCATTTCCATCATTCCGAACAAGCCCGACGAATACCAGATCGAGGCGAGAATAGAAACCTCGGGAGGTGAAATTATTGAAGCCAACAATACCCTGAAGCGCAGTCTCCGCGTGATTGATTCCTCCCTTAAGGTCCTTATGGTCGAGAGTGCCCCGCGATGGGAATTTAAATACATCCAGGCAATGCTGTTGCGCGAAAAGCGCATTGATCTTGATTGTTATCTTGCCACTGTCGATCCCGCAGTCGCCCGTGCTAAAGACAACCCCTACATTGAGAATTTTCCGGAGCGCCGCGAGGATCTCTTCGGTTACGACCTGATCCTCTTCGGTGACATTGATCCTGCCAAGTTGCCCGATAACGCCATGGAGAACATTACCTCCTTTGTCTCCGATGGCAGTGGTTCCCTGGTTATCCTCGCCGGCAAGCACTTTACACCCGCTTCCTACAGGAACACCGAACTGGAACGCCTCCTGCCAATCGAACTCTCACCGACCCGACTGGGTACTAATACGGCAATTGCCAACCGTCCGGTTCGACTGCAGTTGACCGAGGCAGGCCTCGCAGAAGGATTCCTTAACCTCGAGGAAGACCCCGACCTGGCAGAGGCGCGCTGGGCAAAATTGCCACCAATTTACTGGGTCACAAAAACCGAACGCGCCAAACCGGCTGCAAAAACATACCTGGTTCACCCTGATGGCGACTATCCGGTAATCGCAATGCAGCGCTACGGGGCAGGCGAAGTCATGTGGATCGGGACCGAGAACACCTGGCGCTGGCGACGCAACACCGGTGACCTTTACCATACCCGCTTTTGGGGACAGATCGTGCAACGCATGGCCGGGCGCCGCCTGGCCACGGGTTCACGCCGCAGCGAGTTGCGCAGCGACCGCACCGTGGCCCGCGAGGGGGAACGCTTCACTGTCTTTGCACGACTGCTTGATCAGAATTTCCGGCCGCGCAATGATGAGACCATCAAGGCCATCCTTAATGGCAGCGGCAACCAGCCTGAACCACAACGCACGGTTACCCTGCGTGCAATCCCCGGTTCTCCCGGTGAATACCGCGCTGAATTCCCTGCCGGCAAGCCCGGACGCTACAAACTCGGCCTGCCTGATGATTCCGACGGAGGAATTGACCTCACAGTGAGGGGCACGGATCGTGAATTTGCACAAACAGCAATGGATAAACACACCCTGCAGGAGATCGCCGGCATTACCGGCGGTTTATTCCTTCGCGAGGAGGATCTCCATAAACTCCCCGACATCATCGAGCTTGAGCCCGCAGAAATCCTGCTCGGGCGCGAATCCGAACTGTGGAACTCCCCGCTCTACTTTATCCTGCTACTCCTGCCGCTGACCATTGAATGGTTCATGCGGAAATTCGCCGAGCTTAAATAACTCTAACGGTGGCCGAAGCAATTACATCATCCCGGAAGCTTATCAGCCGCAGCGGCCTGCTGAGCCGCCGTCTCAGCAGTGCCGGCAGCAAACTTGTCGCCACTGAATTTGTACGCCGCCTTGCAACCACCATCGCACTGAGCCTTCTGCTCTTTAGCCTGACACTGCTCTTCGACTGGCTTGCCGAGTTATCCGTTACCAACCGCCAAATCCTGCTGACTGCCATCTCGGCAGTTGCCGGCGGACACCTGATCTGGACGCTGGCATCCCTCATTACCCACCAGCGCAGCCAGGAGGAAATCGCATTAATGGTTGAACATGATCATCCGGGTTTCGACAGCCGGCTCATCAGTGCGGTTCAATTCGCCGCAGGTAAAGCCGCCGTCCCCGCCAATGCACCGGCATCCATGGTCAAGGCGATGGTCGCGGAAACCGAACGCGAGGCCCGCCGTTTTCAATTTGGTAGCATTGTCGACCGGCGAAAAATGGCACGGGCAATCCTGTTGCTCATTGGTGTTGCCGTGCTCGCGGCAACCGGCGCCCTGATGATCGGGAAGGAAAACCTTAATATACTCCTTGCCCGTGCATTTGGCGCCACCACACCCATCCCGCATGAAACCAGGATTACTCAATTTCCCGAAGACATGCAGGTGGGTATTGGTGATACAATTGAGCTCAATTTCATTGCCGAGAGCATAACCGGCGATGCTGGGCTCCCCGATGAAGGTAAACTTTCAGTCACTTACGAAAACGGGCGCAACGAAACACTGATACTGCCACGCATTAAAATAAAGCCGGAGAATTACACGCTGGCTCAGGACAAAACGAATAAAAAGATCGTACCGGTGCTGATGCCCGGAAAAGCAATAGCGAACATCTATACCGTAACGATTGCCGATATACAGGAATCATTTTATTTTCAGGCAACAATTAATGATGCGCAGACGGGAAAAATTAAAGTGACGGCACTGGAACGCCCAAGGGTTGAAAGCATCAAGGGGATCCAGACCTATCCCGCCTTCACCGGACTGCCACCAACCTCACATACTCCAGGAGACTTTGTGCTGTTTCCCGGAGGAGAATTGGAGCTGGAAATCAAGTCGACCAAGGAACTCTCCGGGGGAACATTACAGTTCATCGACAATGACATTAAAATCCCCGTGGAAATTGACAGCACAGACCCGAAAATTTCCACAATACGGATCTCAATCCCTCCGGAAAACCTCTCCGGTTTCACTGTCTCGCTGACCGACACCGAACAAATGCAATCCAGGGACGACGTCGTCTACCGGGTATCACTGCTCGCTGACCGGGCACCGGAAATACGCATAACCTATCCGAGAAGAACGGAGGAACTGGCCACGCGCAAGGCCCGCTTCCTTATTCATTACGAGGCTACCGACCGCTTCGGCATCGCATCAGTCAATTTACGCTACCGCCGCGGCAGCGCAGAACCGGGGACTCTTGCAATGAGCATTCCACAAAACACCCCGAAATCCGTCAACGAGGCGTTTGACTGGGATCTCAACAAGTTGCAGCCGGGACTCACCGAGGGCGATGAAGTGGAATACTGGCTGGAGGCTACCGACCAGAACGCTGCCAGCGCGAACACCGGCAGCAGCGAACATCTGCTGATCCGGGTGGTAACCCCGGAGGAAAAACGGGCTGATCTTCTCGGCAGGGCATCCGACGCACTTGGAAACGTGGGAGAAGCGACAGCTGACCAGGAACGCCTCAATAATGACCTGGAAACTGTAATTCGCAGTAATGTGCGCCGCAAACCTGTTATTCCGAAGAAAGATTGATCTCTGGCATCTGGCCAGAACTAACTTAGAATTAATATTGTTATGATCGTTCCGCGCATTCTCAAAATCGCTTCAGTATTAACACTGCTTACCATAGCCGGAGAATCATTTGGCGCTTACCCTGACGCCACTCTTCTCAACCAGGAACGCAAACAACAACGCATTCAGGATTCCACCCGCCGGACCGGCGACCAGCTTGATGTCCTGGTTGACGAGTTTGAACGTAATGGGCTCGCCGGTGCCGACCTTGATGTCCTCAAGGCAATCCGCCGGGTTCTTGGGAGCTTATCCAGTAAGCAAATGGCTGATATTGTAACCCTGCTGGGTGGAGCAAGGGCAAATCCGGGGGATCCGGGTGCCGGAGCCAAGGTGCTGGGAGCCTACGCCGGGCAGAAAAGTGTCATCGTGCAGTTGCGTCGAATCCTCCTCGAGTATCAGACTCAGGTTGCGCTCTTTGAGCTTGCCCGACACGTACGTGAACTTGGCAACCGGCAAACCAGTAACCTGCATGAGGGGATAGCACTTGCCTCCTCCTCCTTTGAAGCCTCAAGGCCGAATCATTCCGAGCAGATCTCACTGCAACTGCAGTCCACTGAACAAAAGTCACTGAGTGCCGAAGCGGAAATCATTAACGACAAGCTTAAATCCATTACAGAGCTGACAGCCGGATCACCTGACCTGAGGCCCAAAAAAGCCGTGGCGTTTACCACCGAGGCCGGATTAATCGAGACCCTCACCAAGGCAACCCAGGAAATCACCAACAAGCGTATCATGAGCGCGGTTTCCCTTGAGAAGACCTCCCGCGACAACCTCTGGAAACTGGCAAAAATCCTTGAGCCCGAAAAAGATGACCTGGAAAAAATGATCGAGGCACTTGAACGCCTTGACGACATCATTGATGAAGAAACCAAGATTACGGAAGCTACTGAAAAACTCGGCAAGGACGAAGAGCGCAACCAGCTCAAGGTGGAATTTCCCCAGCATGTGAAAAACCAGATTCAACAGTATGAGAAGGCTGTTGAGCGAACTGAAAAACAAGTCGAGCAGATCCGGAAGCAGGTCGCAGCCCAGATCAAGAACGCCGAGCAGAGAGTTGAGGATGCCGAAAAGCGAGTTGAAGAGGCCGAAAAGCGAGTTGAAGAGGCCAGGAAGAACAACAACCCCGGGGCAATCAAAGCCCAAGAGCGCAACGTTGATCAACAAAACAGGCAGGTTGATCAACAAAGAAAGCAAGTCGATCAACAAAAGCGGCAAGGCGAGAAGAGGATTGAGCAGGTCGAGAAGAGAGTCGAACGGGATGAAGCCAAGCTGAGAGAAACGATCGCCAATGCCGAGGCACAGGCCCTGGCCACCAAGCTTCCTTCGCCTGATGAAAACCAGGCTGTTGATATCGCCAAGAATCAGGGCGAGGTCGCCGATCTCACGGATTTCCTCAGCACTGAGCTCACCGATGTCGCACCTGAAGCCGCAACGGCCCTTGAGCAGTCCACCGCTCCGATGCAGGAGGCACGCGCGGCTCTCAACGATGCCAGGAAAAATACAGCGGCAAGGCGGGAAGCGGCACTGCCTGAAGAAAAAGCCGCTCTTGAGAAGTTAGCCGAGGCCCGCGAGGAACTCGTCGAGCAGATTAGCGAATCCGAGGCAGTCACCGAGATTGCCGGCGATAAGATCGAGGCCCTTGAAGACCTGCTGGAGACAGTCCAGGAAATAAAGGCTGAGGAAGAAGCTCTGAAAACCGCGGCAGCGGAAAACGAAAAAGCCGGCGACAGTGGTGCTCTGCAGGAAAAGGCGGCGGATCAGGCCGCACTCGAGGCCGCGACCGGGGAAGCCGCTGCTGAAGCTGCCCAACAGGAAGTTGCTGAGGCTGCTGCTGCACTGGCTGAAGCAATGGCAGCCATGGCCGAATCAGGGGCTAAACTGGCGGGAAGCGAAAATGCACCCGAGGCGCAGCAACAAGCCATCGACAAACTCGGGGAAGCCGAGCAGGCGATTGCCAATGAAATCGCCAACCTGGAAGCCGCCGCTGAAGAACTTGCCCAGGTCGAGGAATTGCTGGAAAAACTTGAACCCATCATTGAGGAGCAGGCTGCATTGAATGAAACCACTGCCGAGGCAGCCTCCCCTGAAGGTTCCCCTGAAGGTAATGAAGCGCTGGCCAAAGAGCAATCCGCCTTGCAGGAACAAACCGGAGATCTTGCCGCGCAAGCCGCTGAAGTGGCACCACAGGCTGCTACAGAACTTGGACAGGCGGAAAATAAACAGGAAAGTGCGACCGGTGAGTTGACCTCGGGCGACCCGGGCGCTGCCACCCCAGAGCAAAGTGGCGCACTCAATGACCTTAATGAAGCAAAGGCCGCCCTGCAGGAACAAGCCGCCGAACTCGCTGAATCCTTAGGTCAACCTGCCCCCATAGATCCTTCCGCCCTGGCAGAGGCTGCTGAAGCAATCGCAGAAGCCCAGGCCGCAGTTTCTGAAGCACAGGAATCACTCGCCGCCACCGAGAACGCTGCCACCGAGCTTGCGCAACGGCAGGAGGCGCTTGCAGAGGCGGTCGGGGAAGCCGCAGGAGCTGCCCCGGACAGCCCCGCACTTGGAGAAGCCGCGCAAGCCACTGAAGCAGCCGCGGGCGAACTCGCTGCAGGGGATCTTGCCGGAGCTATTGAAAAAATGGAAGCCGCACAAGCCGCCCTTGGCGAAGCCGCCGCCGAGGGTGAAGGTCAGGGCGAGGGTCAGGGCGAGGGTCAGGGCGAAGGTCAGGGCGAAGGTCAGGGTGAAGGTCAGGGTGAAGGTCAGGGTGAAGGTCAGGGTGAAGGTCAGGGTGAAGGTCAGGGTGAAGGTCAGGGTGAAGGTCAGGGTGAAGGTCAGGGCTCACCAAGTGAATTTCAAGACGAGCAGGCAGCCATTCAGGAACTTACAGAACAGTTGGCAGCTGCCGGGCTGAGCGAAGCAGCAGCACCACTGGGAGAAGCATCCGCGGCAATCAGTCCACTTGCAGCCGGGGCACAACCGGGTGGCGCTCTTCCCTCATCAGCCCAGGGCGCACTTGGTCAAGCTCAAAACGCACTTGGTCAGGCCCAGAGTGCCGCCGCCGCCGGCCAGGGTACCCCGGCACAAAGCAATGCGCAGGCCGCCGCTTCCGCTCTCGCTGAAGCTGCCGCCGCTGTTGCTCTGGCTGAAGCCGGACTGGGAAGTGGCGAGGGTGAAGGTCAGGGTGAAGGTCAGGGTGAAGGTCAGGGTGAAGGTCAGGGTCAGGGTCAGGGTCAGGGTCAGGGTCAGGGTCAGGGTCAGGGTCAGGGTCAGGGTCAGGGTCAGGGTCAGGGTCAGGGCCAGGGTCAACCCTCCCCACAGGGCACCGGTGATCAGGGAAACTACTCCGGAACGGGAGGGACCGAAGGTCCGAAACGTAATGAGCGCGGCAGCAGTAAATTCATTGGCCTGCCCGAGCGTGACCGCGGCACGATCAACCAGTCCAAAGCTGATGCTTACCCCGCTGAATACGGTTCCTTAATCCAGCAATACCTCAAGAACCTCTCTGATAAAGCCACCGACAAATAATCTCCTGTAACCAGGGGTGAGATTTCCCATCCGCACCTTTGTATCTCCCTCCCGTGAAGATCATGTTGCCTTTTTTTCCCAATTTATTCAACCAAAGCGCATCTGTGGCAATGATTATCGTTGCCCTGTCGGTTTCATCCATAACGGCTGAAGTCCTTTTACCTGAATCTTCCGCCAAGGCCCGTCTTGATGACCCGGTCAAGGTTGACCCCGCCACCGAGAAGGTGATCCGCAGTTCTCTGGCATACCTGGCATCCAAGCAAGCCCCGAACGGTGCCTGGCTCGGCGAAAGCGGTGAGGAAGTACGTTATCCAATTGCCATCACCGCCTACTCACTGATGGCATTTCAAGCGGCAGGAAACCTCCCGGGTGAGGGAGAATTCGGCAAGAATGTCAACCTTGCCGTGCGTTACCTGCTTTCCGAAATCGATGAGCAGGGATTAATCGGCGACGAGAACAGTGGCCAGTATATGTATTTCCACGGCATTGCCAGCATCGCCCTGGGTGAACTTTTCGGGCAAACCGGGGATGACACGCTGCGCACAAAGCTGGAGAAAATGATAAAGGTGATCGTGAGCAGCCAGAACCCCCAGGGTGGTTGGCGCTATAAGCCAATCTCCCATGACGCCGATATCTCCGTCACTGTGCTCGCTGTAGTGGCATTGCGCGCGGCAAAAAACGGTGGCATTGCCGTTCCCCAGAAAACCATCGATGACGCAGTCGACTATGTTCGCAAATGCTTTAACGAGCGTGATGGAGGCTTCGGTTACCAGCCCGGGCAGGGATCGGGTTTTGCCCGCACCGCGGCAGCCATCTATTCGCTGCAGGTCTGTGGACACTATGACGACCCAAAGGTGGCCAGCGGCTCAAAGTACCTTAGCTCAAGGTTTAAACCGGGTGAACGCTGGTTCACTTACGGCAATTTCTACGCGGCTCCTGCACAATATATGATCGGTGGAAAAACCTGGTCCGACTGGTATTCCAACGTCAGCAGGGTGCTCAAGGAAAAGGTTCGCACCGACGACAAGGGCAACAACTTCTGGGAGAGGGAACTTGACGGCAGCAGCCCGGGACCGGTCTACTCAACCGCTGTCTACACCATGATCCTGGCAATGCCCTATCACTACCTGCCTCTCTATCAAAGATAGTTATTATAGATGCATTTCACGAAACTCGGGTCAGCAATATACGTTGCGGGTTTGTTTCTCCTTCTCTTATCGGATCAGAGCCGTTCGGAATTTCGAGTGGATATTGGCAACACTGACGGCACATGGTGGGGCGGTTTCGTTAAATCACAGGGCACTAAACTGGTCAAAACCAGAGATCATACAGGCACTCCTCTAGAGCAAAGCGAGGGTTCAGCAAGTATAGCAAAAACGGTTGACCTTGATAAGGCCGGGCGAATCATATTCTACGCACCCTCATCAGCCACTTCTTCCAAGGCCTATGAGGACGGTCCTCTTCCTGAACCCTGGAAGTCAAAAGCAGTAGGGACACTTCCACGGGGAGGCTCAGCCGAGGTCAAGAACGGAAGCATTATTATTGAAACATCCTCCCCGGAAACAAATTCAGGAGCCGATGCTTTCTATACCGCTTACCGGCCTTTGCCCAAGGATGATGCCTGTATCACTGCACGAATTTCCAGGATCGACACTTACGAGGAAACCACACAGAGCGGAATCACTATCCATGGCGAAAACGAAACAGGATCTCCCGGTGTGTTTCTCGCCCTCTCACACCGGCACCCTGCTGCAATGATCAAGTGGGGTGGCAGTTACTCCGGGGCCATCCCCAGGTTCTCCAGCGACATGATAACACGCGAAACTCCCCGCCAGGGAGTCAATATTGATATCGATGTCAGCGGAGCCATGCAATTGTTTCTGGTCGTCCGGGACGGGGGCGACGGGTCTCAATCCGATTGGGCCAACTGGATCCATCCCCGTATCACCACCTCGGGCACGCATCGGGCGCTCACAGAATTAAACTGGAAATCGGCGACGACCGGATGGGGCAAGGTATATAAGAACAAGAACGCCGCCGGCGGGGAAATGCGACTGGGGGAGGAACCGATCGAGTATGGCATTGGCACCCACGCCAACTCAATCATCGAATTTGATCTGCCTCCGGGAACAACCCGCTTCAGGGCCACTGCCGGCATCGACGATGCGGCGCCACAAGGCCCAAGTGTAAAGTTCATGGTTTATACTGCCGATCCCGGTTCTTCGTTTGCCGACATGCCAAAGGCTCACTATGACTCACGAAACGGCCCTAATGCCGGGCAATGGCTGCGATTGGTACGAAGCAGGGGATACATTACCGGGTACATTTCACGGGACGGTGAACTCTGGCGTGAAATACTCTCCGTGCCCGATGAAATACAATCCCCTGCCGTTGCCGGGTTGATTACCCGGGGAACTAAACCCAGAAGGCGCTGGGCAACCATCTTTGACCACGTTGAAACAGGCACCCTGAAACAACTGGGATCAATGCGGGAAATGGAACCCAGGATCGCACTCGTTGACGGCACTATCTTCCATGAAAAAATCACCGGGGCGACGCCAACCCTGTTTCATCTTGGCGGTTCCAATCGGGGCCGTGTATTACCCACTCTGAGTATTGCCCGTATCGAATATTATTACCCGCTCGATCACCAATTTGAAACAATCCTTGCCGGACGAGAAGAGGGACTGATCCTTGCCAATGGAGATTTTTTCGGAAGCAAGTTCTCCGGAATCAAGGGCAACACGCTCACGTCCCGCTCCATACTGTTCGGCAACCGTAGCTTTGAGCTCAACGGCGCAATAGATGCGCTTGTTTTCCGGTCCGCCTCAAAAATTCCACCCAAAGGCCTCTCTTTCGTTCTGGAAACCTGGCGTGGCGGTCGAATCTACGGACGGAATTTGCGCGTCAGCAAGGATCATATCACGATCGACACCATCCGGTTAGGCAGCCAGCATCTCGCTCTTACTGAAATTCGCAACATTTCGCGCCTCCAAATAAAACAGCATCCATAATCCCCTGGGTGGCCAATTAACCAGGGAATCGATTTCCGCCGAATTTCCCCCTAAAAAGCCGAGTTATGCATTTTTCGTGTGTTTATTCTCCTGACCACTTGCATCATTTCGGATTTCGGTAATAACTCAATCGGCTAACGCTCTGTTTGAGTTAACAGCCGACCATTTATGAATGCACTGCTAGCCCTAGAAGACGGACGCCACTTTAAGGGCAGGGCTTTTGGCAGCACCGGGACAAGTTGTGGTGAGATTTGTTTCAATACCTCAATGACGGGATACCAGGAGATCCTCACCGATCCCTCCTACCGGGGCCAGATCGTTGCCATGACCTATCCACTCATCGGCAACTATGGTGTCAGTAATCTTGACTCTGAAAGTAACCGTCCCCACGTAAGGGGGTTCGTCATCGAGGAACTCTGTGACGCTCCCAGTAATTGGCGCTCAGAGAAAAGTCTCGATTCCTACCTGTGCGAGCATGACATCATCGGTATCCAGGGCATTGATACGCGCTCACTCACCAGGCATCTCCGTGAACGGGGAGCAATGAAAGCCCTGTTAACTACTGAGGACATCTCTGCAGAAGAAGCCTGCCAGCGAGCAGGTTCAGGCGATGGAGTTGTCGGCATGGACTTTGTCCGGGAAGTAACAACAAGCGAAACCTATCGCTGGGATCCTGACAATCTCCTGAGCCGGGAGTGGACGCTTGTAAACCCGGCCAACCAAGACAGCCAATCAGATGACGGAAATCACTACCACCCGCTCCCTGATCCTGATTACCGCATTGTCGCTTACGACTTCGGAATTAAACACAATATCCTGAGAAGACTCCGCCAGGCTGGATTCCTTGTCGATGTCGTCAATGCAAGGACTACGGCAACAGATGTCCTGGCAATGAACCCTGATGGTGTGTTCCTGTCGAACGGTCCGGGCGATCCCGACGCACTGGGCGATATTCACAAGGAAATCGGTACATTAATCGGCAAACTTCCAGTGTTCGGCATCTGTCTTGGGCATCAGATCCTCGGACATGCCCTGGGAGGCAAAACCTTCAAGCTTAAATTCGGCCACCGCGGAGGCAATCAGCCCGTCAAGGATCTGCGCACGGGTGCCGTTGCCATCACCTCCCAGAACCACGGTTTCGCTGTCGACGCTGAATCATTGCCCGCCGGCATTGAAGTCACACATATAAACCTCAATGATGAAACCGTGGAGGGCTTACGCAGCACCAATCATCCGACATTCAGCGTCCAATATCACCCGGAGGCAGCCCCAGGTCCCCATGATGCACGCTATTTCTTCTCTGAGTTTGCCAAACTGATTGAACAGGAACGATGCGCCACCTAAGGTTCCCGTCATTGACAAATCATGAGCTCATGGCCTAACCCCTTGCAGAGACGATTGGCTAATCCTTGTCACAAATTCCCATAAAAAAATTGCCCGATGAGATTTACAATCTCGCTAATCTGAACATGCCAAATACCATTATTGTAGGCGCCCAATGGGGCGATGAAGGTAAAGGAAAAATCGTCGACTATCTCACTGAGAATGCAGACGTGATCGTTCGCGCTCAAGGCGGAAATAATGCCGGCCACACCGTTATCCACGGCGACCGGAAGTATATCCTGCACCTTATTCCTTCCGGAATCCTCTGGCCGGAGAAAAAATGCGTGATCGGTAACGGCGTGGTCATTGACCCGGCAGCACTAATATCTGAGTTTGAGACCCTGGGAAAACAGGGCATTGCGATATCACCTGACAATCTCGCCATCAGCGACCGTGCGCACTTAACCCTGCCCTACCACCGATTCCTTGATTCATACCGCGAATCGGGACTGGGAGGGAAAAAAATTGGGACGACCGGGAGAGGCATTGGTCCGACCTACGTTGATAAAATGGAACGCTCCGGCATCCGTATGGCTGACCTTGAAGACCGGGAATTCCTTGACGCAAGGCTGGCAGAAAAGATCGATCAGGCCAACCGCATCCTTCACGATTCCGGCACGGAACCCCTTGAACTCGAGACCATCAAAGTCGAGTTACAAAACGCCCATGAAAGGCTTGCCCCCTTCATCCGCGAAACAACAAGTTTTCTCCACCAGCAAATCGCAGAGGGAAAATCACTTCTCTTTGAGGGAGCTCAAGGAACCTATCTCGACATCGACCACGGCACTTATCCCTTTGTCACCTCCTCCAGTACTACCGCAGGAGGCGCATGCACCGGTTCCGGCGTATCCCCGCGGGTAATTGATAATGTAACCGCTGTGGTCAAGGCATACACGACTCGCGTCGGGGCGGGTCCATTTATCACCGAAAATACGGAATTTTCCGATCGCATGCATGCCATGGGACGTGAATTCGGGGCAACCACCGGTCGTAAGCGGCGCTGTGGATGGTTTGATTCCGTGATGGCAAGACATGCCTGCCGCCTCAACGGTGCCGACCATCTCGCGTTAACCAACCTTGACGGGCTTGATGGTATAGAGACAATCAAGATATGCACAGCTTACAGACTGAACGGAGAACTGCTGACAATCCCGCCGGCGAGAGTCGAGGACTGGGAAAATTGTGAACCTGTCTACGAGAAAATTACGGGATGGCCCGATACCGCCACCGCAGGGGCAGCAAATATTTCATCCCTTCCCGAAAGTTCCCGAACCTACCTAGATCGGCTCGCTGAGCTTTGTGGCACCCCGATTAAACTGGTGGGAGTAGGCCCTGATCGCAAGGAAACTCTCGTCTGTGAGTGAACCGCTTCAACGCATCAATCGCGCTCGCTCCGTCCAAAACAAAGTACATGGCGAACCAAAAAAAGATTCCCCGCCACATCGCCATTATCATGGATGGTAACGGGCGTTGGGCAAAAGAGCGCAACCTGCCAAGGCGCGATGGGCATAGAGCCGGAGCAGAGGCGGTTCAGCAAACCATTGAGGCCTGTACTGAACTTAAAGTCGATTTCCTCACCCTTTATGCCTTCTCCTCCGAAAACTGGAACCGCCCGAAAGTGGAGATCCGCGCCCTGATGACATTGCTTGAGCGCTTCCTGAAGGAAAAATCCCCAGAACTTAAGGAGAGAAATGTGCGCCTGCAGGCAATTGGACGTCTTACAGACTTGCCTGCCGGCCCCCTTGAACAACTCCACAAGACTATTGAGGCGACCAGTGGAAATACCGGCCTTACCCTGATTCTTGCCCTCAGTTACGGTGCCCGCGAGGAAATCATTGATGGTATTAAAAGTGTCATGCAGCACATCAGCAAGGGGCATCTTGACCCTGCCATGCTTGATCCCAATGTATTCAGCAAGCACCTCTATACACGCTACTATCCGGATCCCGATCTGTTGATCCGGACATCCGGGGAAATGCGCATCTCCAACTTCCTTCTCTGGCAGGTAAGTTATGCCGAGTTGTATATCACGAAAAAACTGTGGCCTGACTTCGGTAAAGATGATTTACATAAGGCTGTAACTGATTACGCAAATCGTGATCGCCGTTATGGCGGAGTCTGAAAATGATCCCGCGCTTAATAAAGCTTTCCTGATTAATGGCTTCTCCGAGTTCCAAGACAGTAATGATTGTCGATCCCGATGAGGACTTCCTCAAATGGGCCGATAAGCATTTACGGACACCGGACACTGAGATCATCTGCCAGACTGACTCATCGAAAGCCCTTGATGCAGTCCTAAAGGATCCGCCTGACCTTATAATAGCAGAGTTGTACACTGACCCTCTAGGAGGAATGGATCTACTGAGGAAAATCCGACTCAATGACCCCAACGCAATGGTCGTTCTAACTACAGGATTCCTTCCAACCAGTTCCGTAATCGAAGCAATGAAGCTGGGTGCCTACGACGTTCTCCGCAAGGAAGCCCTGCCTTACGATCTGCGCCCGGTCGTCGATGATGCGCTAAAGGCAGGTGATATCATCAGCTCTACCCCGACACAAAATCCTCAGTACCTCACTCAGGAACATTCCGGCGAGACCATCATTGGCAACGCTCCGGCAATGCAGGAAGTATTCAAGATGATCGGTCGCGCCTCACGTGGAGATGCTCCAGTGCTTATTACAGGTGAAAGCGGATCCGGGAAAGAGGTCGTTGCCGGCGCGATTCACAACTTCAGTCGCCGGGCAGGCAGCGAACATGTCACCATTAACTGCGCTGCAATTCCCGAGAATTTGCTTGAATCGGAATTATTCGGTCACGAGAAAGGGGCATTTACCGGGGCAACATCCTTGCGAAAAGGTCGCTTTGAACAATGCGACGGCGGCACTCTTTTTCTCGATGAGATAGGTGACATGCCTATTCAGACACAAGGCAAGATCCTGCGGGTTCTACAGTCTGGGGAATTCTCGCGTGTTGGCGGAAATGATTCCCTGCATGCGGATGTCCGTATCCTCGCGGCAACCAACAAGGATCTGGAAAAATCTGTCAGTGATGGGACATTCCGCGAAGATCTCTTTTATCGGCTTAATGTGGTGCGTCTTCACATTCCCCCGCTACGCCAACGCCAAGAAGACATCAGGCCCCTCGCTGATTTTTTCCTCAAGCGTATCGCTGATCAAAAACGCGGGCCAAGACTCCGGCTCGCAGATAACGCGTCTGCCCTGCTGGAGTCCTACAACTGGCCCGGCAATGTCCGCGAGCTTGAGAACACCCTCTATCGTGCCAGTATTCTTGCCACTGCTGATGTCCTGTTACCAAAAGATATCCCTCTCGGTTCGGCTACTCTAACCCGTACGACAACCGGACACTGCCCCGAGAACGGAATCGAGGAAGCACTGAATGTTCTCATCACATCCGCCGGAGAACAACCTCTGCTGCCGTGGATTGAAACATATGCCGCCAAAATAATTCTCGCCAAGACGGACGGTGACAAAAACATTACAGCCTCCAGGCTAGGCATCACATCGGATCGCCTGAGTCAACTTCTCGGTGATTAGTCCCTGGAGCTGTTGGCAACCGGCGCAGATCTGGCCTAGATTGTCAGTCCGCCTTGCCGGAACCTAAAAACGCGCCACCGGGGCGCCACCTAATTGAGCACACTGCTGCCTCTAAGCCGTTCTCTGAGCGATTAAGGCGGATCGGTGACCAATTTGTTGTGTTTGACCATGTCGCCCGTCCAGCGCAAGCCTTCATCGCAGCTCTGGCCGCTGACTGCTTTCACCGCAATCGCCAGAACAGCGTGTGGATTTTAGTCGATGACCTGCGCAGTCAGGAACACATTGCTGAAGGGTTGCGCCTCTGGACACAGGGTGGACTTTTTTTTCCTGATCTGGAATTACCGAAAACCTCCGGCTTCCTGCCCGATCCGGATACAATGGCCGAACGGTTTGCAGTGCTCGAAGCACTCCACGGTAAACGCACATCCCCAATGATCGTGATCGCGCTTGCCCACAGCCTTGAGGAGGTCGTCCCTGCGCCGGGATCGCTGGAATCCCGTAGGTTAACCATTGGAAAAGGCGATGAAATAGAAATCGACCGTCTTGCCAATCGTCTTGATCAAGCAGGTTACGAACGCACCTCTCTGGTTACTGAGCGCGGGCAGTATACGCTCAGGGGGGGGATCGTTGATATTTTTTCCCTGCAGGGATTTGCTCCATCACGCATCGAATTTCTCGGCAATCAAATTGATTCCATCCGGGAATTCGACATCGATTCACAAATCTCAGTATCGCGCCCGGAATCAGCACTCATCATGCTGGGGTCTCCTGAGGAAGAAATCGGTGAACTGCGCGACTACATTGCAGCCGATGACCTGGTCATCACCATTGGCACTCGCCATAATGTAACGGATATTCACATCACGCATGATGCCGAAGAGCGCAACGGTCCGGAAGATTTCTCCACAGCCTGTCACGAGGAGCCCTTCGGCAATTTTGAGGCTGGTGATTTCATCCTGCAGCAGGCACGACACGAAACTTTCTCTAAAACCCTTGCCGAATGGTATTCCAAGGGCTGGAACGCATCTATTATCTTTAATAATGAAGGCGAAGTGGAACGTTTCAGGGAACTGGTTTCCGAAAGCGGTGCACTCCCTGCCCCTGATTTCCCTGACAGTTTAATAGGCACCATCCAGCATGGCTTCACCATCCCCTCAGTAAAACTGGCGGTAATATCCGCCAGTGAACTATTCGGCAGGTATGGTGCGTCCCGCGCACGGCGGAGCTTTAACCGCCAACGCAGGGAACCTGGTCGGTGCCGTGTGGATGATTTTCAGGAACTGTCCGAGGATGATCGTGTCGTCCATATAGAACACGGTATCGGCATCTATCGCGGATTGCTTAAGATCGACATAAGCAATGACGCTGAAGAGGAGGTAATTGTCATTGAATACGCTGAACAGGCGAAACTGTATGTTCCTCTTGAGCAGGCACACCTCGTGTCACGTTACGTGGGCTCCGGGAAAAAATCCCCGCGGCTTGACAAGCTCGGCGGTGCACGGTGGACGCGGTGTCGCGCAAATGCGGAAAGATCCATCCTTGACTACGCGGCGCATTTACTCAAGACCCATGCCGAACGTGAGACCTCCAAAAGCTACAGTCACCCGCCTGACACGAAATGGCAGATCGAGTTTGAAAACAGCTTCATCTATCGTGAAACACCGGATCAAATACTCGCAATAGAGAAAACAAAGATCGACATGGAATCCAGCGAACCCATGGATCGACTGATCTGTGGTGATGTCGGGTTCGGAAAAACCGAGATTGCCATACGCGCAGCATTCAAGGCTGTCATGGGTGGCAAACAGGTGGCTTTCCTGTGCCCTACAACGGTGCTGGCCCAACAGCATCATGATACACTGCGCGAAAGGTTCTCCGAGTATCCCATTGAGATTGACTTGCTCTCACGCTTTCGCACGCCCACCCGGCAGAAGGAGACTCTTGCCCGCACCCTGCGCGGTGACACGGATATCGTGGTGGGAACTCACCGGCTCATTTCCAGGGACGTAGTCTTTAACAACCTGGGACTTGCCATTATTGATGAGGAACAGCGCTTTGGTGTAAAACACAAGGAGCGCTTTAAGGAAATTTTCCGACTGGTCGATGTGCTGACACTCTCCGCAACGCCGATCCCCCGGACACTCTACCTCTCCCTGATGGGAGTAAAAGACATGTCGACCATCGACACCGCACCTGCCGGTCGCTTCCCCGTAGAGACAGTAATATGCCCATACAGCGAGGAGGTTATCCGCTCTGTAATCGAGCGTGAAGTAGAGCGTAACGGGCAGGTATTCTTTCTTCATAACCGCGTTAAGAGCATTGCAACTGTAAAGCGGACATTGGAAAAACTCATCCCCGGTATTCGTATCGCCATCGGACACGGCCAAATGGAGGAAGGCATGCTGGAGGAAGTTATGCGTGGATTCATCGCCGGAGACATCGATGTCCTTATATGCACCACCATCATTGAAAGCGGTATCGATATCCCAAACGCCAACACGATCATTATAGACCGCGCTGACAGGTTCGGACTCGCTGATCTTTACCAGTTGCGGGGCCGGGTCGGACGCGCGGGTCACAAAGCATACGCCGTGCTCATGTTGCCCCCTGATATCCTGGCAACAGGTGATGCAAGGAAACGCATCAATGCCATACGTAATTATACTGATCTTGGGTCAGGCTTTAAAATCGCAATGCGGGATCTTGAAATACGCGGTGCCGGCAATCTTCTAGGTATCCAGCAATCCGGACACATTGCCGCAGTTGGCTTTGATCTTTATTGCAAGCTTCTCAAGCAATCCGTCGAACGTCTCAAGGGAAACAATGCAATAGACCTCACCGAGTGTTCCCTGCGAATCGATTTTCTCTGCACCAATGAAGCCGCATACCTGAAAGCGCCTGAAGGCACCCTGCCCGCTTTTCTTCCCTATTCCTTTCTCCCTGATGCCACCCTTCGCATCAACGCCTACCGGCAACTGGCAGAACTTGGGAGCCTCAAGGCTCTCAAGATCCTTACCAGGGAATGGCGGGATCGGTTTGGCCCGCCCCCGGCGGCTGTCGGGTGCCTGTTACGATGTACTGAGCTTAAACTGGCTGCATCCGGATCAGGAATCCAGTCAGTCGAAATACTCGACCACAAGCTCATGCTGACCCGAAACGGTGAATATGTGCTGATTAAGGGTAAATTCCCGCGACTTCAGGAATGTAAACTGGAAGAACGCTTGAAAAGCGCTCTAATTTTAGTTAAGAAGTTTTAAACAATTGAGGACTCCATCCTCCCGTGCCATCCTTTAACTGCACAGAAAACCCATGTGAATAACGATGTTCCGATATCTTCTGCTAACAAGTCTTCTATCAACAATCCTGGCCCCCTGTTCCCGTGCAGCTCCACGTGATTTTAATGCACTGGCCGCAGTGGTAAACGGCAATGTCATCACCCGCTCGGAAGTTCAGCAGGCCATCCAGCACACACGGCAAATGATCATGCTGACCGTTCCTGACGGGGACAAAAGAAAAAAACAGCTGGTAACATTGCAGGAAGACGCACTCAACAGCCTCATTGAAAGGGAATTAATCCTGGCTGAGTTCGCGAAACTTGGTGGAACAATCAAGGAGGAACATATTACTGAAGACGTGAACAGGATTATTAATAGCGAACGCTTTGGCGGTAATCGTGATAAATTCCTGGAGGAATTAAAAAGGACAGGAATGACACTCAAGCGATTCAAGGATCTGAGGAACAAGATTCTCAGCGTCGAGTTAATGCGTTCCCGCCAAAGTCGTGATGTGCAGGTGATCACACCGAAACAAACCGAGGATGCCTACAGGAAATACAACAACCAGTTCCGTGATGAAAGCTTTGTCCATCTGCGTACCTTGATGATCCCGAAGGTATCCGAAGATGAAAAAGTAACTGTCGAACATCAGCGCAGACACATTGCCGAAATTCGCAAGCAGATCATAAAGGGGGCGGATTTCGAACAAATGGCCAAAACCTACTCTCAGGACAGCGTGGCTGACCAGGGAGGTGACCGCGGAACCATCGGTGAAAACAGCATAGAACTTCGCCGTGACCTTAAGACAGCGGCATTCCAACTGGATAACGGAGAGTTAAGTGAGGTAATTGAGGGTCCTTACGCCTTTTACCTGATGAAAGTGGAAACAAAAAAACTTGGTAAAAAGAAGTCGCTGACAGAGCCCGGTGTGCGCGATACGTGCGAGAAACTCGCCCTGCTTGATCTGCGCAAAGCAATTCACGAGCGCTGGATCGCGCGCCTCAAGAAAAATGCCTCAATCCGGCGCTTCGATAGCAAGGGACGTCTTATTACTTCATCCCTGCCGGTAAGTGAACCGGCAATCCCCTAACAGCAGGCACCTGCGCAAAAAAATACCTCTTCGCGGGCTGCTTCTGCCGCTATCCACACCGAGGGAAAAAAGAAATCGTGTCGCCTGCCATACGTCCTCCACTCGGGTTACTGAAAAAAAACTGACCATCCTGGGCAGAGCCGTCTCCTATGGCTGACAAGCCAAAAGACGAGGATTCCCACTGGGAATTGAAGTAATCCCCGCATAGATTCAATTTTAGGTGACTGATCAGGAAATTATCGAATGCTGGCAAGGGGAGGATGCTCCTCTCCTGCCAATGCTTCAGGCTTTTCACAATCGTGATGCCCATATTACTGAAGCCGCCATCAAGACAATCGCTGCCTCCCTGAGGATCCCACTCGCGGAATTATTTGCAACAATCACCTTCTATCACCATTTCTCCCGTGACCTGCCGGGAAAAAATGCTCCCCGTGTGTGTACAGGAAACGTCTGCTGCCTGAACGGGGGAACTGAACTCCTGGAGTCACTTAAAGCCGAGGGAGCAACTGCAATGCCCTGTGCCGGGCGGTGCGACGACATGGTACCGGTCATCCGCGGGGACAAGGTCTACGTCGGCAAAGATGCAGCTTCTCTGGAAAACCGGGCCACTCCACTGCCAGCCGACAATCCCGGGAATGCCGAGGAATGCGTGTTTCGCCACATCCGTGAAGAGGGTCGCTCACAACTTGATGGTTACCGTTGCTCCGGAGGATATTGTGCCCTGGAAAGCGCGATCATGTCATCTCGCAAAGAGTTGATCGATCTTGTTATCGATTCCAAGCTCGCCGGACGCGGCGGAGCGGGTTTCCCGACCGGTCTCAAATGGAAAGCCGTCAACGAGGCGCACGGTTCTCCAAAATCAATTATCTGTAATGCCGACGAGGGCGAACCGGGATGCTTCAAGGATCGGGCGATCATGGATCATGATCCGCACGCGCTCATTGAGGGCATGACTCTTGCCGCATATGCCACCGGTGCCATCCGCGGATTTATTTACCTGCGCTATGAGTATCCTGAAACAGAGGTGATTCTGCAGCGTGCAATTGATGAAGCACTGAATGCCGGTTTGCTGGGCAATGACATCCTCGGCAAAGGGGGCTTCCACTTTAACCTGCAGATCCGCCGCGGTGCCGGGGCATATATATGCGGTGAAGAGGGATCTTTGCTCAACAGCTTGGAGGGTAAGCACCCGTTTCCCCGCAACAAGCCGCCGTTTCCGGTCACGCACGGCTTCGAGAACCTGCCAACCGTCGTCAATAATGTTGAGACACTGGCATCAGTGGCAAACATTGTCCGCAAGGGATCCACATGGTACCGTTCCCTGGGATTGGGTGAGCACGCGGGAACCAAGGTCATCTCACTCTCCGGAGACATCCAAAAACCCGGTAATTACGAAATCCCCTTCGGTTTTTCCCTGCAGACACTGCTCCACGACTGGGCAGGAGGTCCACGTGCGGGACGCACCATTCAGGCAGTCACCATGGCCGGTCTCAGCGGTGGCTTTCTCGCGGCAGATGACCTCAACGTCACGCTTGATGAGGCCTGTATCCGCGGCAGGGGTTCTTTCCTTGGTGCCGGCGGTATTATCGTGTTTGATGACAGCCGGGACATGGTGTCAGCGGCCCATGACGCCATGGAATTTTTCGCGCACGAGTCATGCGGCAAGTGTTTTCCCTGCCGAATCGGCACACAACGGCTCACTGAACGCTTGAACGGCAATGATAAACAACTCAGCCTTGAAAACTGGCAAGAAGAAGTAGATGATATCGGCTCGGTAATGAAAGCCACCAGTGCCTGTGGACTCGGGATGGCGGCGCCACACATCACCGAGAGCCTGCAGCGCTATTTCCCCGAGGCAATCAAATCCCACCTCAAGAAAAATTAACTGACCCGGCTGCATAGCCAACACCCTTCAATACCATGAAAAACCGATCACTCCTCGCAGCGGCATCCGCCATTCTCGCCCTTCAAATACCGGCTTTCGCACAAAACGCAGCCGAGCTTATTGAGGAACACACCAAGAAGGCGGCTGCTGCGGTTGAAGCCTACCTGCAGAAGAACCCGGAGGTGAAAGACTCGACGGAAGCTGTTGATTTTCTCATTGAGTCCTATTCCCGACTGGGAATGACCGAGCGTCAGGCGCAACTCCTCGAACAAAAATACCAGAGACTTGCAAAGGGAGCTGACCTGGACCCTCCCGAATTCTTTCCAGTTTTCCAGGAACTCTTTGCTCTCCACATGGAGAACGGCGGAAAAATAAAAGCCAAGTCAACCCTTGAAAGGGCACGCAAGGACATTGAGGGACATCCGGAGGCGAATCGATTTGCTAAATTTCTCGACAGTCTCGGAAGTGAATTTAACCAGCCGGGGATCGGTGACATCATGACCCTTAATTTTACCAGCCTGCAGGGGGAAAAGTTCGATCTGGCCAAGCTCAAGAACAAAGTCGTGCTGGTTGATTTCTGGGCAACCTGGTGTGGCCCGTGCATCGCAGAACTTCCAAATGTCCAGAAGGCCTATGCCGATTATCACGATAAGGGCTTCGAAATTGTCGGGATCTCGCTCGACAGGGCAGCGGACAGGGAAAAGCTGGAGAACTTCATCAAGGAAAAGAAAATGCCCTGGCCGCAGGCCTATGATGGTGAGGGGTGGGGCAACGCCATCGCAAAGAAATACGGCATCACCTCCATCCCGGCCACCTTCCTGGTTGGCAAGGATGGAAAAATTGTCGAGACCAACCTCCGCGGAGCCGCCCTCGGAGTCGCAGTCGGCAAACATCTCGGGGACAAGGCGGAGAAAAACTGAAGATATTTGAAGTTTCGCTTCACCGGGAATTCCTGCCCTGAATAAATGATCGCCTTCAAGGATAAATCCTCCGGGACTGTTGCCGGCAGCCTTACCATTGACGGTGAACTGATTGAATTCCGGGACGGGGAAACAATCTATCAAATCGCTGAACGCTGCCGGCGCGAAGTTCCTACCCTCTGCTACGATGAGCGCCTGGAGGCCTTCGGCGCCTGTCGCTTATGCGTTGTTGAGGTCGAAGGAATTCACAATCCTGTCGCCTCCTGCACCACCATGGCAGATGATGGCATGGTGGTAAAAACCAAGACGGAAGCTCTCGAAAAACACCGCAAAACACTGCTCGAGATGGTGGCAAGCGAAAACAGCAATCTCGATGTTGACCCGCTTTCCGGCTACGCCAGCCAGGAACTCGGGGAATTACTTGGCCGTTACAATGCCAACAACGGTCGCTTTGCCGGCAATAAAAGCGGGGATTCGAACCGGGACGACAAGAACCCGTTCATCCTTCGCGATTACGATAACTGTATTTCCTGCTACCGCTGCGTGCGTGTCTGCGCGGAGCAGGAGGGTGACCACGCAATCAACGTGATGAACCGCGGGTTCAATACGCAGATCACCGCTGAGTTTGGCAATGACCTGCGTGATTCGCAGTGCACCTTCTGTGGCCAATGTGTCCAAACCTGCCCGACCGGCGCACTCGCCGACAAAAAAGCACTCAGGGCAAGTGATCTTCCCGGTGACATCAGCAAGACACGCTCGATCTGCCCCTACTGCGGAGTCGGCTGTGCGGTCGATATCCTGACCAAGGATGACCGCGTGGTCGGCATCCATCCTGCAATGGACGGTCCGGCAAACGAGGGCGCACTATGCATCAAGGGACAATATGCCTTTGATTTTGTCCATCATCCGGACCGCCTCACCAAGCCCCTCATCAGGCAGGCGGACGGGAGCTTCAGGGAAGTCGAATGGAACGAGGCTCTACAGGCGGCCGCAGCGGGATTCAATAAAGTTCGAGAAAAATACGGCCGCCATGCCATCACCGGCATTGCCTCCGGCCGCGCTCCCCATGAAGCTGCCTACACAATGCAGAAGTTCATCCGGGCGAGCTTCGGAACCAATTATATCGATAACTGCAGTCGAAGTTGACACGCACCCACCGTCGCCGGTCTGGCGGCCACCATCGGCAGAGGTGCAATGAGCAACCCGCTCAGCGACATGGACCATCCGGATGTCATCTTCGCCATCGGAACCAACATGACAGAGTGTCATCCGGTCGCGGCCACGCGACTCAAAAAGGCCATCACCCGCGGCGCAAAGATGATCGTCGCTGACCCGCGACAGACAAGGCTGGCAAAAATAGCCGACCTGCACCTGCCAATCGTGGGATCCCCGGGTACCGAGCTCG
>JGI24923J38494_100395_pt1 | contig 35207 bp, 27 predicted proteins | sample LinPFosplate11_FD_38494 | JGI IMG/M metagenome (IMG submission 38494) | reverse complement strand
CATGTTTTATAACAAGAGCCGCCCGAATGACCTGACGGTCTTCCACGCGGCAATCGGTTAAACACAAGCGCCTGTTGAATTGGCTCTTGCGTCGTTCTTTTGTTTGTCAAGTATGAAGCTCCGAGCTAATCAACGTCCACTTCCAGCGAACTGAAAATTTCCGAGGACCAGTTCTGAACTTCTTGCTGATACTCGACGGGCTGTGCTTGCACGTTCTATCTAGTTTTCAAAGAACCTTGGCTGCTGGACGCCAGCGGCGCACCAGCGAGGCGTTAACCCCATTTCCTACAGGGAAACCTATCTAGAGTATTAGAATCGCCTCTAGCTGTCAAACCAATTCTTGATTTTCAGGGCAGCGAAGCTTCATCATTCTTCAAAAACTTGGGCCCTGAAGAACCATACCGGTGACCTCATCAACTTAATCGCCTTTTTTCGGTTTGATGGTCACGCGTCTGGCTTTCTTTCCAACTTGAAGAATGAACGACTTCGATGACGGGTCAAATTCGTGCCACTTGTCTAAAATACGCTCACCGTCAATCTTGACACCACCCTGATCGATGACTCGGGTGGCGCCAGAACTAGATGAAGCAAGACCTAAGTCCACCATCAAGCTGCTTAGTCTTAGTCGATTAACATCAAACGTAATGATCTGCTCAGGAGCGTCCAAGGGAAGCTCCTTGCGCGCAAATCGCCGCTCAAACTCCTCCGCCGCCGCCGCCGCGGATACCGCGGAATGAAAATCGGTTACGATTTTGACCGCTAAGTTGATTTTCACTTCCTTCGGATGCTTCGAACCTTTCTTCACAGCTGACTGGAGTTGTTGAATATCCTCAAGGGATACATCAGTAAGTAGCTCGTAGTATGTCCACATCAGATCATCGGAAATGGACATCAGTTTTCCAAACATATCATTCGGCGACTCGGTGATTCCGATGGCGTTGCCGGCGCTTTTTGCCATCTTTTCAACACCATCAAGGCCCACGAGAAGCGGCACGGTTAGAACTATTTGAGGTTCCAAGCCATGGGCAGGCATAATGTCTCGTCCCACGTTTAAATTAAACAGTTGATCGGTGCCACCCATCTCCACATCAGCTTCTAAAGAGATCGAATCGTAGGCTTGGGCGAGTGGATAGAGAAACTCGTGTATCGCGATGGGTTGCCCCTTGTCGTACCGCTTCTTAAAATCTCGACGCTCCAACATTTGCGCCACACTATAGTGGGCTGCCAGCCGGATCCACCCGTCACTCCCTAGCTTCTTTAACCACTTACTGTTGTTCTTAACAACCGTTTTTTCACGATCCAGTAACTTGAAAACCTGCGTCTTATACGTCTCCGAGTTCTCAAGAATTTCCTCCTCGGTCAGCGGTGGCCGCGTCTTCATGCGACCAGCTGGATCGCCAATGAGAGCCGTAAAGTCACCGACAACGAAAATAACCGTATGGCCCAGATCTTGAAAGTGTTTCATCTTTCGGATTAACACAGTGTGGCCAAGGTGCAGATCGGGGGCAGTGGGATCGAACCCCACTTTCACGGTTAATGGTTGTCCGACCTTGGCCGAACGTTTGAGTTTTGCCTGAAGATCACTTAACCGCACAACATCAACACACCCCTTGGTTAAATAATTGACCTGCTCGTCTAACGTCCCGTGGTCACGATCGTTCAGTATCGCCAATGTTTCTCCTCAAGGTAAATCTTCTCGCCCTGATAATATACAACCATCCTATGCCAACAGCGCCAGAGACAGCACAATTCGGTAGACGGTCACTATTGAAAGGACTATTTGCTGTCGGAGTCGGAGGTCTCGCCGGTGCTGGTGCACATGGATACCTCTACGAACGGCGCAAACTTGAAGTTACCAAAATTTCTATCTCCCCAGCAGGACTCCCCGAAGCCTTGGCGGGACTCCGAATCGGATTTATGACAGATTTGCATCACAGTCAAACGGTACCAAAATCCCATATTGATGCCGCCGTCTCCTTGATGATGACTGAAAAACCCGATCTCATTGTCTTAGGAGGAGATTATGTTACCTGGCAAGATTTTCAATACCTCGAGGGTGTTGCTGATTCCCTGTCACGGTTGACTGCACGGTATGGGGTCTATGCCGTGCTCGGAAATCACGATGACGATCGCGAAGTACCTGCTGCACTAAGTCGCAGCGACATAGAAGTCCTAGCTGATGTCCGCACCAGTCTCACAATAAGGAATGAATCGGTCAAACTCGTAGGGCTTCGCTTCTGGACCAGAAATGCTTCGGAAATCAGACGACTAATTAGCGATGCCACGGGTTACATTATGATGGTGGCCCATGATCCTAGGCGGATCACCGAAGCCTCAACTTTTAAGGTGCCACTCCTGCTTTCCGGTCATACGCATGGCGGGCAAATCGTCTTACCAGGCCTCGGAGCTATCGCAGCACGAAAATTTCCTATCGCTTCTGGGTTATTAAACAGCCAAAAGACGACGCTCTTCGTTAGTCGAGGAGTAGGTACAGTTATTCTGCCCTTACGATTAAACTGCCCTCCAGAAATCGCTATTTTGACACTAGAAAGTCACTCAAAGGTCTAGCTAAAGAGCGACCTGACAATTTCTTTCTAAGACCCGGCAGTCAAGACCTGTCTACTTACCATCGAGTATACGGGCAATCGCCTGAGGGTAAATGCGATGCTCTTCGACAAGAATACGAGCCGCCAAGGTTTCAGGAGTGTCATCAGCGCGTACCGGGACTGCAGCTTGTTCAACGATCGGGCCGGCATCCAGGTCCACTGTGACTAAATGTACGGTGGCCCCAGACACCCGCACGCCATGCTCCCAAGCCTGCCGCTGGGCATCCAAACCCGGAAACGCGGGTAACAGTGATGGGTGCACGTTCAGGACTGCATTGGGAAAAGCGTCGATAAATACCTGACTAAGCAAGCGCAGGAAGCCAGCTAGGCATACTAAGTCCACTTGCCGTTCTTGAAGGTGTTGAACCAAGACTTGGTCGTACTCCTCACGTGTAGAGGAAGGCGCTTGCGGAAGCACTAAGGTCTCAATGCCGGCAGCACGAGCTTTGTCCAACCCAAGAGCATCGGCTCGATTTGAAATAACGACCGCGACTGTTGCCTTTAAACGACCGGCTTTGATGGCATCGATGATCGCTTGGAGGTTGCTACCACGACCTGAAATAAGCACTCCGAGCCGTCGATTTTCAGTCATTGGTCACGATAAACGACCTTCTTATTGCCTGCTTCAATGCTCCCGATAATTTTAGCTTCCGTTTCGCCCTCATCGTGTAAAGCAGCAAGGACCTCATCAGACGAATGTTCATCACACACCGCCACCATACCAATACCCATATTAAACGTGCGGTACATCTCAGATTCCGACACTTCACCGTTCTCCTGAAGGAAACGAAATATTTGAGGAATAGTCCACGCATCACGACGCACGACCGCCGAGGTTCCGTCTGGAAGTATCCGAGGCAAGTTCTCGGTGAGGCCACCGCCTGTGATATGGGCGAGGCCCTTGATTACGTCGCGTACGAAGAAAGGCCCAAGACTCTTCAGATATGACCGGTGCGGCTCTAACAACACTTCACCGATTGTACGACCAAGTTCGGGCACACTGGAGGTCACCGTAAGTTCCAACGTCTCAAACACGATCTGACGCGCCAGTGAAAAACCGTTCGTGTGCAACCCTGAGGACGGTAAACCAATCAATTTATCTCCAGGCGTAATCCGTTTACCATTAATAATCCTATCCCGCTCGACCACCCCAACAATAAAACCTGCCAAATCGTAATCCTGACCCCCATAAAAACTAGGCATCTCTGCCGTCTCTCCACCGAGCAACACACAACAATTGTCCTGACACGCAGTAGCCATTCCTTGAACAACAGTACTAGTTGTTTCAGGCGTCAAGCGTCCTGTCGCAAGGTAATCAAGAAAGAAGAGCGGCTCAGCACCCTGAACAAGAATGTCATTTACACAGTGGTTGACGAGGTCGACACCTACGGTGTCGTAACGATTCGCAAGTAACGCAACTCTCAACTTGGTGCCAACGCCGTCTGCACTGGCAACTAGTACAGGATCGCGATATTTGGAACTATCAAGATGAAACAGTCCACCAAATGCCCCAATATTCGAAAGAACATTCGGAGTAAAGGTAGCTTCTGCGAGGTCGCGAATCCGCCGAACGGCTTCGTCACCGGCCGCGATATCCACACCAGACTTCTTGTAATCCATCATTTGATCACGGCGTCACAAATTATTTGGAAGCTTTAATGCTAGCTGAAGATAGGCATCCTCATCCAGTGGAAATTCCACTGGGTATTTGCCAGTAAAGCACGACGTGCAATAACTACGAGCACGCAAGCCGACTGACGAAAGCATGCCCTCAAGACTGAGATACGAGAGACTGTCCGCATTCAAAAATCCACGAATATCCTCCACCGACTTGGACGACGCAATTAGTTCTGATTGACGCGGGGTGTCAATTCCATAGTAACAAGGCGAAATCGTAGGCGGACAACTGATGCGCATGTGAACCTCGCTGGCACCTGCAGCTCTAATCATTCGAACGATCTTCTGACTCGTCGTACCTCTTACAATTGAGTCGTCAATCAACAAAACGCGTTTGCCCTCAAGGACACTCTTAACAGCATTTAATTTGACCTTAACTTTGAAATGTCGAATCGCTTGTTGCGGATTAATAAATGTGCGCCCAACATAATGGTTGCGAATCAACCCCATCTTGAACGGAACCCCAGACTCTTCGGCATACCCAAGCGCCGCACAGACCCCAGAGTCCGGAATGGGAACGACAACGTCAGCATCAACCGCTGCTTCCCGCGCTAACACACGTCCGAGCTCTGTCCGGACTTCATTTACGCTTTGCCCGAATACATAACTATCCGGCCGTGCAAAATAAACGTGTTCAAATATACAGTGAGCCGGTGACGCTTCTGCGAATGGTTTATATGAACGCATGCCGGATTTGCTTATAACCAACACTTCTCCCGGTTCAACGTCACGAATATAGGTTGCACCAATGAGATCAAGCGCGCACGTCTCTGAACACACGACCGTCGCATCACCCAATCGACCTACTGCTAATGGGCGGAACCCGTGCGGATCGCGAACTGCGATAAGTTTCTCTTTCGTCAACATCACAATAGAAAACGCACCACGAATTTGCGACACAGACTCGATAATTGCATCCTCAGCCGTTACCGCTTGAGACCGCGCGTAGAGATGCAAGATAACCTCTGTATCGCTACTGGTCTGAAAAATTGATCCCTCGCGAACTAACTGCTGCCTAAGTTCAGTAGCGTTAACTATGTTTCCGTTGTGACAAAGCGAAATTTCTCCGTGCGAACAATCGATCAGGATTGGCTGAGCATTAACCAAGTTGCTTTCACCAGCGGTCGAATATCTCACATGACCGATCGCTAGCGACCCTGATAGCTCGTCAAGCTTATCTTCATCAAAACTATCGGCGACATAACCCATGGCACGGGATAAGGAGAGCCGCTTTCCGTCGGAAGAGGCAATGCCGGCGCTTTCTTGACCACGATGCTGGAGCGCATATAGGCCTAAGTAGGTTAGATTGGCGGCGTCCGGATGTCCTGAAATCCCGAAGACTCCACATTCGTCTTTAAATTTGTCCGGCATATCAGTCGCTAACCCTCCACTTTAGTGTCACTCCTCTAATGCTTCCGATATTACGCTACGCGATCGACAAAATTATGAGCAAGTGCTTCTGCCCACATCGTTTCAAGTTCGTCTATTTCAATGTCAACCACTTGAGTTCCAGAAACCGATATGCGCAATCTGGAACCACCGGTCGAGCCAATTATCCTCGCTGGAACATTCACTGTCTTTGCACAAGCCAGCACCTCATCAACATTGGCTTTAGCAGCCGATAGAATGACTCGCGACGCGGATTCACCAAACAAAGTAATTGCCAAGTCGACTTCTGGATTCGTAGCCATTTGAAGTCCTGGAATCAACAAGTCCGCCCCAATACCGCCGGAATCAAAACAGCATTCAGCCACCGTCACGGCGAGGCCACCGTCTGAACAATCATGCGCTGACTCCACCAAGCCAGACAATGCCAACTCTGAAACGAGCTGCTGAAGTGCCCGCTCCAGCACCAAATCAGGCTTGGAGGGACGTCCACGAACGAGTCCAAGGATCGTCTTGAGGTATTCGCTTCCTCCAAGTGCACCACGCAGCGCCCCAAGTTCAATGAGGACCGCATCGGTCTTTGAAAAAACTCGACCTAATACTCGTTGATTGTTTTCTAAGACACCCACAACACCCAAGACCGGTGTGGGATAAATGGCTTCGCCGTCTGTTTCATTATAAAAACTGACGTTGCCACCGGTAATTGGAATCTCCAAAGCCAGACAAGCATCTTTAATTCCAGCAACAGCCTGCGCAAACTGCCACATAATGTCTGAACGCTCAGGATTACCAAAATTTAGGCAATTGGTCGCTCCAACAGGCGTGGCGCCTGCACATGACACGTTTCTGGCTGCCTCAGCAACCGCTAACATGGCACCTCGATACGGATCGAGATAACAGTAACGACCATTACCGTCCACAGACAGGGCCAGTGCCCGGTCGGTTCCCTTTAGTCGGACTACACCGGCACCCATTCCCACCGGTGTAATGGTGTTGGTGCGTACCATTTGGTCATATTGTCGGTAAACCCAGCGTTTGCTGGCAATAGAAGGCGCTGTTAGCAAGGTGCGAAGCGCAACAGATACGGAAGGCAACTTGCCAAGCGTGTCAATGTCGAGTTCTTGCACATGAGCAAGATATTCCGGTTCGACTTGAGGACGATCATAAAGTGGCGCATCATCCGCCAACTTCGCATTTGATATCTCGGCAACAACGGTTTCTCGATCTCTGACTCGCAACAGGCCATCATCGGTAACTTGACCGATATGCACAGCATGCAAATCCCATTTATCGAAGATCTGTTCGACCTCAGATTCACGACCTTGCTTGACCACCATTAGCATCCGTTCCTGCGACTCCGACAGCATAATCTCATACGGAGTCATACCAGTCTCACGTTGAGGCACTTGTGAAACATCGATTTCGATGCCACTACCACCTCGCGCACCCATCTCGGCGGTCGAACAAGTCAATCCGGCAGCGCCCATATCTTGGATACCAACCAACGCGTCCGTTTTCATGACCTCTAGACACGCTTCGAGTAATAGCTTTTCCATAAAAGGATCGCCGACTTGGACGGCTGGCCGCTTTTCAGCTGAGTGTTCGTCGAATTCGGCTGAAGCCATAGTGGCACCATGTATGCCATCACGCCCAGTTTTCGCCCCAACATAATAGACAGCATTCCCTACACCATGTGCACTTCCCAGCATGAGTGAGCCTGCTTCGGCTACACCCAGGCAAAATACATTTACTAACGGATTACCGGAATAGCAATCCTCGAAGGCGACCTCGCCACCAACTGTCGGAATACCAATGCTATTACCGTAGCCGCCAATTCCAGCGACCACACCCTTCAAAAGAGCACACGTCCGCCGATCATCAAGTGAACCAAATCGCAAGGAGTTAAGGAGAGCGATCGGCCGCGCACCCATCGTAAAAATGTCTCGAATAATGCCACCGACGCCAGTAGCCGCACCCTGGTATGGCTCTATAAACGATGGGTGATTATGCGACTCAATTTTAAAAACTGCGACTAAACCGTCACCTACATCAACTGCACCCGCGTTCTCACCAGGTCCCTGCACTACACGCGGACCGGTCGTTGGTAAGGTGCGGAGATGTACGCGGGAACTCTTATAACTACAATGCTCAGACCACATCACGGAAAAAATTCCGAGCTCTGTTAACGAGGGTGTGCGTCCCAGAATACTAAGAATTTTTTTATATTCTTCCGGACTCAAACCATGCTGCTGAAGTGTTTGTTGATCCATTATCCCGTCTTCAACATGCCATCCCTGCCCAGCGCCATTACTACGGACTCGAACAAAACCAGTCCGTCGGCACTACCCAACACTGACTCACAAGCTCGCTCAGGATGAGGCATTAGGGCCACTACATTTCGATTTGGATTACACAAACCAGCAATTGCGTTCACCGAACCGTTGGGGTTTTTCGTATCAACTACTTGTCCATCCGCATCACAATAACGAAACACTACCTGACGATTCGCCTCAAGTTCACTCAAAACTGCAGGTGTCGCATAGTAATTACCCTCACCATGCGCGATCGGCATTTTCAAGATGTGCCCCGGCTTCACCCGACAGGTAAAGGGTGTGTCAACCTGCTCAACACGTATATGCACCTGTTCGCATTGAAACTTGACACTCCGATTACGAAGCATGGCTCCCTCAAGTAATCCAACTTCCAGCAATATCTGAAAACCATTGCAGATGCCAAGAACCGGGCCACCACTCTTCGCGAATTTAATCACCGATGTCATAATCGGCGAGAATCCAGCAATGGCCCCGGTCCGCAAATAATCCCCGTAAGAAAATCCGCCTGGTAAAATCACAACGTCCGCCTCATTGAGTTCTTTATTTTTGTGCCACACGAACTCGGCTTGAGCACCCAACACCTTGCTAATAGCGTGGTGGGCATCATGATCGCAATTTGAGCCAGGGAATACGATTACTGCAAATTTCACAATGGATCGACCTCAACACGGAAACTTTCAATAACGGTGTTGGCGAGCAATTTATCAGCCACCTCCGCTGCCATAGCTTGGGCTTGGTCAAGAGAGCTCGCTTCGATATCCAGTTCGAAGTACTTCCCTTGTCGAACATCCTGTATTCCGCTGTAGCCCATCGCATGCAGAGCATCGGCAATCGTTTGACCCTGTGGATCAAACACCGATGGTTTTAAGGTGACGAATACCCGTGCTTTCACAATGCTTATCCTTGTCGTAATTTTTTCAATGGCAATCGACCAATTTCAACCAAAACGCGTGAATCTCTTGGTGTGTCATCTAGCTATCCAAAAACTCGCTTAAAAATCTGGTCACGGTGGCGCAATTGAGTGTCAATATCGAATGCAGCTTCAAGTTCCTCTGGCGATAATACCTTAGAGACGTCAGTATCTTCCTGTAATAAGACCTTGAATTCTTTGTGTTCATCGAATGACCGCATCGCGTTCCGTTGCACCCATTCATACGCCTGTTCACGTGAGACACCACGGCGTGCTAACTCCAATAAGACGGTTCCTGAAAAAACAACTCCGCGTGACCGTGCTAAATTCTCTCGCATGCGGTCCACGTGCACCACCAACCCAGAAACAATGCGCGTGAACCGACGCAGCATGTGGTCCACAACTATGAAACTGTCTGGCAAAATTACGCGCTCTACTGAAGAATGTGAGATATCACGCTCGTGCCACAACGCCACATTTTCAAAGGCAGCCATCGCGTTGGCCCGGACCAGTCGCGCAAGTCCCGTGAGCTGTTCACACCCAATTGGATTTCGTTTGTGCGGCATCGCGGAGGAACCCTTTTGCCCCTTTCCAAACGGTTCTTCGACCTCACCGATCTCAGTTTTCTGCAGTCCGCGAATCTCCACTGCAAATTTTTCGAGCGATGCTGCCAAAATTGCTAACCGACTCAGCAAATCCGCATGCCGATCGCGTTGAATAACTTGTGAAGCAATCGTTGCCGACTGTAGTCCGAGTGTCTTACAAACTTGCTCCTCAATGGATGGATCAAGATGAGCATAAGTTCCAACAGCTCCAGAAATCTTTCCGACGCTAATTGTCGCCCGCACATCCACAAGCCGCACGCGATGACGTTGGAGCTCTGCATGCCATAACGCCAACTTAAGTCCAAAGGTCATCGGCTCCGCATGGACACCGTGTGTCCTTCCAATCATTGGTGTATCTCGATGCTCCTCCGCACGGCGCTGCACTGCTTCAGCAAGATTATCGACGCCCTCAAGAATTAAATCGCACGCTTCTCCCATCTGGAGAGCCTGGGCTGTATCCAGCACATCAGACGAAGTCAATCCAAAATGGAGCCAGCGTGCTGATGGACCAACATGTTCTGCCACTGCCGTGGTAAACGCGATGACATCATGTTGAGTTGTCGATTCAATTTCGTGAACGCGGTCAGCATCAACGGTAGCTCGCTCGCGAATATCTTGAGCGGCTTCAACCGGAATTAGACCTGCAGCAGCCATTGCATCCGCAGCTGCGATTTCAACATGCAACCAAGTTTCATAGCGACGTTGATCGCTCCAAATGGCGCCCATCTTGGGGTTCGTGTAACGAGGAATCATGAAGATAATTCTTTCTTTATAGCCATGAATAGGTCTTCCAGACTTACATAAATGGCAGCACGTGCTGACCACTAACGTTTGGTTTTTTTGAGATTGCTGAGGGTAGAGGTAAAGTTGAAAAATCGATGGTCGCCGCAGCCCTGTTTTGCTCGGCAACTAGGACTTGGACGTCGGCACGTCCGCGTTGATCTAACGCCTCACGACAAGTCATTTCAGCAATAGCCGGCGTGTTATTAACGCGACTTAAATGACTCAAGACTACGCACTGCACCGACTCACCTAAATGTCCTGCGCAGAATGCAGCTAATGCTTCATTTGACAAGTGACCTTGGTCGCTCCCAATCCGAGAACGAAGACTTGCGCCATAGGGACTTATTCGCAGTAAGTCAGCCGAGTGGTTAGACTCAATAACCAATACTCGGCAATCCTGAAATCGCGTCACCAATTCACTGGTGACGCATCCAATATCGGTCGCAAACCCAATCGCACCTTCTGGTGTATCAATCCGGAAAGCCAAGGTCTCATTCGCGTCATGCGGTACGGAAAATGGAAGAAAAGACAACGCGCCACGTGACGTCCGCTCACCTGCAGTCAGCAGATTCCAGTGTTCGATTTTCTCTGCAGGCTTACTTCCCCATGCGTTCCTAGTACCTGCAGTTGTATACACGGGCACTCCATGGCGACGAGAAACCGCGGCTACGCTCCGAACATGATCTCCGTGGGCGTGGGTTACAAAAATTGCCGTAATCGCTTCGACCGCAACATTGAGCACCTCAAGGCGCTCCTTTAAACCTCGGTAGCTTAACCCAGCGTCCAGTAACACATGCTCATCCTGATATGAGATGAGCGTTGCGTTTCCGCTGCTCCCACTCCCGAGAACCGTTAAGAGAAGAGCGATGGAACGACCCCTTCCTTTATAAGCATTAGCAAACTCCTGATCTTAGGTCCGCCACAGCATCATTCAGGCAGCATCACCGCCTTAGCATTTAACCGATTCGCTGAGACTTTCAAACCGTCGGTTCGGCCAAGAATTGTTGTAGACAGCAAATCGTCATTGAATAAATCAAGGGCGACTCGCTGAACATCTTGCACTGTTACTCGATCAATGCCACTGAGTGTTTCATCTAGACTGAACTGACGCCCAAAACACATCTCTTGGTATGCAAGGTTAGACATACGACTGCCAGTACTCTCCAATGACAACATCAAGCTACCTTTCAGGTGATCTTTCGCACGCCGTAACTCCTCACTTGACACTGTGACGTCGGCAATTTCACGCGCTTCTTTAATGATTAGGCCGAGAACCTCATTCACCGCTTCGGTTGCACAACCGGCATAGATTGTTAAAGCTCCAGCATCACGATAGGCACTGAAACCACTATAGACGGTGTAAGCTAATCCGCGCTTTTCACGAATATTTTGGAATAGACGGGAACTCATAGAACCACCAAGGATCGTATTTAGGACGTAACACACATAGCGATCGTCATGAGCCTGTGGATACGCCGGCACCCCGACACAGAGGTGACTCTGCTCTAGATCCTTGTTGTGTAACTGCAGTCCTGGCTTTGCCTCTGGCGCAAACCAATGCACTGGCTCACCACTGGTTTCCAATCCTCCGAACGCCGCATGGATAAGATCGCGAATGCGAACGTGCTCTAGATTACCAGCTGCCGACACAATAACGTTGGAAGCTACATACGTTCTCTTAAAAAAATCTTGAATTTGTGGAGCGGTAAACGAACTGATGCTATCAGGTGACCCTAAAATGGGCAGCCCAAGTGAGTGACCTTCCCAGAACTGCTGGGTAAATAATTCGTGCACGAAATCATCCGGTGTATCTTCAACCATCTTGATTTCTTCGAGAATAACTTTCTTCTCGCGCGCGATTTCATGCGGCTGGAAGGCAGGGTTTAGCACAACATCTGAGAGAACTGCAAGCGCATCAGACAGGTGCTCGTCAAGCACTCTGACATGATAGCTCGCACATTCCTTGGACGTGAAGGCATCTAACTGGCCACCAAGGGAATCTATTGCTTGGGCAATGTCCTCAGCTGACCGAGTTTTAGTGCCTTTAAACAGCATGTGCTCAACAAAATGTGCCATGCCGCGTTCTTCCACTTTGTCGTGTCGTGACCCTCGCGAGAGCCAGACCCCGATACTGACCGACCGGACATCCGGCATTGCCTCTGTCAGAAGAGACAACCCGTTGTCAAAAACCTCGCGGATAATCATCGGTTGCGGAAGACACTGTGTTTGTGTCGTCAGACGAAAGACATCGCAAACTATTGATAAATATAGGATTACGACTTCGACACGAACACCTTATATTATCACGCAAACGATACATCAGCAAGGAGGAACCACTCCACAAAACCTTCTAGGAGAACACAGCGGCCGCCAGTAATAAAACAAGACCCTCATGCTAGACTATTTGCGCGGACACGCTGGTTCGCGATTGCTTGGAGCCTGCCGTGGAAGCTCGGACCGACGTCACTAACCTAGAATTAGCCAATCTTGAGCGATCTCTCAAAACACTCAACATTGAGACCTACCGTGCTCGTCAGATTTATCACTGGATTCACAGGCGTGGAGTAACTGCATTCGATGGAATGACCAACCTATCTCGTCAACTGCGGAATGATTTGGCGTCGCGATACAAAGTATCAACACCAGTCATCACCGAACGGCAAACATCCAGTGATGGCACCATTAAATTTGCCTTACAACTGACCGATGGCCACCAAATCGAATCGGTTTTCATCCCAGAAACGCCGCGAAAGACTTTCTGCTTGTCCACTCAAGTGGGTTGCGCCATGCAGTGCACGTTCTGCCTCACTGGAAAGATGGGTATTATTCGAAATCTCTTAGCTGGCGAAATCGTGAGTCAAGTGCGAGTGTTGACTCGGGAACTGGACCTATTTGGGCAACCGTTTAATATCGTTTTAATGGGAATGGGTGAACCTCTACACAACTACGACAATACTATGCAAGCTTTACGAATGCTGACATGTTCTTATGGGCAAGCAGTTCCATTACGACGCATAACACTCTCAACTGTGGGTGTACTGCCCGCATTACAACGATTGGCATCGGAGCCTACCATGCCCAATCTCGCCGTTTCATTACATGGCACGACAGAAGTTCAACGCAATCAACTCGTGCCAATCAATCGCAAATACGGACTCAAGGAACTCATTGCGGTATGTCAAAGTTTCCCACTTAAACGTCGCAGTCGGATTACATTCGAGTACGTGCTTATCAAAAACGTCAATGACTCAGAGGATGATGCAAGACGACTGGTGAAAATACTGTCAGGAATGAAGGCTAAAGTGAACGTGATCCCTCTGAACACTGCATCTGGCATTCCCTTTGAAAGACCCTCACAGGAAAGAATTAACCGTTTCGGAAAGATTCTAGCTCGGCACCAACTTACAGTATCTGTAAGAAAAAGCCGCGGGCATGACATACGCGCAGCGTGCGGACAACTAATGCTCGAAAATGAGCAACAGAGACCGCTTCAACAACCTAAGGGTCGCATTAAAGGGCTTAATAATTAATTCAGCTCTCTAAATCATGTGCCCAAACGTTCCGCTGCCCGCTCCACCTTTTCAACAAGCAAGTGTTTGTAATCCTTGAGTTTGTCAGCAACACCAGGATCACTGACTGCCAAGATTTGCGCGGTCATCACGGCAGCATTAGTAGCACCAGCTTTTCCAATGGCCATTGTTGCGACTGGCACGCCAGGTGGCATCTGGACGGTTGCCAGGAGCGCGTCCATGCCACTCAGTGCAGTTGCATCGATTGGTACTCCAATAACTGGTTTTGTGGTGTGTGCAGCCACCACACCGGCCAAATGAGCTGCAGCACCTGCACCGACGATGAACACTTGCACGCCACAGCCGTCAGCTTCCTCGACCAGACGTAAAACACGTGCTGGGGAACGGTGAGCTGACGCAACAGTCATCTCGTTAGAAATCCCGAAGTGATCCAACATATCGACGGCTGATTTCATAATCGGCGCATCGGAATCAGAACCCATGAGAATTAGTACTTGACAGTCACTCATGCCACCTCCTCATAACCTAACTTGTTTGAGACTTGGACAAGGCTTTTTTACCGATGTCTCGCCTCACATGCTTACCCGTGAATGTAATTTGGTCAATCGCTTCATAGGCCCTAGCAATTGCCACATCGAACGTCTCACCTCGACCGACCACACTTAAAACACGTCCCCCAGCGGTTTTAATTTGGTCTCCAACCTGCTCTGTTCCTGCGTGAAACACTATAACGTCTGACATTTGCTCAACGTTTTCAAGACCTCCTATTGTAAACCCCGTCTCATGGGAATCTGGGTATCCTTGAGAGGCCGCAACAACAGCTACGTGCGGCCACGTGCTAACGGCGCACTTCGGTGTCCCCATTTCACCGTTTGCAGCTGCCAGCAAGATTGGCGTCAATTCTCCAGTTATCATCGGCAAAACTGCCTGGGTTTCAGGGTCGCCAAAACGTACGTTGAACTCAACCACCTTTGGTCCAGTCGACGTCAGCATCAAGCCCACATAGAGTAGGCCGCGATAGGGCGTGCCCGCTTCCGAAAGTCCATTAAGTACTGGCTCAATGATTTCACCAAAGATGCGATCCTTTAAACTAGGCGTCACGCATGGCGAAGGTGCGAATGCACCCATCCCTCCAGTATTAGGTCCGCGGTCATTATCGAAAATCCGCTTATGGTCTTGTGATGCAGGTAAGGCCCAAGCGGTGCGACCATCACAGATGGCAAAAAATGACACCTCTTCGCCCTCCATGTACTCTTCCATCACTATCTGGATACCAGCATCACCGAATCGGCGCTCAATGAGCATGCTTCGAACAGCCTGCTCAGCAGTTTCACCGTCAGGTGCGATAATGACACCTTTACCACCAGCAAGACCATCCGCTTTCAGTACAACAGGAAAGCCAAATCGTCCTTCGCGAGCCGCTTTAATGGCTGTTGGAGCATCCGAGTACACCTGATATTGAGCCGTCGGAATACTGCGTGCCGCCATAAATTCTTTCGCAAAAGCCTTGCTCGATTCAAGTTGCGCTGCGGCGCGGGTAGGTCCAAAGATTGCCAAACCAGCCTTAGTGAACATATCCACAATTCCCAAAGCGAGAGGCATTTCAGGACCCACTATCGTCAAATCAACAGACTCCCTTACAGCCAATGAGCAAACATCCTCAAGATTAGTGATATCCACTGGAATGCAGCTTCCAACCTTGGAAATCCCAGGATTTCCAGGAGCACAAATGACACTTCCAGGAGGGTGTTCCTGAGCTAGTTTCCAGACAAGTGCATGCTCACGGGCGCCGCTACCGAGGACCAAAACCTTCATTAATATTCCCTATCTGGTTGATTAATAGTTACTTATGAAAATTAAGCCATTTTTTTCGTCATCGACCTGTGGTAGCCTAGCATATTCGGCACCTGTAAATTTGGTGCTATATGGAGCGTGTCGTGAGGAGGTGGAGAAAGGTTGGCCGAAGTCAGGATCAATGACGGAGAGTCTATCGAAAGTGCACTTCGTCGATTTAAGAGAAGAGTCCAGCAGGAAGATATCATCAAAGATATCAAGAAACACTCGTTCTATCTGAAACCTGGTGACAAGCGTCGCGCGAAGCAGGCGCTGGCGCGTAAACGTACGCTCAAGAAGCAGCGACGAGAGACCGACTAAGGTTAAATGACGAATGTTTTGTGCATGCCGCTTGTGAACGAAATGTACTAACTGAACTAGGACGTTAAGGTTGAGTAGCCCCCCTAAGCAGGCGTCCGACCGGTCAACAGTCATCAATTTACTGATTGCGCTTCGTCCAAATCAATGGACCAAGAATCTGCTTGTGTTCGCTGCGTTGTTATTTGGACAGCGCCTCTTGGACCTCCAATCAGTCATCTTAGCTATTAAGGCGTTTATAATTTTCTGCGCGTTGTCTGGCGCTGTGTACCTAATCAACGATGTAACTGACCGTGGCGGTGATCGAAGCCACCCTCACAAATCAAGACGTCCAATTGCCGCAGGGCTAATATCACCTACACTCGCGGTTGGTGTTGCCATTGGCCTTAATGCTGTAGCGTTAGGCTTTGCGTTCCAAATTAGTCCGTACTTCGGAATAGTAGGAACGGCTTATGCCGGACTGTTAATTCTGTATTCGGTGCTTTTAAAACATATCGTGGTAATTGATGTAATGACTATTGCAACTGGCTTTGTCCTTCGTGCTATCGCCGGTGGTGCCGCTATTGATGTCCCAATCAGCGCTTGGTTATTGATTTGTACCAGCTCACTGGCCCTCTTCCTAGCGCTCAGTAAGCGACGGCAGGAACTGATTGGCTTAGCCGACAATGCGGATGAACATCGCCCGATTCTTGGCGAGTATAGCCCCTATCTACTCGATCAAATGATTGCTGTCGTGACTGCGTCCACGCTGATTACTTATAGTTTTTATTCAATTAGCCCTGAAGTAGCAACTCGATTTGGTACACCTTGGCTCGGTCTTACGATTCCATTTCCTTTATATGGAATTTTCAGATATCTATACCTAGTGCATCAAAAAGCTGCTGGAGGTAGCCCAACCGAACTTTTACTTTCTGATCGACCTCTGTTGGCATGTGTAACACTATGGGCGATAACCATGATATTGATCGTTTACCGTCCCATAACCATATGACTGGGCAATGGCACAATTATTCATCTCACGTGATTGGGATGATTTCATTACAATGACAGGTTAGCTTATGTCTGACTTCTCAATACGCGCACCCTCAGTCGACGTCGAAGAAATCATGCGGCATATCAAGACCCGCATCAGTGACAAACGCGGCATCGACTATACAGAAGAGCAGATCCAAGAACTGGCGACCGTTAAACTTGAAACATTTCTGGATGCCAACAACATACGCTCGGACTTGCGCGAACACTATAAGCGCAGCCGCCCAGCCGCAAAACACTTACTGGGCGAATTCGAGGATCAAACACAAGCTTCCTTGTCTAGAGGATTCTTTGGTCGATTTCTCACACTGGTCCGGAAGATTTTGACCCGTTTACTGAGGTTAAATCCACTTGTCAATGCATTACACATCCAGGAGAAAATTAATCAATCTCGCCACCAGAATGAGTTGCTTAACTACGAACTACTCAACAACCTCGTCGTAGAAATCACCAAGCTGGGTATTGAAGTAAAAAATCTTAAAATGCTGGTTGTTTCATTAAACAGCCGCTTAGATTTTAATGAACGTCGAGGACGAGCACTCGAAAATGTGGTGGAGTACCGACCTGGGACAGGACGTCGAGATTCCAAAGCCGCTAGCCGACTCGATGATGCGGAATCAGTCGAGAAGAAACAGGATTCAGTCGAAACCAAACCCGAACCTCATAGACGGCGGCGGCGGCGTGGTCGTAGACGACCGACGGGAGATTACAAGTCTGATACGGGAGCAGGAACTAAAGAGTCGGCTGCCAGTGGTCCGCCAGGGTCGGTTGCCAGTGGTCCGCCAGCGCCAGAGTCGGCTAGTGGTCCGCCAGGGTCGGTTGCCAGTGGTCCGCCAGCGCCAGAGTCGGCTAGTGGTCCGCCAGCGCCAGAGTCGTCCAGTGGTCCACCAGAGTCGGCTAGTGGTCCGCCAGAGTCGGCTAGTGGTCCTCCAGAGTCGGCTAGTGGTCCGCCAGAGTCGACTCCAAGCGACCAACCAGTGACAGAAGCGCCTAAGGCTGGAGCAGCAACGGAGTCTGACCACGGGGACTCCGATGTAGTGAAGCCGTGAAGCTCGCAGTCGTCGTCCAGCGCTACGGAGCCAACATTAGCGGAGGCGCTGAATTGCATGCTCAGTACATTACAGAACAACTATCACACCACGCCGATGTAACGGTGTTAACTACGTGCGCCACGGACTATATCAGTTGGCGTAATGAACTCTCAGCAACTAAAGAACAAATTGGCAGGGTGTTTGTGCGTCGATTCCCTGTCCATCACGAACGGAATCCTGAATCATTCGCACGTCATTCGACACGTGTGTTTGACCGCACACATTCGATAAACGACGAACTGGCCTGGCTTGATAGTGAGGGACCCGCGAGTCACGCACTGATCAAATATATTCGCGCCAACGTAGAAGATTTCGACTTTTTTATTTTTTTTAGTTATCGCTATTACCATGCATTCCATGGAATCTTGGCTGCGGCGCATCGTGCAGTTCTTGTTCCCACTGCTGAACGCGATGCTGCACTTGGTCTCAACATCTTCGGCCAAATATTTAGAAACGCAAGAGCGATAATGTACAACTCGTTTGAAGAACAGATATTAATCAATGCTGTGTCCGACAACGCACACGTGCCAGGTGTCATAGTAGGAGTCGGTTCAAAAGTCCCACACCATCCGGCCCCCGAAAGATTTCGGCGTAAATTTAAAATCGATCATCCATTTATTATCTATGTAGGTCGTGTTGATGAAAATAAAGGATGTAAGCAGCTTTTCGAATATTTCATACGCTATGCGACTAATGTTTCAAGAAAATTATCGCTTGTTTTAATAGGCAACTCGGTCTTACCAATACCGGCACACGAAAGAATCCACCACCTTGGTTTTACGTCAGACAAGGACAAGTTTGATGGTATGGCAGCAGCCGAGTTGTTAGTCATCCCTTCCCAGTATGAGAGCCTCTCAATGGCTACTCTAGAAGCATGGGGCTTAGGACGACCTGTTCTAGCCAACGGACACTGTGATGTGCTCAAGGGACAGTGTCTCCGTAGTAACGCAGGTTTGTACTACGAGAATTACGAGGAATTTGCAGAAGCATTGTACGCGCTAGAGACTAGCAGCCCTTTAAGAAAAGGATTGGGACACAACGGACGTCGTTTTTTTAGTCGTCACTACGCTTGGCCTGTTATTAATCGGAAATATCTCACCATGCTCGAACAGCTAAAGAAACATGATGTCGCCAACAACGGCACACATAAGTTGGAAAAAGTGCCGGGGTGGTGGACCCGCAGACAGCGTCGCCTACCTCCGGCAAACGATATTATTAAGGCGTTACCAGCTGGTCCAGCACCGAATGCCAGGCGGTCATCAAGAAATAGTCGGCGCCGGTGAACAAACATGCATATAAATATAAGTAGGGATTCTTTATTTCTAATGCATTCAATAAATATTCTTTGTTGACCATGACGAGCAAGAAAGAAGCCGACGATTCACAGGGAACTTTTAGAGTTCACCAAGTGCTAACACAGCTCGGTTATGGAGACGCTATCGGGCACGAAGTCCTTGGAATCCAAGCAATCCTTAGATCGTCTGGCTTCAAATCAGACATCTTTGTCGAATCTGCTGATTACAGACTTAAACCACTGACCAGAAACTGTTTCGAGCTTCCAACAGCGTGTGGCCCTGAGAGTGTCATTATTCATCATTTTTCTATTGGCTCAAAAGCATCTCGAATTGCTTTTGCGCTACCGAGTCGAATGATCCTCATCTATCACAACATCACCCCACCACATTATTTTTCAGGGTTAATTGAAGGCCCAGAAATTAAATCAGTGGCTTGGCAATGCTATACCGGACGACGAGAATTATCGGCGTATCAATCAAGATGTCACCTTGCCCTAGGGGACTCAGATTTTAATCGACAAGAACTCGTAGAACTTGGTTTTCCACGGACTGACGTATTACCGCCAGTTTTACCAAACTTTCCTCACCTCAGCGTTCGAATAGAAAGTGCATTGACATCATCATTTGACGATGACTTTACAAACATTCTGTTCGTAGGTCGAATAATTCCACACAAACGCATTGAAGACCTTATTCGAATCTTTGGCGCATACCATCACATGCACAATTCCAAGTCTCGACTGATCCTTGTAGGGTCTCACGTCGGATTCCAAAATTATCGGGCAACGTTACATGACCTAGCTGCACGCCTACATCTCCCAGAGGTACACTTCGTGGGACAAGTTACAGATGCAGAATTGGTATCTTTCTATGAGATCGCCGACGTGTATTTATCCGCCAGCGAGCATGAGGGGTTCTGTGTACCTCTTATTGAAGCCTTCCATCACCAAATCCCTGTCCTAGCGTATGCGGCAACAGCTGTGCCCTCTACGATGGACGGCGGAGGCCTGCTATACGACACTAAAAACCCAATTGTCGTAGCCTCACTTCTTAACGAGGTCGTATCTGATTTATCACTCCACGAGAAGGTGCTTCGCAGCCAAGATGAAGCGTTAACTCGATTAGAAGCGAAAGATTTTGTAGGCACATTGCTAAACTTCGTGAAACAAGTGCGCCAAGCGCCTCCTTTACCAGAAACCTCAATCAGGGAAGGTTTCTGGCAGCAGTTCGAGCGCTATGAACGAATAGAAAAACTCAAGTACGATTACCCGTTCAGAGACCGCGTTCGACAAACGGGTCAAACGTCATCCCGACGCCTAGAATCAATCAGGCTAGAGAACACTACCTTCAATAAATTAATGTCCTGGATTCGACCTCGATGATTATCAACCAGTGGATACCAGCAGCGCATCATGGTGATGCCATTGGTAATAGTGCGAGGCAGGTTCGAAATATACTCCGTCTTGCTGGTCACGATTCCAATATTTATGCACTAACAATTGACGATGAACTCAAAAGCGACGTACATGCATTTAGCAGGGAAACTGCTACAGGTGGAGATCTCACCATTTTTCACTACGCACTACCGTCACCCATGACTGCAGCATTTACACAACTGTCGGGGAAGCGAATACTCCAATATCACAACGTGACTCCAGCACATTTTTTTGCACCGTACGATCCAGGGATGTTCAGGCTAGCAACACTCGGAAGACAGGAGTTAACTACACTGCTTGGACAAGTCGATCTCGCTCTTGGAGATTCGGAGTACAACCGAGTTGAACTGGAGTCTTTGGGTTTTGCGCCAACTGGTGTCATGCCGATTGCCGTAAATACTAAATCACTCGTTGCTCACACACCACGTCCCTCACTGACACACATGCTCAATGACGGACTGACGAATATTTTATTCGTAGGTCGTATCGCCCCCAATAAGCGCATTGAGGATCACATTCGATTGGCTGAACATTACAAGAGGTATGTTGACAGTCGTTACCGATTCATCTTTGTTGGTAACTTTGACCTCGTTCCGAAGTATTTCGGCACCATTCAGGCACTAATCTCCCAATATCAGATGCCTCCCGATCGATTCATCTTTACAGGCCGGGTGCCTGATGACGATCTCGCAACCTACTATGCTATGGCCGACGCCTATGTTTCGCTGAGCGAACACGAAGGATTCTGCGTTCCACTTGTTGAAGCGATGGCGGCAGATTTACCTATTCTTGCCTACTCAGCTGCTGCAGTACCAGAAACTTTAGGGAATGCTGGGGTTCAGTTCGCTCCAAAAGATTTGGAGTACGCCGCCGAGACTCTTGGAATGTTAGTGTACGATGAGGATCTTCGATCAGAAGTATTGGTTGGCCAACGTCAACGATTACTAGATTTCGGACCTGAAAAAATAACACGAGCATTAAAAGACCTCGTACTACGATTCTCATGATATACCGATGTAGACCATTAAAATTTGTAAGCATATTCCAGATCACACACACGTGAAACTTGCATTCATTGTTCAACGCTACGGTACAGAAATATTGGGTGGCTCCGAATACCACTGTCGGCTTATTGCTGAACGTTTGGCACTTCGACACGAGGTGGAAGTCTTGACGACATGTGCGCAGGACTATATAACTTGGAAGAACGCCTATCCAGAGGGGGAAGATCGCGTTCGTGGCGTTACAGTTCGACGTTTTGCGAACTCGGAAACACGAGATATCAAGGAGTTTAATAAATTCTCAGATTGGATTTTTCACAATCCACATACGGACGACGACGAAGTAGAATGGCTTCGGCGTCAAGGACCGTGGTGTCCAGCCTTAATTAATTATCTTGAACAATCCGCCACAACTTATGATGCCTTGATCTTTTTTACTTATCTATACGCTCCAACGGTGTTAGGACTTCGCGTAGCACCCAGTCGAAGTATTCTTGTTCCAACCGCCCATGACGAGCCTGCGATACAACTGAAGATCTACAAAGATATGTTCACTCTACCAGCAGGTATTGCCTACAACACTGCAGTGGAGCGACAATTTCTGAAATCGAACTTCCCGATACGAGCGGTTTCAGAGGAAATGGTCGGCTGTGGCGTCGATCTACCACAACTGCAGCGCTCCCAAAAACGTACCACCACGACTCCAACGTCAACGTCATCCACAAACGTTTCTCAAGATTTAAACGGAAAGACTAAATTGGGTCAGCGCGACCATGATCGGTCACAAGCACTACAAACTGACAACGAGGCCTTTCGGCGACGTTACCGGTTACACGGCCCTATCGCATTGTATGGTGGTCGTATCGACCCTGGGAAAGGTTGCGAAGAATTAATCGAATATTTCAGTTTCTACAGGGAAGGTGGTGGTGATGCCACTCTGATTCTCATGGGTGCAAAACTTATGCCACTACCTGAGGAACCTTTCATTAGGTTTGCTGGACTGCTCCCAGACAGGGAACGTGTACAAGCGCTCGAAGCAGCCACAGTGGTAATTGTGCCCTCACCATTAGAAAGCCTATCGCTACTGGCATTGGAATCGTTTGCAGTCGGTACTCCCATTCTGGCTAATGCGAGAAGTGACGTTCTAGTGAGTCATTGTCGTCAAAGCAATGCTGGTTTGTATTATGCGGATCGTGATGAATTCGTCGAGTGCCTTAAACTGTTGCTCCTAGATAAACGGTTGCGGACTGCAATGGGTGTACAAGGTCGGAATTATGTCAGACAGAATTATAGGTGGGACGTCATCCTAGGTAAATACGAACGTATGATTGCAACCGTCAGAGGCCCCTCTCTGTCAACTGCAAACAAACACCAGCGGGACTCGCCTAGCCGACGGCGATGATGTAATTATTCGTCTTGATTAGCCTTCGCAACACGCGGTGACGAAATAGGAGACTCATGCCCAGAACCGAAAGGTAACGGAGCGTCACTGGACAGACTTTTTTTGACCGGACCGCTGCGACGATTGGCTTTGATATTGTATCGCTTAAGCATCAAATTTAGAGTTGACGGCTTCAACCGAAGCAATTTGGCAGCACGTATTTGAATGCCTCCAGCCTCATTAAGGGCTGACTCAAGCAACTGCTTCTCTGATTTTGCAATTACGTCCTTAAAAGAAAGCCCTTCAGGAGGCACCGCAATGGACGGTATCTGAAACTTCTGCGTCTCGCGGACATAGTCTGGAATCAAGTCAAGGTTGATTTGTGATCCCGACGTTAGCACAACAGCACGTTCGATCACATTCTCTAACTCACGGATGTTACCAGGCCACGCATACTCCGTCATTAAGTCGAGCGCCTCTCGAGAAATTTCGAGATCTGGTTTTTCATTTTCGTCGCTGTATTTTTTAAGAAAGTGCTGAACGAGCAAGGGAATGTCCTCTCTCCGTTCTCGAAGTGAGGGCAACTCGACAGTAATAACGTGCAGCCGATAGTACAAATCTTCCCGAAAGCGGCCTTGATCGACCATCTGCTTTAAATCTATGTTCGTCGCAGCAATGACGCGAACGTCGACCTTAACGGTTTCAACTCCACCAAGACGCATAAATTCACGCTCTTGCATGACACCCAGTAGCTTTGCTTGTGTTTCCAGCGGCATGTTACTGATTTCATCGAAAAAAATCGTTCCGGTATCTGCTAACTCAAAAAGACCTTTTTTCGCTTGTAAGGCGCCGGTAAATGCGCCCTTTACGTGGCCAAACAGGTTCGACTCGAACAAATCATGCGGTAAGTTACCTGAATTCACCGTAATAAACGGACAGCCAGCTCGAGTCGAATTCGTGTGCAATGCCCGAGCTATCAATTCTTTACCAGTCCCACTTTGTCCTTCGATAAGGATCGTCGTTCGACTGGGTGCTGCCTGCATTATTAAGTCGAACACTTCTCGAATCCGTGAACTACGACCAACAATGTCTGAAAATTTGTGCGTGCTCGCCTGTAAGCTCTGGCGAAGCGTACGGTTTTCAACGACTAACCGCCTTTGTTCAACGGCATTTCGAAGGACCGTTAGTACTTCATCGTGCTTGAACGGCTTTGTAATATAGTCGAATGCCCCCGTCCGAATAGCCTCTTTGGCGCTCTCGACCGACCCATACGCTGTTAGCATGACAACAGGCAACTCGTTATCAAGTTTTTGTAGCTTGCCGAGTGTAACCATGCCACCTTGACCCGGCATCATCACATCCAGAACCACGGCGTCAATTGATTCAGCATTCACCAAATCGATGCCGGCCTCACCGGTTGCCGCTACATACACCTTGTAACCTTCTTTAGCTAGCAATGTTGCAAGAACTTCTTGCATCACGGCTTCGTCATCTACTATAAGAATAGCTGCTTCATCTGCCATTTCAGACACCACATCTAGCCTTGGTTGCTTTCACGATCACACGCAAGGCTCGTACGCACCAACCTAGTCATTTCACGAACTCAGATCGCCCTGACGGGCCACAACCGACGCCGTCAACGGAAAGGTAATCGAAAAACGAGTACCTTGACCTTCAATACTCTCGCATTCGATAGTACCGTCGTGTTCCTGCACGATCCCGTATGTTATCGATAAACCAAGTCCCGTACCTTGACCGAGTTCTTTAGTGGTATAAAACGGATCATAAATCCGAGACAAGTGATCAGCTGAAATGCCTTTCCCGGTATCGCCAACCTCGATAACAACACGATCACCATGACGGCGCGTCTTGATCGACAACCAACCACCCTTAGGCATCGCATCACGGGCGTTCAGAAAGAGATTCAAGAAAACCTGTTGAAGTTTGTAATCAAGACCAGTTGCAATGGGTGACGGAGAGACAAGATCTTTACGCACAGAAATATGTGAGGTCTTGAGTTGATGTTCCAATAACACCAATACCTCATTGACAACAGCATTAACGTCAACGGGACCAGTTTCGACCTTAATAGGCCTTGCTAAGTTTAAAAGTCCGTTAACGATCTTGGCAGCTCGAAAAGTTTGTCGTTCAATTTTCTCCAGCACTTTGGTCTTCGGATCATCAGAGTCTGCGCCCTCCAGAAGCATCTGCGTGAAGCTAGAAATACCGGTCAGTGGAGTGTTGACCTCATGTGCTACCCCAGCTGCCAGTAAACCAACCGACGCCATTTTTTCTGATATCTGCAATTGCTCTTCAAGACGCACTCGGGTGCTGATGTCCTCTAAAATGATTATCGTTCCTCCCAAGCCACCATCCGGCGCACGCAACGGCGCTGTTGCGGCATTAATTAACAAGCGCTGGCCACCTTCTTTGTGCCGAGAGGTCATGGGTACACGGTATCGGATCGTGCCCGTCGGCGACTCTTTTCGCGCTTCCTGGAATAGGTGTACGACGGACGGATCAAACAAGGACGCTAGGTGCTGACCTATAGCTTCCTTACGCTCTACTCCGTACAATTTCTCAAGTCCTTGGTTCCAACGAATGACACGATCATCTAACCCTACAACAGCCAGCCCGTCATTCAAGGACTCGATAACGTTCTCACTTAGTTCGCGCAGTCTATCGAGTTCTTCAGCCTTAGCACGCAACTGACCGTAAAGACGTCCATTCTCAAGAGCAGTCGCAACCTGCGCCGCAACTGCCTCGAGCAAGCTTAAGTCCTCGCTGCTAAGTGGCTCGCCGCTTTCTTTGCGTCCTAGAGCTATTACAGCGAGCGTCTTGTCTTTTGACACGCTCGGAACAATATAATGAACACCCGACTCCAGCCACACCTCAACCTCATCACTGTCGATACGTTTGGCCAGCTCATCGAGCACCAGAGCCCTAGTTACACCCAAACGTTCACCCACTGCAGATTTTCGTGACAAACGAGGAATGGGATCGTCAAATCCAACAGCATGAATCACCCGAAACTCCTGATCCGCACTGTCCAGCGGCGCTAGCAACAATGCCATCCGTTCCACCACAAAGGTTTCGGTGACCCGATTGACGAGCCGCTCACTTAATCTTTCGAGGTTAAGATCGCGATTTAAATCTCGAGCAAAACCGATCAAGGCTCTTCGATAATCATAACGATCACGATAGTAGACACGATCAAAGGCTGCTTGAATTACATTTTTTACCGGTGCTGCCAACAACACCACCACGAGCGTAGCCAGCACAGCCACGATTGAGTTGTATTGCCTCGAACCACCGAGAAACATTTCGCTTGCGATTCGAAGTAGCACTGTATAGATACCGACAATGGTAAGAATGGCCGCGCTGTAGACCACGGCCCACTTGACAATAACGTCAACATCCATCAACCGATAACGAGTAATTGCTGAAGCGAAGGCTAGCGGGACGAGACCGAGTGTGACAGCCGTAAAACCCATTTGAGGTGGTGGATTAAACCCCAATACCCATGGAATTAAGTAGCCGACCATAAACGGTAGACAGCCCAGTAGGGTGCCCCAGATGATCCATCGTAACTGTCGGCGTGCTGTCACCGATTGCAACTTGCGTAGCGCATGAATCATCACCACCGCACCACCAGAAATACACAGCAGCAAATAGAAGACTTCAAGCCGCTCGATGACTTCAATGGTCTGCGTAACTTGAATTCCTGACTGGGTGCTGCCCCACAATGCTCCCGTGCGAAGCCCCCCTAGCACCACCGCCGGGCCATACAGGACGGAAAGCCCAGAACGACCAAGTTTATTCTGCAGCCAGCCGGGGGAACGTTCTGGAAACACCAAGGCAAAGTGCATGAACAATGGCGCTAACAACAACAGAGCAACGATATCGATCCAGTAAAAGATCCAATCTAACCAATCCAGTCTGCCACTAAACGAAAACGCAAACACGCCAAAGAAGGCGACCGTCAACCAAAAAAAATGAAGCGTTGCTGGCTTACGTGATTGTCTTAAGACCACCACCGCACCAACTAGAAGCGTGAAGGTAGCCAAGATGGCCAACACAACGTACAGAGCTTGGTTGCCAGATGGAACTGGTTGCAATGTTAAGTCGCGAAGGGTTTGTGACCCTAAACTAAGGATTGCATATCGTGACGTTGCACCGGATTCACTAGCGTGAAGCGCTGCAAGCACCTCATCTGTGGAATCCACAGGTCGTCCGTTGATGGCAAGGAGCACATCGCCAATCTGAATGCCTGCGTTGGCTGCTGCCGATCCTGGATCGATTTCCTGAGCCGTCAGACCCTCTGGCTTAGAAACCCACAGTACGCCATCTTCAACTTCGATCCAGCTCGACCTAACAACAATGTTGGCAATCGCGAGGCATAACAATCCCAATACAAACAGGCTGCCCAATGCAATATTGCCGACATGTCGATATCGCTTCCAGATGCTCGGAGTGGTGTCTGTTTTTTGCATTGCTCGCATTACTCTTGTGTCACCTAAAGAGTCATCCAATTATTTGAATTACAATTTCAATTTATTGAATCCAAAAAAATGCAAAAAATATGGTCGGCTGCCGATGGCGATTCGGATCTATTCCTCGAACGCCAACCACGCCGACCAGGAACTCTCAGAAACGAACGAGTAATCCACCTACGATACGCTTGGGTGGATCGAACACTAATAACTCGTCGTAGGCACCAACACCAATTTCCTCTCTAAACATATTTCGAAACGCTACGAGAAATTCCCAGTCGCTATTCGAGAAACGCAAGAAAGGTAACCCTTGTTTTAGTTTTACATCAAACCGTGCCGCAAGATTTCGATTCGTCATAACTCGACCAGAATTAGCAAATGCCGAGTTGACACGATAAACAACAAACAACCGTGTTGCAGTCTCTGGAACATCTGCATTCAGAACAGTCGTAATGTCGTGAAAGCTTTCAGTGCCAAACTTGGCCGCGGACGGTGCCCGTGCAGCGATCCGTGCTGATTCGGATGAAGATTCCCAGCGCGCACGAGTGAATGAATAATCAACCGAGCCCCCAATACGGTTGACTAGTTGCCGACTGACCGAGACGCCCCAGCCACCCGCGTCGAAATTCCCGCCATTGGCTACCAAATAATGGCCTACATCGGACTTAAAGCCAGCAATATCAGACATGCCAAACAGCGTTACAATCTGATCATTAACCGCCTGACGAAAGGCCCTTACACCGATGACGTAATTACTGCCGAAGTCGCGTTCAAGGACCGCTTCTATATGACGCAACCGCTGAGGTTGGAATCTGGAATCTTTCGACAATGATGAAAACGTACGTTCCGGAGGCAACCAAAGTCCGGCACCCGTTGGTGGCAAAAACTCCTCCGCACCTTGGGCCCGCACAGACTGCATTGCCGTAGCTCGCATACGGATGTTCTTCATGGGTGAAAGGGTTACACTAGCCTTCGGACTCAGGAGAGCTGCACCCTGCACATAATCGTGATTTGCTACTCCAATCCCGTAATCTAGGCTTACCGACCGTGACACCGTCCACGAATCGAAGGCATGTACAGCGCTCACTGTTCGACTATCGGCCGGGAGCGCCGGTAATGCTACCGGATTCCCACCCTCGTACCGCTGAGTGCTATAAGACATTCCTACGTCCATAGCATGATTAGTGGACACCTCTGACCTGTAGGACCCTGCGAGAATCCACGATGAAACATCGCCCTGGGTCATCGCTCCTTGAACAGACCACTCTCCATTACTACTGGTGGGTGTGTTTAATTCCATAAATGCCACACCCCTAGGTCCGGCATTCGTTGAAAACAAATCAGCCGGACTATCGAATGACCCGGTCGTCAGAAAATTTACCTCGCCCGACAGCGGTATCTGTGACCACAGTGAAGAGGCTAAACGTGCGGATGAAGAAACGGCACGGCCAAATTTAGCCACCATGCTCCCTGACGAATTGGACCCTGTAGTACTCGCTACTGCTGCCTGCGTCGCCTCCCTTAACACGTTCCGGCGAAGATGCCGCAAACGCCAAGCTAATTCGCCGTGGTCATGTACTTGTTGCACACTTTCGGCATCTAACTCGGGATCTTCGAGATCTTCACCTTGTTGTGCCTCTGCCTCAGCCTCGAAGAGACCCGCGGTCAAGACGGGTGGTATCGACACATCAGATGAACTTACTTGAGATTGCAACACAAACCGGTGAAGAATTTCGTTAGTGGGAGTGACCTCTACCAAGTTACGACCTGACACCGTAAAACCGCTCAGATGTGCACGCAGCAAATACGATCCCGGCGTCAGTGGTTCCAACTCATAAACACCATCCGTCCCAGTCACCGCCATTAAGGTCGCATCCGCCCCCAGGGCGGAGATTATTGCTCCTTCGAGAGGCAGACCATCTACATCCAACACAATTCCGTGGATTAATCCCCGTTCATCATTAGCAATCTGCTTGAGAGCTTCTTGCCCGATCACAACAGTATTCGCAACAACCACGAGCAAAACGACGGCGACAAATCGCTTTACATAACTCATGGATTCCTCCGTGGATGCATTCTCATTATTCCACTTACTCACCAACCGTGAAGTGTATATCGCGTGTTAACAAATTACCCGATGCGTTGTCTGTCACCGAGATTTCCATACGATACGATCCAACTGGAAAGGCGGACAACGGCACATCTTGCCCTGCTAACAACTGGTGGCCACGTTCCGCATCAAAATTTGGTCGCAACGTTTCCTTGTTAAACTCCTGCGGCGAGGTAGCATTAAAGAACTCCTCCACGCCTTCACTTGTCCTGTGAAAATTATACTCGACTCTAACGTTAGGTTTGCCGCTAGAGTCGACTTGCATGTTATAGATGAAGAATCCAAATTTCAATTCATCAGCTGCACTAAAATTTTCTGAATTACGCACTACGAACCTCATTGATCCAATCGCATATGGATCTTCGCGTAATTGCGCAGGCGTTAATGCTGTCGATATGCGCTCAAGCCGCTCAAATACAAACACTGAGCTCGTGGATAAATCATTCGACAAATCTGGGATATTAACTGCAAACTTAAAAACCGCTTGGCGAACCTCGGTAGACAGGTTCTGCATTAATTCGTCTGGGGTGTCGACGAGTTGTAAATCCTTGAGAGCGACGTAGACATCGTACTGCCCACCTGGCACTTGAAGTGCTCGACTAATTTGATACGCATCGTCTTGCATTTGCATATCGCTTAACGTGACGAAATGAAAGTCCTCAAAGACATACGTAAGGGGTTCAGTGACAGACGACTCCGTTCCCAGTCCAGTCGTGGAAACTGCAGACTGCCTCTCAGTGGAGTCCTGCTCAAGCGCGTTACTTTGAGTGTTCTGTGGAGTAGTCGCTGATCCAGGCACGGTCCCGCCTCGTGCTACAACACGAATCCCTACAATAATTGAGTCCGAACCGACAACATCCGGATCAATACGGAGTGTGTACGGCACATACACGGTTCCCTCCGCTCCCTTCAGTACATCTTGATCCCAGTCTAGACCGCGGCTAAAAGCTACCTGCGGATCGGACATGGCTTCATCGAGAATCCTAGCCAATAAAGTAGCTTCTTGACTCTGTAATGCCGTTAAAGTCAGATCTGTCTCGGTGCTGGTTCTGTTGCCGGCTTCCTGTTGCCCTTGGTTCTCCTTGTGAACCGAGGACAAATCGTCAGCCGCTAAAACAACTAGCTGGGCTAAACCAATCGTTACTAACAGGGAAAGCCTGCCAAACCCTCGAGGAGCCAGCCGCCGCACGTTGATATTCACCATGTATCAGTCGAAATATTAAGAAGTTCTGCGATCATAGGCGACCTCACTCGGACAAGTCAAACCATTGCAAGAGTGTGCTTTCCTTAGCTCCTGCGCAATACAATATACAGGTAGCATGCTATCATCCATCCAAGGTCGTACGGTTCCCATGCTATCCATGCTTCCACCTTTAGTGCTAGTCGTTCTCGATGGCTGGGGCCTTCGTCGTGAGCACCACCACAACGCGATTGCCGTCGCTCAAACTCCTAACTACGACGAACTCTTAGAAAGATTTCCATTTACAACCCTTGAAGCCAGTGGAGAATCTGTTGGTTTACCTGCAGACCAAATGGGCAATTCTGAAGTCGGACATCTGAACCTCGGCGCTGGTCGAGTCGTTTATCAGAATATTAGTCGTATCGACGCAAGTATTCATGACGGTAGCTTTTCCAAGAATCACGAAATCTCATTGGCAATCGACCGATGCCATGATCGGCACGCACTTCATCTAGTGGGCCTTTTATCAGATGGAGGCGTCCATAGTCACCAACGTCATCTTCATGCTCTACTTAGGATCGCTGCCGAGCGGAAAGTTACTCGCGTGTTTGTGCACGTGTTCATGGATGGGAGGGACAGTGCTCCAACTGCAGGCATCGACTACTTGGCTACCTTAGAACGGACGATGAAGGAACTTGGAGTTGGCCAAGTCGCAACGGTTTGTGGTCGTTACTACGCCATGGACCGTGATCGGCGTTGGGAACGAACACAACGTGCTTACGATGCCCTTGTGCTCGGTACCGGTTTAGAAGCAACGTCTGCGCCTGACGCAATTACAGCAGCATATTCACAAAATGTAACTGATGAGTTTATCGAACCAACAGTGATTGTTAATAGCGAGAGGCAAGCAGTGGGCCGCCTTGCTGCAAGTGATTCAGTAATCATATTTAATTTTCGAGCCGATCGAGCGAGACAGCTTACACGAGCACTCGCGTTTGAAAAGTTTGATGGATTTACACGCCGAGACCACCCCTCGTTGAACGTCACCACCATGACTCAATACGATGCTACGTTCAAACTGCCTGTGGCTTTCGTTCCGCAGGCTTTCAGCGGCAATCTGGCCGAGGTTCTTGCTGCTAACCAAGTCACAAACTTGCGACTGGCAGAAACAGAAAAATACGCTCATGTAACCTATTTCTTTAATTCAGGGGAAGAGCAGCCGTACATTGGCGAAGACCGCATCCTGGTGCCCTCACCGAAGGTTCCCACGTACGATAAGCAGCCTGAGATGAGTGCTGCCCTCATCACGGACCAACTCGTGCAGGATCTTGACACGCAGAAACATCGAGTTATTGTGTGTAATTTCGCCAACGCAGACATGGTGGGACACACAGGTGATTTAACAGCGACTGTCAGTGCAGTTGAAACTCTTGATCGATGCCTTGGGCGAATTGCCAAGTCCGTAATGGCTGTAAATGGCACTTTATTCGTAACGTCTGACCATGGGAATGCTGAACAGCTTTGGGACCGAGAACGGAAATGCCCACACACCGCACATACTACTCATCCTGTGCCATTAGTCATGGTTAAGAAAGACTTATCGAAGGAGGAAGGTCAACTGCGCCGTGGCTCCTTGCGCGACGTTGCACCCACAATGCTGTCAATACTGGGCATTCAACCAGCTCCAGCGATGACGGGAAGTGACTTGCGAGGCTCTTAACTAGTACGAAGTTCCTAGCAATAACCGAGACTGACTAGGCAGAGTCTGTGGGGGTATCGTCTACTGCGATCCGAAGAGAGCGAAGAAATCGTCGATCGCTCGCATTCATCTCTATACTAGATTCCGGTATTGTTTTTTTAGCCGGAGCGCCAACTTTCGCTAACGCCTGTGGTTTTAAACGATTAACGAACCCAATCACGGCTTCGATTGAGATACGCATTTCAAAGCCAACGGCGCGACTCTTTTCTCGGCAGGCCTCGACTTTCGCATCATTAGCAATAGCAGTAGCTATGGCACTGGCCAACTCGCGAGCCAATTTGTTGGGCACGTCATCCATGCTTCAGACTCTTTCGGAATCGGAGTGTCGGCATTATCACAATATTAGGAGTCACGATGGTGCAGGCATTCTTTCTATTGGTGTGAAATATTTTTAAAAACAGGCGCATTGTAAACGTGGATCTTGAGGCTGTCAAGACGATCTAGTCTTAAGGCTAATTCCTTTGCAGCAACAGATAAGTGAATACCTCGCATATCTCTCTAGATTACAATGCGTGCATCATGACCACGTCAGCCGTTGGACCGAGTCATCTGGATGACTGGGACCCGAAGCGCGATCTAGGAAAGCCTGGCGTTTTCCCATTTACGCGAGGTATTTACCCTGAAATGTACCGACGTCGCCTTTGGACGATGCGACAATATGCGGGGTTCGGTACGGCTACCGAATCGAACGAGCGCTACCGATACCTGCTTTCAAAAGGCGTCACCGGGTTGAGTATCGCCTTCGATCTGCCAACGCAGATGGGATACGACTCCGATCATCAGCTGGCTACTGGCGAGGTTGGGCGTGTAGGTGTGGCCGTTGACTCCCTAGATGATATGGAAGAGCTATTTAAGAAAATTCCGCTCGACCGCATTTCCACATCTATGACTATCAACGCAACTGCACCAATTCTCTTAGCTCTTTACATCGCAACGGCTCGCCGGCGCAGTGTGCCGCTTACATCGCTGAGCGGTACGATTCAGAATGACATCTTGAAGGAATATATTGCTCGCGGCACTTATATTTATCCTCCGCGCCCCTCACTGCGCCTTATAACTGACGTCCTTGCCTTTTGCCAACATGAAGTGCCAAGTTGGCACCCTATCTCAATCAGCGGGTACCATATCCGTGAGGCTGGCGCCACCGCTGTTCAAGAAGTTGCATTCACCTTGGCCAATGCCATTACCTACGTGGAGGCAGCCGTTAGAACAGGCTTGGACGTGAACGCATTCGGCAAGCGACTCTCATTCTTCTTCGCTGTGCACAACAATGTAATCGAGGAAATCGCTAAATTCCGTGCAGCCCGGCGACTCTGGGCACGTTTGATGAGGGATCGGTTTGGTGCTGCCGACCCACGCGCTCAGCAGTTACGCTTTCATAGCCAGACTGCTGGGAGCACTTTGACTGCGCAACAACCGAACAACAACATCGTTCGCGTAGCCCTACAAGCACTGGCCGCTGTCCTCGGCGGCACCCAGTCGCTCCATTGTAATGGACGAGACGAAGCGCTTGGATTACCAACAGAGGAGTCGGCGCGAATTGCACTCCGTACCCAGCAAATTCTTGCAACCGAAACAGGGGTTGCTAACAACGTAGACCCAGTGGCAGGTTCCTATGCAATTGAACTCCGAACAAACGAACTGGAACGTGAGATTCAAGCGCTCCTAGGCAAGATCGATGAACTCGGTGGCATGGTTGTTGCAATTGAAAATGGAGAGATCCAACGCACATTGCAAAACACAGCATTTCACACGCAACAACAAATCGATGCTGGGGAGCAAATAGTGGTGGGGGTTAATAAATTTTCAACTAAAACTCGACCGAACATCGACAGCCTACAAAGAGATACCGGTGCCGAGTCAGTGCAACGATCACGCCTTCAGCGTCTCCGCGCCGACCGGGATTCTGCTCGCTCCTCCGCAGCCCTAGTCAACGTTACTGCTGCGGCACACAAAGATTCGAACCTCATGCCCCCGATTATTGCTGCTGTCGAAGCAAGATGTACCGTGGGTGAAATAAGCGATGCGTTACGTGTCGTATTCGGTGAATACCGAGACTCGTCATAACAACGGGTAGTTCGTCACAAACAGGACTTCGTCGCTACGGAGTGGAATTAACCCGATCCTTCGTCACGCTTCGTCTTCATATTTTTCTTTCAACTTTTCAACAACATTGGGATCAGCCAATGTAGTCGTGTCGCCAAGTGATTTCCCATCAGCAATGTCCCGAAGTAAACGTCGCATAATCTTACCCGAACGCGTCTTCGGTAAATCCGGGGCAAATATAATGACTTCTGGTCGAGCGATCGCCCCAATCTTCGAGACGACATGTGCTTTAAGCTCATCGCCCAGAGGGTCCGAGGTGGTCACGCCATCCTTGACTGTGACGAAGGCTGCAATTGCCTGACCCTTGACATCATGAGTGGGATCCCCGGGTACCGAGCTCGA
>JGI24923J38494_100961_pt1 | contig 35588 bp, 38 predicted proteins | sample LinPFosplate11_FD_38494 | JGI IMG/M metagenome (IMG submission 38494) | reverse complement strand
TGCAGGTCGACTCTAGAGGATCCCACTTACCCATAAAAGCTTTGCCTCATAAGGCAATTTCAACTATAGACACCGCTCCATCAGGCAGACCAAGAGCAGTGAATGGCGCAATATCTTATATGCCTAATATTTTTGGATTAATAATGGCCGGACACATTGTTCAAACTTTACTAAAATCTTAATAAAAAAAAGGAATAGATAATGGTTAGCACCGAAACTCCCGTTTGTGACTTTAATACACCTGCAATTAATTTTAATTTGAAAGGTGTGGACGGAAAAATGCATACACTAGAGAGTTGTAAAGGCGATAAAGGACTGTTGGTTATGTTTATTTGCAATCATTGCCCTTATGTTAAAGCGATAATTAATCGCATAGTTCGTGATACCAAGGAGCTTAAAGAGCTGGGGGTTAACACTGTGGCAATCATGTCCAATAATCCAGATGAATACGTGGAAGATTCTTTTGCAAACATGCAAAAAATTGCCAAAGATTTCAAGTTTCCATTCCCTTATTTAATCGATGAAACTCAAGAAGTAGCTAAAGCCTATGGAGCAGTTTGCACACCAGACTTCTTTGGTCTATCAAAACACATGACATTGCAATATCGAGGTCGATTTGACGCTTCAAGAAAAGAAACAGCGCCTGAAGGCACTCATAGAGACTTGTTTGAAGCAATGAAACAAGTTGCACAGACAGACAAAGGTCCATTGGAACAAATCCCATCGATAGGTTGTTCAATTAAGTGGTATTAAGGACCATATAACAAATTCCTAATATATTGAAAAGTATCGCGTCTTAATAGGTATAATTGCGTTCTTTGCCTGTCTTATAAATGTATTATGTCTGAACAAAACACCGATAACCAATCACCAAAAAAATTTAGCGACCTGGGACTTTCTGATTCAATTCTGGGTGTGCTAGATTCAATCGGTTACGAAACACCCTCTCCTATTCAGGAGCAATGCATCACCCATCTTTTAAAGGGTGAAGACATTATTGGCCAAGCTCAAACAGGTACAGGAAAAACGGCAGCTTTTGCATTGCCATTATTAGATAATATCGACTTAAACCTTAACGCCCCTCAGCTATTAATTTTAGCGCCAACACGCGAGCTAGCCATCCAAGTTTCAGAGGCTGTTCAAACTTACGCTCGTGGTATGAAAGGTTTTCATGTATTGCCAATCTATGGTGGCCAATCTTATGACATTCAACTACGTCCATTAAAGCGTGGTGTACATTGTGTTGTAGGCACGCCAGGTCGTGTGATGGATCACATCAAAAAAGGCACTTTAAAACTAGATAATCTAAAATCATTTGTTTTGGATGAAGCAGATGAAATGTTAAAAATGGGCTTTATTGATGACATTAAATGGGTAATGGAGCGCATTCCAGAGCAACGTCAAATTGCACTTTTCTCTGCCACTATGCCAACAGTGATCAAACGTGTTGCTGAAGAATTCTTAAATAAGCCAAAAATTGTTAAAGTAAAAACCAAAACAGAAACTGCTACAAATATTGAGCAAAAGTATTGTTTAGTTGGCGGTCTAAGTCAAAAATTAGATGCATTAACTAGAATTCTAGAAGTGATTGAATTTGACGCCATGATTATTTTTGCCAGAACCAAAACCTTAACAGTTGAACTGTCTGAGAAACTTGCAGCAAGAGGGTTTACCGCAGAAGCGATTAATGGCGACATCCAGCAAAGCCAACGCGAAAAAATCATTAATAAATTTAAAAAAGGCAGTATTGATATTTTAGTAGCGACTGATGTTGCAGCACGTGGATTGGACGTGCCGCGCATCTCTCACGTGGTGAACTACGACATCCCGCAAGATGCAGAGACTTATGTACACAGTATTGGTCGTACAGGTCGTGCAGGTCGCTCAGGTGAGGCAATTTTGTTTGTCTCACACCGTGAGCGTCGCATGCTTAACAACATTGAGCGTGTCACTCGCCAAAAAATCACACCTATTGAATTGCCAACAGCAAAAATCATCAATGAAAAGCGTGTTAATGATTTTAAAAAGAAAATTACTGAAACAATTAGCAATCAAGACCTGAGTGTTTTTGAAAAATTAGTCGGTGAATTCCAAGAGGCCAATGAAGAAGTAACACATATTAAAATTGCTGCAGCACTCGCACATATTGCCCAAGGTAATGAGCCTTTATTCTTATCTGAAAAAGAGCCTAGTTTTGGTAGAGATCAAAAACCTGGTGAAGAAAAAATAGTTCCAGTTCAGCCGAACTCACTTAAGAATCACCCAGATATTCCAATGCGTAGGTACAGACTTGAAGTGGGCAATAGCAACAACATCAAGCCGGGCAATATCTTAGGTGCCATTGCTAATGAAGCTGACATGGAAAGCGCATACATTGGCTCGATTCAAATTTTTGACAAATTCTCAACAGTTGACCTACCTGATGAAATGCCAAAGGAAACCTTTGAGGTATTGAAAAAAACCATCGTAAATGGCAACCGTTTAAATATTGTAGAGCTAACTGACAAAAATAATAAGGCAACCGTTGGTGGAACGCAAGGTGGAAAGCGCAACTTTGGTCGTAAAAAATTCTCTAAAGATTCTAGAGGAGGCCCTAGAGGCGGCTCTAGAGATGGCGGCAGAGGAAGAGGAAGAGGTGGAGAAGGTAGAGATGACAGAGGCAATAGAAAGCCTAAATTTTCTCGCTCAAAACCTAAAAAATAAACCTTAAACTGTATTTAATCTTTTAAAGGGTCAAAATTACGTTAAAATTGCACTCGCTGGTAAAGTATACAGCTGCTATTTATATTGTTTGACTGATGGTTTCATCCTCTCTAAGTTATAAATGTGGTCTATTTTTTACGGTATTTTTTTTAAACTTATAGGAGACATCATGTCTACAACAGGAAAAGTAAAGTGGTTTGACGCTAAAAAAGGTTTTGGTTTTATTGAGCAAGAAAGTGGTGACGATGTATTCGTTCACTTCCGTGCGATTCAAGGCGACGGCTACAAATCTTTAGAAGAAGGTCAAGAAGTTGAATTTGACTTAGAAGATGGTGCTAAAGGTCCTCAAGCGGCTAACGTACATCCACAGTAATTTTTAAATAAATTATTGAAAAAAAACCCGGCTTACGCCGGGTTTTTTATTGTCAAAAATTCGTTAAAATAAGCCTATGAAAACATTTTATTGGTACGATTACGAGACCTTTGGCATTAGCCCCAAAACAGGCAGAATTTCACAATTTGCTGGCATTCGCACAGATGAAAATCTTAACATTCTTGATGAACACATGTTTTATTGTAAGCCGACTAACGATTGCTTGCCATCGCCTGAAGCGTGCAATGTGACCGGCATAACGCCTCAACTGTGTGAGCAAAAAGGCATGATTGAGCATAAATTTATCAAAAAAATATTAGCTGAATTTGCAACCCCTAACACCTGTATCGCTGGCTACAACTCGATTCGCTTTGATGATGAATTTACCCGCTATACATTGTATCGTAACTTTCTAGATCCTTACGCTTGGCATTGGCAAAATGGCAATACTCGTTGGGATATTCTAGATGTGGTACGCATGTGCTATGCACTTAAAAAAGAGGCAAGCTTGAAATGGGTATATGACGAAAATAGCAAGCCAATCTTTAAGCTTGATCAACTCTCTCTTGCAAATGGAATTGAGCATGCTAACGCTCATGATGCGCTAGCCGATGTACGCGCTACCATCGCTATCGCTAAGATTATTAAAGATACACAACCACAACTATTTGACTACGCCTTTAAACTGCGTGAAAAGAAATTTGTAGAATCTAATATTCATCTATTTGAGCCGATGCTACATACTTCTGGCATGTACCCAGCACAAAAATCATGCACACGGCTTTCAGTGGCTTTGGCTTATCATCCAGAGTACAAAGATCGAGCGATTGTATTCAATCTAGACCAAGATCCATCCATACTTCTAGCGCTAAGCGTTGATGAGCTCAAGGTGCTAATGTTCACCAAGCAATCAGAATTGCCAGAAGGGGTTGAACGACTACAAATCAAAGATTTAATTTTTAACAAAAGCCCAATGTTTGTGCCCAATGTTTATAAGATTGAGCCTAAAGTTGTTGAGCAGCTTCAAATTAACATGGATATTTGCTTGAAGCATTTGACCTTTATCAAAGACAACCATTTAGCTATTGAAAAAGTTGTTCAAGAGTTATATAAAAATGATCAGGATTTTTCTGGCAACAATGACGTTGATCAATCTTTATATGGTGGCTTTATGGATAATGCTGATAAGCGACTTGCTGATCAGATTCAAACCTTGAGTAAAGAGGAGCTCAAAGCTTTTCATCCAAAATTTAAAGACGAAAGCCTTAATATTTTATTGATACATTTTAAAGCTCGAAACTATCCCGAAAGCCTCACTGAAGACGAAATGGAAGATTGGTTCGAAACAGTGCAAGGTCGAGTTCAATCTGGCGAAAATGGATATTTATCGATTGATGAATATTTTCAAAGAATTCACAGTATGCGCGAACAAAATCCACAAAAAGAAACCCTTTGGCAACAGCTTGAACATTATGGAGAATCGTTTTTCTAACAGGCATCCTGATAATAGCTAAGTTGCTTGTCTCGCTCTTTTTGCTATTAAATTAGATATCAGGTATAATCTTTGGCTATTGAGAAATTAAGACAAAGAGGAAAAATGAACGCCGAGACTCGTTTTGAAATGTTTGAAAGGTTACTTAAAAAGATACCTAATCCAACCACAGAATTAAATTACTCAACTCCGTTTGAACTATTAGTAGCGGTAACTTTGTCGGCTCAAGCAACGGATAAAAGTGTCAATAAAGTAACTGATAAGTTGTTCCCTATTGCTAATACGCCAGAGGCTATTTTTGAGCTGGGCGAAGACACACTTAGAGACACGATCAAAACAATTGGTCTGTTCAACTCAAAAGCCAAGCACATTATTCAAGCTTGTAAAATTCTAATCGACAAATACGATTCAAGCGTACCTGAAACTCGCAAAGAATTAGAGGCACTACCTGGTGTTGGCCGTAAGACAGCAAATGTTGTTTTAAATACGGCTTTCGGTCACCCTACTATTGCTGTTGATACACATATTTATCGTGTTGCTAACCGTACTGCAATTGCTAGTGGCAAGACTGTTCTGGAAGTTGAGAAAAAATTAGTTAAATTCATTCCAGATGAACACCGAGTGCCTGCACATCACCTTATGATTCTACATGGTCGTTACACGTGCAAAGCCAGATCTCCACTGTGTCCTGAATGCATCTTGCTTGATCTTTGTGAGTACGAAGAAAAGAATCTGTAGTTCATTCAGTGATCTATACTCAAGATAGAGCACAGCAAAGGAAATTTCTAGCAAATGCTTGGCAAAAGTATTTGGACAAACAGATACTTGAACCGCTTGAGGATCAACTTTCACAAGTTATTAAAATTCACCCTGAGTATCATTCTCTTATTAAAGATATAGAGTCTGACTATTTTCCAGAACAAGGTGAAACTAACCCGTTTTTGCACATTAATCTACATCTAAGCCTAAGAGAGCAGTTGTCAATCAATCAGCCACCTGGCATTCAAGAGATTTATCAAACAATCCTAGGTAAAAATCAAGATCCTCATGAGGCAGAACATCAAATGATGGAATGTATCGCTGAAATGATTTTCTCAGCACAGAAGAGCAATACGCCAATGAATCATCAGGCTTATATACAATGCTTAAAGTCTATCGTCAACTAAAAATAGACTTTGATAACTAAAACTCTAGCCTTTCCAGTTGACAAAATTACTCAGCAGCTGCAAGCCATCATGTTGCGATTTTTCAGGATGAAACTGCACAGCAAACATATTGTCTTTAGCCACAGCGCAGGTGAAATCCTGACCATAGTTAGTAATACCCGCAACCACCGATGAATCTGACTGAGCCACATAATAACTATGCACACTATAAAATCGTGAATTATCATCAATATCGTGCCAAAGCGGGTGATCATTAGACTGTTTTACGGTGTTCCATCCCATGTGTGGTATTTTTAGATCACTTTTTGGAAAGTGTATTACATCGCCAGAGAGGATGGATAGTCCTTCGGTTCCTCCATTTTCCTGGGAATGGTCAAACAACAACTGCAAACCCAAGCAAATACCCAGAAAAGGTTTTTCATGAGCAGATTTTTTAATAACATCAGCCAAACCGTGCTCATTGAGCGCCTGCATACAAGCCCCCATAGCGCCCTGCCCAGGAAAAACAATACGGTCTGCTTCCTGAATTAAATCAACATCGTCGGTTAAAAAAACCTGGTCATTGGGCGCGACGTGCTCAATCGCCTTTTGCACACTACGCACGTTACCCATGCCATAATCAATAATTGCAATACTTTGCATTAGAGTAGCTTATTAAAGCGAACCTTTAGTTGAAGGAATAACACCCGCTTGTCGTTCATCAGGTGTGATAGCCATTCTCAATGCTCGTCCAAATGCCTTAAAAATAGTTTCCGCCTGGTGATGTGAATTAACCCCTTTTAAATTATCAATGTGTAGTGTAATCAGTGCATGATTTACAAATCCGGTAAAAAATTCTGAGAATAAATCTACATCAAAAGTGCCAATTACAGCACGCGTAAAGCTTACATTAAGTTCCAGTCCAGGACGGCCAGAAAGATCTAACACAACACGTGATAAGGCCTCGTCCAAAGGTACATACGAATGCCCGTAACGGGTAAATCCTGCCTTATCACCAACTGCTTGTGCAAATGCTTGGCCCAAAGTAATACCAATATCTTCCACACTGTGATGGTCATCAATTTGTGTATCGCCATCGCATTTAATACTCAAGTCCATGAGTCCGTGACGTGCGACTTGATCTAGCATGTGATCTAAAAATGGCACACCCGTATCAATATTTGCACGGCCTGTGCCATACAAATCTAGCTCAACCTGAATGTCTGTTTCGTTGGTTTTTCTTGATACTTTAATCATATTTGTTATTTGTTATAAATATTTTTCAATTAAAATTTCAGCAATTTGAATCGTATTGAGTGCTGCACCTTTACGAATATTATCAGAAACTACCCATAGATTTAGACCTTTCTCGTAAGAAATGTCTTCACGAATACGACTTACAAACGTATCGTCATGATTAGTCGCCTCAATAAATGGCGTTGCGTAGCCACCATCTTCGCGCTTATCCATCACAGTCACGCCATTTGCTTCTGACAAAATCTTAGTTGCTTCAGCAGCTGTGATTTTCTTTTTAGTCTCAATATTAATCGCTTCAGAATGGCCATAAATAACAGGGACACGCACAGCTGTTGGATTAACCAAAATATTTTCATCTTCAAAAATCTTCTGAGTCTCCCATACCATTTTCATCTCCTCTTTGGTATAGCCGTTGTCTTGGAAAACATCAATATGTGGAATCACATTAAATGCAATCTGCTTCGGATAGACCTCAACATCTACATCCGTATTGCCACCTAATAACTTGGTAGTTTGATCAATCAATTCAGAAATAGCTTCTTTACCAGAGCCTGATACTGCTTGATACGTGGCCACGTTAATACGCTCGATGCCAACAGCATCATAAATTGGTTTAAGTGCCACCAGCATTTGAATAGTTGAACAATTCGGATTAGCGATAATGTTGCGTTTTGTATAATTGGCGATAGCGTGTGGATTTACTTCTGGCACCACCAAAGGAATATCCTCATCACGGCGAAAATGTGCCGTATTGTCAATCACCACACAGCCTGCTTGGGCAGCGATAGGCGCATATTTTTCAGAAATACTACCGCCAGCTGAGAACAAGCCCACTTGTGCTTGGGAAAAATCAAAAGTATCTAGATCTTGAACTGTCCAGCTTTTTCCTTGACAAAATACCTTCTTACCAGCAGAGTTAGCACTTGCTAGTGGATATAGATTGTCAATCGGAAAATCACGCTGTTCTAAAATAGAAAGAATGGTTTCGCCTACAGCGCCTGTTGCGCCAACAACGGCAACATTAAATTTCTTACTCATAAGTATTGGAATAAAATCAAAAAATAAAAACCAATATTATACGTGATTTTGATAGTTGCCATCATGCTTGAAACAAGCGCTACTTCGGCATTTGTCTAAACAATATTATCAATATCCATATAGTGATAATTCAAGTCAAATTTCTGTGAAAGATACTGACCCAGCGCTTGTACACCATAGCGTTCAGTGGCATGATGTCCAGCCGAGATAAAGGCGATATTATTTTCTTTGCAAATTGCTGGGATCTGCTCCGAAACTTCTCCCGTTATAAAGCAATCTGCGCCCACATTAATTGCATGCTCGATATAGCTTTGAGCGCCACCACTACACCAAGTTATTTTTTTAATTGGCTTGTTTTTAGGGCCAAATACCAGCGGCATGCGTTGGGTAATGGTCTGAACTGATTGCGCTACACTCTCCAAGGTTGAATCTACCTCACCCTGCCAAACTAGTGTGTCACCAATTGGCATCGGGTTTTGAATATTAAGGCGTAGAGCTAATTGGATATTGTTACCCACAATTGGATGTGCATCCAAAGGCAGATGATAGGCAAATAAATTAATATTGTTATCCAATAATGCCTTGATTCTATTTCTCTTAATACCTGTTATCGCTGGATTTTCATTTTTCCAAAAAAACCCATGGTGAACCAATAGCGCATCTGCTTTCTCATCAATAGCGTATTCAATTAAATCTTGATTTGCACTAACACCAGCAATAATTTTATGAAGATCTGTTCTTCCTTCTATTTGTAATCCATTTGGACAATAGTCGGAGAATTTAGCAACATTTAAATACTCATTTAAGTGTTTTTCAAGATCTTTATTAATCATAGAATTTTTTTACGATTTGTATAAATTGTTGATTTTGAGCGTTATCGCCCACCGTTACGCGCAAACAACCCATTAACTTTGGCGCACTACTAAGATTTTTAATAAGCACACCATTGTCTTTTAAGTAGTCAAATAATGCCTGAGCTTTTGGCGCTTTAAATAAAATAAAATTAGCCTGAGATGGGTAAACAGACAATTCTTTAATTTGTGTTAATGCCTTTGAGAGTATTTGTCGTTGCTTAAGAATAATGGCCGCATTATTATTAATCTCTGACTTTTCTTTTAATAAAAAATTAGCACTCACCTGAGTCAAAGTATTAATATTATAAGGTAGGCGTAATTTGTCCAACTCAGCCACAGTATCTTTTGATCCGATCAATAGGCCTAGACGCAAACCGGCAAAGCCAATTTTAGAAACTGTACGTAAAACCACTAAATTTGGATACTTAGCAATGTCCATCAAGAAGCTATCAGCTGCATAAGCATAATAAGCCTCATCCAAAATCACCATGGCGTCGGTTGATTGGATAATTTTTTCAATCGCTTTTCGATCAAAAGTATTACCTGTAGGATTGTTTGGATAAGCAATAAAAATGAGTTTTGGTTTATGCGTATTAACCGCCTCGAGCATCTTATTCAAATCAAGCTGATAATCTTTCGTTAGTGCAACACCTTGATAATTTAGACGTGTAAATTTAGCAATCATGTCGTACATAACAAAACTTGGCTCAACACTTAAAATTGTGTCATTCGTCTCGCAAGCCAATGCTAATAATTGAATCAACTCATCAGATCCATTGCCCAACAGAACGCCAAACTCATCAGGAATATCCATCAACTCTCTTAGAGTTTGATTTAGCTCATCAGCACCTGGATTTGGATAACGGTTAAGTTGTGCATCCGCCAAATAAGCTAAGTATTGCCCAATTAATTCATCAGGCAGTGCAAAAGGCGATTCCATCGCATCAAGCTTAATCATATTGTCTGCTGCTGGTACGTGATAAGCATTAATCTCTTTAATATCAGATCGAAGCCAGTTATTTATAAAACTCATATCAGGGTTTTGCTCTATTTGGATGGTATTGCATTTTACCTATTCGTTTGGCGTTTAACAAAGTTTGATAAGTGTAGTCTAGCGCACGCTTAACACCAACACCCACATCAAACTTAGCAGCAATTAACGCACTAATTGTACTGGCCAACGTGCAGCCAGAGCCATGATAATCTCCAGGTAGCTTATGGTATAAAAAGCACTCAAACAGCTTACCTTGATGATACAAGCGGTGTTCAATCATGAGCTCAGAAGTATCTGTTGTGGTCAACAAAACCCATTCACATGGTAGAGATTTAATCGCCTCTTGCTCGCTAAGGCCAGGCGCTAATTTTTCTAACTCTGCAACATTTGGCGTTAACAAAAAAACTTTTGGCAGTAATTCTTGTTTAAGCGCCTGAACAGTCTCTTGGGTTAATAATTCATTGTTGGTACTGGCTTTAATAATAGGGTCCAACACCACAGTATGGCTTTGGTTTAGCCAGCTAGCAATTGCTTTTATTTGCTCAACAGAAGACAATAGACCGATTTTAACAACGTTAATCTCGATATCTTCTGCCAGCGCATTCAACTGCTTAATAATTAATTGATAATCAACCGGCTGAACAGCACTCACGCATTGTGTATTTTGAACAGTGAGTGTAGTTATGACAGGCAATGGTGTGGCACCAAATTGATTAATCGCTTCAATATCAGCTGAAATCCCTGCACCACCACAAGGATCAAGACCTGCTAAAACTAAGACACGATCAAGCACTTAGATTATTTTGATTCTTTAGCGATTAAATAATCAGCCACTTTAAACATCTCTAGCTCGCCACCTGCGTGAGAGGCATCAGTCCAATATTTACCATTAATAACAAGCGCTGGTACACCAGAAGTGTGATATTTCACCGTATTAACTTTTGATTTATTAACCTTAATGCGCACTGAAAAAGATTTAAAAGCGCCATTAGCCTTATCTTTGTCAACGCCATGATCGGCCAACCAATCTACAAAATCAGACTGATCGATAAAGGCTGTCTTATGTAGATGAATCGCATCAAATAATTGACCATGCAAGCGCTCAACCTCACCCAACTGCTCTAATACATAATAGAAAATAGCGCCATTAATCCAACGATCTGAAAAAACTGCAGGCTGACGAATAAAGACTGTATTCTCAGGTAATTTTTTCACCCAACTACTCAGCACCGGCTCCACATTAAAACAATGAGGGCAATAATACCAAAACAACTCTCGCACCTCGACCTTATCACCTGTGGTTGTTTTAACTGGCTTATCAAGTGTTACATAATGCTTATCCTCAGTGTAGGACTCGGCAAAAATAGCCGTAGAAAAGCTCAATAGAAATACCGATAAAATTAGTCTGATTGATTGCATAAAATTCTCTAAATTATGGAAGGATTTTTTTAATATTATACTGCGATAATTCAAATTGATTATCTGTTTGGAAAGACTGCCAAAGTTGCTGGTAAGTCTGATTTGTTAACGGGTGAACATCATCAGCACTCAACTGCGCCAAAGGCGCCAACACAAATGAATACTTTAAAATATCATTCCTAGGCAGGTTTAATACCTTATTAATGACATTGTCATAAGTCACTAAATCTAGATCAATCAACCGAGAAGAAAACTTAGGTTGAGTAGGATCTCGACCAAAAGTTTTTTCGATACTTTTTAAAACGGCATTCACATCCTCAATACTAAGCTGTGTACTGGCATTAACACCAACATTATAAAAGTCATCGCCTTCAAACCCTTCTGCAGGCGATTCAAAAATATCGGAAATTTTGATATTGGCGAAATTAAGCCTTAAAAAATCAATCGCGCCGGCAATATTAACCTCTCGATTTTGATTTGAGCCAATATTAATATGAATTTTAGCCATTTTTATATCGATTAATGATCACACCTACCCCTTGAGCACCCGTAACTGCCTTACCTTTGTTTAAAGTTAGCTTAACTTGCTCAACTTTGAACTCATTTAAAATAATTTGGCAAATTTCTTCAGCGAGCGTTTCAACCAGCTGAAATTCGCTATTTTTTACAAATTCAATGAGGCGCTTAGAAACCGCCTTGTAATCAAGTGTTTGGTCAATATGATCTGTCTGACTTGCTGGAGAAATATCAAAACCCATTTCAATATCTAAGGTCATGTCTTGGCGAATTTCACGCTCCCAATCATAAATGCCAATGACACAATCAATTTTTAATCCTTGTATAAATACTATATCCATGCTTAAATTAATCTTAAATTACAATATCGAAAATTATATGCTACCCATCCTCATCATTTCAGCTTATCTAATTGGCTCAATTTCCATGGCTATTATTATTTGCAAGATTCTTGACCTGCCAGATCCAAGAACACAGGGTTCAAACAATCCGGGTGCAACCAATGTGCTACGCATTGGCGGCAAAAAAGCGGCCGCAGCTACATTGCTTGGTGACGGACTCAAAGGTGTAATTCCAGTCGTTATTGGTCAATATCTAGGGTTCGGAACTGAAGAATTAGCACTCATTGCACTCGGTGCTTTTTTAGGTCACGTATATCCAGTATTTTTTGGCTTTAAAGGGGGTAAAGGTGTGGCTACTTTTATCGGTAGCTTGTTGGCACTAAACTATTTTGTAGGCTTGGCATTTGTTGCAACTTGGTTATTTGTGGCTAAAGTACTTAAAATTTCATCATTATCAGCACTCATTGCGACTTTACTAACCCCTCTTTATCTTTATTTAATAACCAACAACATAGAGGCGACCGCCATAGTCGGGCTAATATGTATCTGGATTTTTTACACTCATAGAAGTAATATTAAGCGCATGCTGTCGGGAGAAGAAGATGCTATCAAGTCTTGATATTCACCCCTTTTTTCAATAAATAGAAAGCCACCACTGCAAGCACTACAATCATTGAGCTCAAAACTGACATTGACACCCAAAAATCCGTGGTTGAGCTGCCCAAAAATCCCATCCTAAAGCTATCTACCATATAGTAAATCGGGTTAAATTTACTCAACGTTTGCCAAAACTCTGGCAAGATTTCAACGCTATAAAACATCCCACCCAGGTAAGTCATAGGCATTAATATAAAAGTTGGAACAATTGAAATATCATCAAAGGATTGAGCAAAAACAGCATTAATAAATCCTGCTAATGAAAACAAAATGGCTGTTAATAAAAAAGTCATGAGTACGATCCAAACATTGTAAATATGCAACTCTACAAAGAAAGATACAGCAATAAAAACCCCAAGTCCCACGGTAAATCCACGTGCTATACCGCCAGAAATATAGCCCAGTAAAATTACCCAGTACGACACGGGTGAAATTAACAACTCTTCAATACTGTGATTAAATTTCGCCAAAAAGAACGAGGACACTGTATTGGCATAAGAGTTTTGAATAACTGTCATCAAGATAATGCCAGGAATAATAAAGTGCAGATAATCAACACCTTGCATGTCACCAATGCGCTCACCCATTAGACCGCCAAAAATAAGTAAGTAAAGCGAAGTGGTAATAATGGGTGGAAAAATGGTTTGCACCCAAATGCGAGAAAATCGTAGAATTTCTTTAATAACAATCGTTTTGTAAGCGATCCACATGTTAATTTTTCCTTGACGTTAAACGCAGGAATAAAGTTTCCAGGCGATTCTGTGCACTTCTAACATGTTCAATTTCAATACCTTTAACACTTAGCGCATTGAGCGCTTGGCTAATACTCACCTCATCTAAAACAACTTGTATCGAATAATCATCTAACAGCTCTATTTTAAAATCAAGCTCAGGCAAGGTATTTGGCAAACGTTTAACGCTTTCTAGAATTAAAACCTGTTGGGAAACCCTGGCCAAAAGCTTTTTCATGCTGGTTTGTTCAATAATTATCCCTTTGTCCAAAATAGCAATATTACGACATAAAGACTCAGCCTCTTCTAAATAATGCGTGGTGAGGATGATGGTCACCCCTTGGGCATTAAGCTCTCGCAGAAAATCCCACATGGATCGACGAATTTCAACATCAACGCCCGCACTAGGCTCATCAAGAATAAGAATTTTTGGCTGGTGAATTAAAGCTCTCGCCAACATTAACCGTCTTTTCATGCCACCAGATAATGATTTTGCCATATCTAGACGCTTATCCCAAAGCTCTATACGCTTTAATAGGATTTTTGCTTGAGCTTTGGCGGTGCAACGATCAATGCCGTAATACCCCGCTTGATTAATTAAAATTTCCTCAATAGGTTCGAACGGATTAAAGTTAAACTCTTGTGGCATAAGCCCAATCATTCGCTTCACTTCATTAAGATACTGAGACTGGTCTTTACCCAGCACCTGAACCTTGCCCGAAGACTTGTTCAGTAAAGAACAAATAATACCAATCATGGTGGTTTTTCCAGCACCATTACTGCCCAACAATGCAAAGAAATCTCCTTGTTTGACACTCAAATTAACGCGCGACAATGCCTGCATATTGTTGGCATAGGTTTTTGTCAGATTAGAGATTAATAATGCTTCTGTCATGTCATAAAGACTTAATTATGAAATATAAATAAGTTGGCCAAGTGGAAGATTAAAAGTATTTTAACATTTATCCCCTTTTATCGGTTGTTTTTGCGATAATTATCACCTTTAAATGAGTGATGGAATTTACACGATGTCCACGATAAAAAATATAGAATTACCTGATATTGGTGACTTTGACGAAGTAGAAGTTATTGAGATTTTAGTGAGTGTTGGCGACAAATTAGAAGCTGATGATAGCATAATAACTCTAGAAAGCGACAAAGCTTCTATGGAAATTCCCACGCCTAGTGCGGGTGTAGTCAGCAGCATTAGTGTTAATATCGGTGACAAAATTAAACAAGGTGATGTTGTTGTTACACTGGAAAGTGAAAAAAATAGCGATAAAAACATCCCATCAGATACTGAAAAAACATCTGTATCTACACAAACAGCTTCTTCAATTATTGCCGTTAACGTACCTGATATTGGTGATTTTGACGAAGTGGAGGTTATTGAGATACTAGCTTCTGTGGGTGATGAAGTTTCTGAAGAAGATAGTATTATCACACTAGAAAGTGACAAAGCCTCAATGGAAATCCCCACTCCGGTTGCAGGAAAAATTGTTGAAATTAGCGTTAACTTAGGTGATAAACTTAGCTTAGGCGATCTCATTCTTAGCATAGAATCTACCAACGTCAATAGCTCAAAAGCAGCTGCAGAAGTAGCACCAACTAAAACTTCACAATCAACATCTGCCCCAGCACAAGCAGTACAACCGGTAGCAGCCAAGTCAGTATTAGACCAATCAGTATCCACTCTACCGACTGGAGAATCTCACGCCTCCCCTTCGATTCGAAAAATGGCTAGAGAGATTGGTGTCGACCTAAGTCGTGTCACCGGCACAGGACAAAAAGGCAGAGTCTTAGATAAAGATCTTAAAGCCTATGTTAAGCAAATTATCACTTCTGGCGGAGGTAGTTCACTACCAAAGACGCCTGTCATTGATTTTTCAAAATTTGGCGAAACTGAAACACTGGCATTATCTCGAATCAACAAACTCTCAGGCAAGCATCTAACTGCTTGTTGGCTAAATATTCCACATGTCACTCAATTTGACGAAGTCAATATTGACCAAATGGAAGCCTTTAGACAAGAGCAAAAGGCTAAAGGCGTTAAGTTAACACCTTTAGTGTTTATTATGAAGGCCGTTATACAGGCGCTTAAAAATCATCCGCGCTTTAATGCCTCTCTGGATGAATCTGGTGAAAACCTTATTATTAAAAAATACTTTAATCTAGGTATTGCCATGGATACACCCAATGGCTTGGTGGTTCCTGTCATCAAAAATGTTGAGAGAAAATCACTAACCGAATTAGCAACAGAGCTAGCAGAGACATCGGCCAAAGCGCGCGACGGAAAGCTAAAGCCTGGAGATATGCAAGGTGCAGGATTTACAATTTCAAGCTTAGGTGGTATTGGTGGCACACAATTTACACCGATTGTAAACTCACCAGAAGTTGCTATCTTAGGTGTATCAAAATCACAAACAAAACCTATTTGGGATGGCAAAAACTTTGTTCCAACACTAACTCTACCACTTGCACTGTCTTATGACCATCGAGTAATTGATGGCGCTCAAGGTGGACGTTTTATGGCGGACTTAAACTCAATCCTAAGCGATATTAGAGAGATTTTATTATGATTACCAAAACTCAAGTTGTTGTTATTGGATCAGGCCCAGGTGGCTATACTGCCGCATTTAGAGTGGCTGATCTTGGCAAAGAGGTAACTCTAATTGAGCGTTATGACGCTCTTGGTGGCGTTTGTCTAAATGTAGGTTGCATCCCTTCAAAGGCGCTTTTGCACACTGCTCAAGTGATTAATGAGGCAGAAGAGGCTTCACATTTAGGAGTTACTTTTAACGAGCCCACAATTGATATTGATGGCGTACGCAGCAATAAAGAAAAAATCGTTGGCAAGCTAACAGGTGGCATTAAGGCGTTAGCCAAAGCAAGAAAGGTCAATGTCGTTACTGGTTATGGAAAATTTATCGCTAACAATCAGATCGCCATAGAGAACAGTGATGAAGTGATTGAGTTTGAACAATGCATTATTGCAGCAGGCTCAAGAGTTACCAAAATTCCTGCTTTTCCATTTGATGACCCACGCGTCATGGATTCAACCGATGCACTAGAATTAAGCAATGTACCAAAACGTCTACTAATCGTTGGTGGCGGCATTATTGGCCTAGAAATGGCTACTGTATATGAAGCTTTAGGTAGTGAAATTACTGTTGTAGAGTTGTCTGATCAGCTAATTGCCAGTGCCGATAAAGATATTGTTAACCCATTATTCAAACGCATTAAAAAGCGTTATGCCAATATCTTTCTAAATACCAAAGTTGCCAGCATGGAAGCCCTGGATGCAGGCATTAAAGTGGAATTCGAAGGTAAAAAAGCGCCAGAATTTGACACTTTTGACAAAGTCCTGGTATCTATTGGTCGTTCGGCAAATGGACATCTTATTGGCGCCGACAAGGCCGGTGTTGAGGTTGATGACTGGGGCTTTATTCATGTTGACAAACAAATGAAAACCAACGTAAAAAATATCTATGCAATTGGCGATATTGTTGGCCAGCCAATGCTGGCGCATAAAGCTGTACACGAGGCCAAGGTTGCTGCTGAAGTGATTTGTGGTCATAAATCCGGCTTTGATGCGCTCACTATTCCATCTGTTGCTTACACAGATCCTGAGGTAGCTTGGACAGGTAAAACAGAAAAAGAGCTTAAAGCCGAAGGCGCTACATATGAGAAAGGTGTTTTCCCTTGGGCAGCAAGTGGACGTAGTCTGAGCATCGGCAGATCCGAAGGTGTCACTAAAGGCTTATTTGATGCTAAAACTGGTAGAATCCTAGGCATGGGAATTTGTGGAACAAATGCGGGCGAGCTTATTGCAGAGGCAACTCTAGCCATAGAAATGGGGTGTGACATGTCAGATATTGCACTCACTATTCACGCACACCCCACTCTGAGCGAAACAACCGCCTTTGCAGTCGAAATGGCAGAAGGCACTATTACTGATTTATTGCCACCAAAAAAACGATAAGAAGATTATGAATATTGCACAAGCCAGAAAAAACTCTATTGATAACCAAATTCGCCCTTGGGGTGGTTTAGACTATATTGCTAATAACGCCTTAAAATCAGTCCCTAGAGAGGAATTTGTACCCGATCATTACAAAAACCTTGCCTTTGCTGATATTGAAATCCCGCTATCCAATAAAGCCAAAATGCTTTCACCAAAGGTAGAGGGTCGACTGCTAGATGCACTTAATATTCAGAAAAATGAAACTGTTTTAGAAGTGGGTACGGGCAGTGGGTATTTAACTGCCGTCTTATCAAAATTATCTCAATCAGTCACCAGTATTGAGATTGATGAAACACTCAGTCAAGATGCTCAAGAAAGATTAAAAACACTCAACATTTCTAATGTTACATTGGAAATAGGGGATGCCTCTCGAGGCTGGCAAAGGTCCACAGATTTTTTTGATGTTGTCGTTATCAGCACTTCTGTACCAAAAATCACTGGACGGTTTTTTCACTTATTGAATGTAGGTGGACGCATTTTTGTCGTCGAAGGCACTGGAAAAGCCATGAGTGCTAAAATTATTACGCGCCTTAGCGAACACAAATGGGAGACGAAATCTTTATTCGAAACCCAACTAGATGTCATGCAAGGCTTGGAAACATCTGCAAAATTTGAATTTTAATTAATCCTTAAAAACCCTCTAGGCTTATGAATATTTTTTTTAATTTCGTCCTAAAAAAATCCATTTTAGGCTTAATCCTGTTGCTCATAACAACAGGATTTTTTATTACTCAAATACCTAACTTTCAATTAGATGCTTCTTCAGACTCTTTGGTGCTTGAAGGAGATGAAAATCTAGCTTTTTATCAGCGTGTTAAAAAGAATTATGGCTCAGATGATTACCTGGTTATTTCCTATCAAGTCAAGGACGATCTTCTTGATCCGCAACAACTAGATCATTTATCTAGATTTAAACAAGCGCTTAAAACCATTCAACAAGTTAAGTCTGTTACCAGTATTTTAGATGTACCTTTATTTCGTTCTCCACCCTTATCTTTAGTAGATTTGGCTAATGAAAATATCACACTTGAAAATGGTAATGCAAACTTAGCATTGGCTGCTAATGAGTTTAAAACCTCTCCTTTGTACAGAGATAATTTAGTCAGCAAAGATGGAAAAACCACTGCAATTTTAGTTACCCTAAAAGACAATAAAAGATTTCAAGAGCTTCGTGAAACGCGCGATCAAATGCGTAATGAGCGCATCAATGAGACACTCAACAAAGATCAGTTATCTAAGTTAAAAAGCATAGAAAAACAAGTTTTGCGTAATGCCAGTGCACAAAGTGAGCTACAAGCTCAAACTATTGCAAAAATTCGCACTCATATTGTTAAATATTCTGACCAAGCCAGCTTGTTTTTAGGCGGCCTACCAATGATTACCACCGATATTGTTGGCTATATTAATAGCGACTTGATCGTATTTAGTTTGGCTGTTATTGGGCTAATGACCATTATCCTGGCAATTATTTTTAAAGGCCTGCGCTGGGTTGTTATGCCAATCATGATTAGCATTACTGGCGCTCTAATCATGACGGGTTTGCTGGCATTTTTAGAGTGGAAAGTAACGGTTATCTCTAGTAATTTCTTCTCGTTATTATTAGTAATGACTCTTTCAGTGGTTATCCATCTTGTGGTGAGATATCGAGAATTATCTCAACTTAGCCCTGACCTTGACTCAACACAGCTTATCAAAGACACACTCACTCAGATGTTTAAACCTTGTTTATTTACCACGTTAACAACATTTGCCGCCTTTAGTTCGCTTTTAATTAGTGGCATCCGCCCTGTTATCGACTTTGGCTGGATGATGTCAATCGGTGTCACCATTGCACTGGTCCTGTCTTTTCTAGCTTTCCCAATGATAATGGCCTTATTGCCCAAAGCCAAAGCTGTGACACACAAAACAGAGCTCGGCTTCACCACATCTCTGGCCAAATTTGTTGAGCGCTTTGGTAATCATTTGTTAGTGGTTTTAATTGTCTTTGTCATCGGTGCAGGTGTTGGCATTAATAAGCTAAGTGTTGAAAATAGATTTATTGATTACTTTAAAGAAAGCACTGAAATCAATCAAGGGTTAACGCTTATCGACCAAGAACTAGGTGGCACCATTCCTTTAGAAATTATCTTTGAGGATTTGGCAGAAGATTATTGGTTCGATGAAGATTTACGCCTAGAGGTACACGAAATTCATAACTATATTGACAGCCTAGAAGAAACAGGAAAAGTATTATCCATTGATACGCTAATGAGTATTTTGACTCAAGCTAACGATGGGGAGGCTTTAAACGGATTTTTCTTAAATATTGTTCGTGGACAAATCCCAAACTCTGCCAAACAACATGTATTGGACCCGTATATCTCAGAAGACAGTGGCCAGCTGCGTATGGTTATCCGTATTCGTGAAACCAACAAAGAATTAGAGCGCGGTAAACTGATTGATAAAATTAACCACCATATCTCTAGTGAACTTGGCTTTAAACCGGAAAGTTTTCGTTTAAGTGGTATGCTGGTACTTTATAACAACATGCTACAAAGTTTATTTGACTCCCAAATTAAAACCATTGTAGTAGTATTTGGCATGATTTTTATTATGTTTTTATTTATCTTTAAGTCAGTAAGTCTATCCATTCTTGCCTTAATCCCAAACACCCTGCCTTCTTTATTTATTTTGGGCATTATGGGCTTGGTTGGCATTCCACTTGATCTGATGACGATTACCATTTCAGCTATTGCAATTGGTATTGGTGTTGATAATGCCATTCATTACATTCACCGTTTTAAGTCCGAATTTCAAAAAGATGGCGATTATATGAAAACCATGTATCGATCGCATGCTAGCATTGGTTTAGCTATGTTTTATACCTCAATCACGGTAACTCTTGGATTCTTAGTGCTCGCCTTATCTAATTTCATTCCGAGTATTTATTTTGGCGTATTTACCGCTATTGCCATGTTGAGTGCATTACTGGCAAATCTGACACTACTGCCAAAATTAATCCTAATGGTAAAGCCAAAAATTTAGATTTGTTGTTATATGCCCAAACAAGCGCCAAGCAATAGTTCAAAAGCACAACATCAATTTGATGTTTTAATTATTGGCACAGGTAGCGCCGGTCTAATGAGCGCACTACAACTTTCAAAGCATTTGTCTGTCGCATTGATTGCCAAAGATAAGGCTTTAGAGGGAAGTTCTTTTTATGCTCAAGGTGGTATTTCAGCCGTACTAGATGCACATGACAACTTTGATTCACACGTTGCTGATACACTATCTACTGCCGCCGGACTGGCTGATGAAATAGCTGTAAGCTTCATGGTTGAAAATGCGCCTGGTGCCATTGCCTCTTTAGAGTCTTCAGGAGTTCGCTTTACCAAAGATCAAAACAACTACCATCTCACCACTGAAGGCGGCCATACACACAGGCGCGTGGCTCACGTTGCAGACAAGACGGGGCAATCCATCCAAGTGAATCTTTTAGACAATATCAAACAATGCGGTAATATCACTTTATTTGAAGACTATATTGCAATCGATCTACTCATGCAAGACGGGCAATGCTGTGGCGCTTATATCTTAAATAAAGCCACACATCAAGTTGAAAGTTTTATCGCTCATAAAACCATACTGGCAACAGGAGGCGCTTCCAAAGTTTACCTCTACACCTCTAATCCCGATACCTCAACCGGAGACGGTATTGCCATGGCAAGTCGTGCAGGTTGTCAGATCGTGAATATGGAATTTGCCCAGTTTCACCCTACTTGTTTGTACCATCCACATGCTAAGTCTTTTCTGATTTCAGAAGCCATTCGCGGAGAAGGTGGCAAACTTCACCTACCCAATGGTGAAACGTTTATGCATAAATACGATGAACGTGGTGAGCTTGCGCCTAGAGATATTGTCGCCAGAGCGATCGATTCAGAAATGAAATCTGCTGGCCTAGATTGTGTCTACTTAGATATTTCATTTAAAGGTGAAAAGTGGATTAAACAGCATTTTCCTACCATCTATTCTAAATGCCTGACTTTTGGAATAGATATTTTAAAAACCTCTATTCCTGTTGTCCCAGCAGCACATTACACTTGTGGTGGTATTGATGCTAACTTACAAGGCTTAACCAATATTACTAACTTATATGCCATTGGTGAAGTCGCACATACTAACGTACACGGTGCAAATCGCATGGCGAGCAACTCTCTATTGGAGTGTATTGTATTTGCAAAATCTTGTGCTCAAGATATTAATCAACAAGTGTTGGCAACTTCCCATTGTCAATTTGACCCCTGGGATGCTTCTCGAGTTGCCCCTTCTAAAGAGAAGGTGGTGGTGACACATTTATGGGATGAAGTGCGTCTAATTATGTGGAATTTTGTTGGTATTGTGCGATCTGATAGGCGTCTAAATTATGCACAACACCGACTTGATCAAATCGAGATGGAAGTTAATGAATACTACAGTTTATATCTCATATCGAGTGATTTAGTCGAGCTCAGAAACCTGGTTAAAACCGCACAAATTATCATCAAATCTGCACTCTCTAGAAAAGAAAGTCGTGGATTGCACTACAACGAAGATCATCCCGAGCAATCTGTTCAGGCAAAAAACACTATAATATAACCATGTTACTCCCCATCCTACATTATCCAGATAAGCGCCTTAGAACCAAGGCTGTGCCGATTGAAAAAGTTGATGACGCCATCCGCTCTTTGGTCAAGGATATGTTTGAGACAATGTATGAAGCGCCCGGAATTGGACTAGCGGCAACACAAGTTGACCACCATATTCGCCTAATTGTCATCGACACTTCAGAAGATAAAAGCCAGCCACTATGTTTTATCAATCCTAAAATTATTGAAAAAGATGGAGAGCTTGAATGGGATGAGGGCTGCTTATCAGTACCCAATTACTACGAGTGCGTAACCCGGGCAAACCATATCAAAGTCCAAGCGCTCAACGAACAAGGCGAGATGTTCGAGCTTGAAGCGCAAGAGCTGCTCGGGGTGTGCATTCAGCATGAAATTGATCATTTAGATGGCATCTTGTTTGTAGATCATCTATCCAAACTCAAGCAAAGACGCTTGCTTGAAAAAACCAGAAAATCTCAAAAATAACGCCACTCGTGTCAATTCAAGTCGGCCCTTATCAGCTTAACTCTATTGCGCTACTAGCACCCATGGCTGGCACTAGTGACAAGCCTTTTAGAATGCTGTGCAAATCTCTAGGTGCCGGGCTAACCACCTCAGAGATGGTGGTGATACAAGCGCATTTACTTAACACCAATAAATCTAAATATCGTCTAGACTTCAAGGGTGAAACAGCCCCAATTAGCATACAAATCGCAGGATCAGAAGCACAAGAGCTGGCGCACTCCGCACAAAAAGCGGTTGAATTTGGTGCAGACATTATTGACATCAACATGGGCTGCCCTGCTAAAAAAGTCTGCAATAAAGCCTCTGGTTCTGCTCTCATGCAGGATGAAGTGCTGGTCAAAAATATCCTAGAGTCAGTAGTGTCGGCCGTTAATATTCCAGTAACTTTAAAAATGAGAACAGGCTGGGATGCTGATAATAAAAACGCACCAACCATTGCACAAATTGCTGAGCAAGCCGGTATCCAGATGCTCAGCGTACACGGGCGTACCAAGGCGGATAAATATAATGGCATGGCTGAATACGACACCATTAAATCGGTCGTTAATCAAGTTAACATTCCTGTCATTGCTAATGGCGATATTATTAGTGCCAAGAAAGCTCAACAAGTATTAGACTACACGAATGCCTCAGGCGTTATGATTGGGCGAGCGGCCCAAGGAAATCCTTGGATATTTTCAGAAATTAACCACTACCTTAACACCAAAGAAATATCCGATTTAATCCCACTTGAAGAGAAAAAAACTACCATTCTTAAGCATATTCAACAAATTTATGATTTTTATGGCGATTTTTTGGGATTGAGGCTCGCCAGAAAGCACATTCTTTGGTATGCTACGCACCTTGACAAGAATCATATGCAGCAATTTTGGCAAACTGTCAATAAAATTACCAACCGTGAACAACAATTTACACTTTTTGAAAACTATTTAAACCAGCTATGAACCCCACTGACTTGCCTGCTTGCATCAATGCAAAATTAACTCGCTACTTCGAGCAATTGTCTGGCGAACAGACGTCTGGCGTACACAAAATGGTCATGCAGGAAACTGAATCCGTAACTCTTAAATTTGTATTAGACATGGTTGAGCAAAATCAAAGCGAAGCTGCAAGAATCCTAGGCATGAATCGCGGCACTTTAAAGAAAAAAATCGAACTTTACAAACTGTAAAACTTTATAATTACATTTTGTAATTATTACACTTCTATCAAGGGAATAAAATGGCCATACAACGTGCTTTAATCAGTGTTTCTGATAAAACCGGTATTCTTGAACTCGCTCAAGCTTTAGCAGACAAAAATATCGAAATTCTTTCAACCGGTGGCACTGCCAAGCTTTTAGCAGACAACAACATTCCTGTCATTGAAGTGTCTGACTACACTGGATTTCCAGAGATGATGGCAGGTCGTGTTAAAACTCTTAATCCAAAAATTCATGGCGGCATCTTAGCGCGTCGTGGACTTGATGAGCAAGTGATGGCTGATAACGATATCAACCCTATTGACTTGGTTGTGGTTAATCTATACCCTTTCCAAGCGACCATTGCTAACCCTGATTGCACACTTGAAGACGCGATTGAAAATATCGATATCGGTGGCCCTGCTATGTTGCGCTCTAGCGCCAAAAATCATGCATCTATTACGGTCGTTGTAGATGCTTCAGACTATTCAACAGTGATTGACGAGATCAACGCCAAAGGTGACACCACACTTGAAACTCGCACCAAACTTGCACTTAAAACATTTGAGCATACAGCTCAGTATGACGGCGCTATTGCTAACTACCTAGGCAAAGGTGAAGATGGATTTTCCAATACCATGAATTTACAATTTCACAAAACGCAATCGATGCGCTACGGTGAAAACCCACATCAAAATGCGGCTTTTTATGTAGAAAACAACATCAGCGAAACATGTGTTGCATCTAGTACCCAATTCCAAGGAAAAGCCATGTCATACAATAACATGGCCGATGCAGACGCCGCTCTAGAATGTGTACGCAGTTTTGATGCACCTGCTTGTGTGATTGTTAAGCATGCCAACCCTTGTGGCGTTGCTGTTCGATCTAACATTTTTGAGGCTTATGATGACGCTTTTAAAACTGACCCAACGTCAGCTTTTGGCGGAATTATTGCTTTCAATAGAAAGTTAGACAAAAAAACTGCTCAAACAATTATCGACCGTCAGTTTGTTGAAGTTATCATCGCACCAAGTATCGATAACGATGCTAAAGATGTGTTGTCAGCCAAACAAAATGTTCGTGCATTAGAATGTGGCGACTTATCTAACGCCCAACCATCGCTTGACTATAAGCGTGTTACTGGTGGCCTATTAGTACAAGATAAAGATCTTGGTGTCGTTGGCGAAAATGACATTAAATGTGTTACCGACCTAACACCATCAGCTGAACAGACCAAAGACTTACTATTTGCCTGGAAAGTAGCCAAAGCCGTCAAATCTAACGCTATTGTTTACGTTAAAAATGAAATGACTATTGGCGTAGGTGCAGGTCAAATGTCTCGCGTTTACTCAGCCAAAATTGCTGGTATTAAAGCCGCTGATGAGGGGCTTGTGGTTGAAGGCTCAGTGATGGCATCTGACGCCTTTTTCCCATTCCGTGACGGTATTGATGCTGCAGCGGAGGCTGGCATCAAAGCCATTATCCAGCCGGGTGGCTCAATGCGCGATGAGGAAGTTATTGCAGCAGCAAATGAGCACGGCATTGCCATGGTATTTACGGGAATGCGTCACTTTAAACATTAGGGAAAAATTATGTCTGTAGAAGCTATAACTGTCTTTCCGATGATTCACTCGATTACCATCGATAAAGAAAAAAATCTGGTCACTGAATTGGTACAAGATATCAATGATGTAGAAGGCATTAGGGCAAACCTACTTGAATCTGTTGCCACGGTTAAGATGTATGAACGGATCAATTTCTACCCTTTAAAAAAACCTGAATTTATCGATGATGTTATGGGCAGCTTTGCACAAATGGGTTTGAGCCGACACATCACCATTTCGGATAACACATATCATGAAATCAATGGCTATCTAGGTTGTACGCGCGTATGGGAATTACCACTAGTCCTTAGGGATCAAGTAGAAAAAGCGCTAGTTGGCTATGAAGTAGAATATGATTCAGACACTTGGGAAATACTAAATATTTCTGAATTAGAGGAATAGCCATGAATATTGACCACTACATTAAAGATGTCGCCAACTTTCCCAAGAAAGGCATTATTTTTAAAGATATTTCACCCCTATTAGCCAATCCAAAGGCGTTTGCTTATGTGGTTGACAACATTGCCAGCAAATATAGTTCAGGCTCTATTGATAAAATTGTTGGCCTGGATGCTAGGGGTTTTATTTTTGGTGCAGCAGTGGCGTACAAAATGGGTGTACCGTTTGTCATGGTACGCAAGCCTGGAAAATTGCCAGACCAATGCATCAGTGTGGACTATCAACTTGAATATGGTCAAAATACTTTTGAAATCCATGAAAACTCTATTCAGAAAAATGACAAAATACTTATTGTTGATGACTTATTGGCCACAGGTGGCTCTGTTAAAGCGGTAACTCAGCTTATTAGAGAGCTGGAAGCAACTGTTATCGCACTTGAGTGTGTCATTGAGCTTAGCTTTTTAAATGCTAGAAATAATCTAGATATCCAAGTCAACACGCAAACAGCCTATGACTAAAATCGGCATTGTTTGTGCTATGAGTGAAGAAGTAGATAAGATTGTCACTGCTTTTAATCTTCAAAAAATAAATACCGATCTAGGCTACAAGATTTATCAAAATCAACAAATAACTCTTATTGAATCTAGCATTGGCAAAGTAGCCAGCACATTGGCAGCCTCGGTGTTAGTTAATCATGAAAGCATAGATAGGCTTATTAATATCGGTCTGGCGGGTGCGCTCAAAAACACACCCGTTGGATCGGCTTATTTTGTAAGCTCAGTTACTCAACATGACGCCTTTATTCCTTTTGAGGAGTATCAACCAGACATGTATCAAGATATAAATTGTGTTGTTCCAGCCCACGTCAAAAATACAGCAACCCTTGCTACGGGCGATCAATTTATTGACAATATTGAACAGATTGATAGTGATGCTGATCTAGTTGATATGGAAGGTTTTGCTGTTGCTTATGTAGCTAAAAAGCACCACCTTCCAATTACGATAATCAAAGGGGTTTCTGATGATGCTAATAGTAGTAGCGAGGCCGAATTATTTAAAAATCTCACCATCGCCATGGATCAAACCATCGCCCTGCTTAAACAAGTGATCTAACTAAGAATTCTCACTCTGAAAGTTCTACCTTTAAGCTTATCATTTTGAATCTTTTTTAGTGCGGATTTAACCAGGCCTGACTCTACAGCAACGTAAGACCAATTGCTAGAGACAGTTATTTTTCCAATGGCTGATCCCGGAATGCCATCTTTTCCAGTCAACCCACCAACAATATCGCCAGGACGAAGCTTTTGTTTTTTACCGCCATCAATTTTCAGTGTGGTCATGGTTGGTTTTTTAATCGGCCTATCAAGCAGATCATCACTTGGCAAAGCATCATCAGTAATTTCAATCTCTAATGCGTCTAACTTTCGTGTTTCTCTATCACCATATAACGTGGCCGCAATACCGCTACGCCCAGCTCTACCCGTTCGACCAATACGATGCACATGCACCTCTGGATCGTGTGCTAAATTAAAATTCACCACCAAATCAAGCGCCTCAATATCCAAACCTCTAGCCGCCACATCAGTTGCCACCAAGACTGAAACACTCTTATTAGAAAATCTAATAAGCGCCTGGTCGCGCTCGCGCTGGTCCAAATCTCCATGAATCGCCAACGCATAAAAACCATAATGCACCAGCTCATCTGCTACATCTTGAGTATCAAGCTTAGTATTGCAAAATACCAGAGCGGAATCAGGCTTGTGCTTGGCCAAAAGCAGTCGTAAAGCTGTCATGCGCTCATCATCAGAGTTAGTCTGATAGAAATATTGTTTAATGGTCGATTCTTCATGGGTTGAAGGCGCTTCTACCACTAATGGATTTTGCATAACACGCTCAGCAACATCTTCAATTTCTTGAGGATAAGTAGCACTAAACAATAAGGTTTGTCGGTTAGTAGGAATTTTTTCAACAATATCGTCAATCGCATCCTGAAAGCCCATATCCAACATACGATCGGCCTCATCAAGCACTAACATCTCTACATGATCCAGCTTGAGTGTTTTTTTACGTAAATGCTCTTCAATACGCCCTGGCGTACCCACAACAATATGTGCACCATGTTCTAGCGAGCCAATTTGCGGGCCAAATGGTGCACCACCACAAAGCGTTAAAATTTTAATATTGTGAATGGCTCTGGCTAATTTTCGAATTTCACTTGCCACTTGATCAGCCAACTCTCGAGTCGGACACAAAACAATTGACTGAATCTTGTATGACTTAACATTCAACTTATGCAAAAGCCCCAAACCAAAAGCCGCCGTCTTTCCAGAGCCCGTCTTGCCTTGACCAATCATATCTTTACCCTCTAGAATCAAAGGTAGGCTAAGCGCCTGAATCGGGGTCATTTGTTCATAACCTAGGGTGCTAAGGTTTTTTAACAAACCAGCTTGAAGACCTAACGAGGAAAAATCTGATGTACTCACAATAATAATGCCAAAATAAATATGTGTTGAATTTTACACGCTAAATACCTATTAAAGTCCAAAGGCCTTTTTAATCCCGTCCAAAATCATATCAACAGCAATAATGGTTAATAAAATCCCCATAAGTCGCTCAATAGCAGCAAAAGCTTTATGATTAATATGCTGGCTAAATTTTTCAGAAAAAATTAAAATTATCCCCACTAAGCTCCAAGCCACCAACAAAGCGATACTCCAATCCATCCACCGGTTTGGATCATTTGCCATAATTAATATCACCGCAGCAATCGCAGAAGGGCCTGCAATCAGTGGCACGGCCAAAGGCACAACTAACGGCTCACCTTCTGGGGTATTAGCAAAAATATCTTCAGAGCCAGAAAAAATCATTTTTAAAGAAATCAAAAACAATACAACACCGCCAGCCACACCCAGTGAAGATTCTGATATTTGCAATAACTGCAAAATATATTTTCCTGAAAACATGAATATTAGCAAGATCAACAGAGCTATTAACAACTCTCTAATAATAATAGCTCGACGCCTTGGGGCTGGCAGATTCTTTAACAAACCTAAGAAAATGGGCACGTTGGCAAAAGGGTCCATAATCAAAAACAGCAGAAAAATAGCGGAAGCAATCGTCATAAAATCTCTCCAGAATACATAATCATTCTCTTAATCAACGATCAGATAGGCCAAGTGCCACCCCAAATCCAACAAAGGTTGAACCACTGAATCTATTAAACCAGCGACAATTATTCTCGTTTTTTAACCACACTTGAATACTACTAGCCAACATAGCATAAGAGGTAAATACAATAAACTGAACCAAGGCAATGGTTAGTGAAATAGTAAGCAAATGCATAATTTCAAAATTATTAACATTGATAAATTGTGGCAAAAGCGCTGAAATATAAGTCAACGCCTTAGGGTTTGACAAGGTGGTAAAAAATGCACGTCTAAACAATACTCGCTGGCTAGCATCTTGCTGCTCAAAATTATCACCTTCTTTAAAGGTAGCAATAGGTGCTGTCCAGAGTTTAAACCCTAAATAAACCAAATACAAAGTGCCTATTATTTTTAATACTTGAAAGGCGATTGTAGAGGCAGCTAATACAACTCCTAAGCCGAGAATACTCAATAACACCAAAATTTGAAAAGCCAAGATATTTCCAAATGCAGCAAGAACTGCCCTTTTCGCGCCGTATCGAATACCATTATTAACAGAAAATAATGTTGTAGGTCCAGGTGTAAACATCCACGCTAGAGTGATTGTTAAAAATATTAAGTATTGCTCAAGAGTCATGCTTAGTCCACAATATTAATGTCAATGCCTTTCTCTAGCAGTTCGGCCTGTCTAGCGCGCAGATAAGTGCTAAATTTTGGATAATACTGATAATGCTTACCACTGACATACTTCAACACCGTATTAAAATGAAAACTGAAAAGCTTTCCATCAATTTTTGTGATATTCTCACCCTCATCAAATAGCAAGATTCCTGGACGATAATTTAAATCAAAGTCTTTAACCATTTGTCTTGGCGTGGTTTTCTTGCCATTAAAATTAATAATTTTTTCATCAGAATAAGCATCAAATCTTACGAATAAATATTTATCCAATTCTGCTTTTACATCCTTCCTATTAATCAAATTTTGATGAAAATCTTCGCACGCTGTACAGTCTTTATCTTCAAATAGTATCGCCACTGGCTGATCAAACTCTTGGAAATTAGACGCCACTTGCAAGCTCGCATGATTAATAAAAGTATAGGCTTGGCTGGCATTTTGCTGGGCTTCGATATAATTTGATAACGTCGTATTTTTGTAAGATTTACTAGCCACATATTCTAGCACTTGCCTAAAAGCGGCAACATCACGATAGCCATTTGTTCTAAAGGCTTGCTTGCCACTCTCATCTAAAAAAATAATGGTTGGCGTATATTTTACCGCCAGCATTTCGCTGAGTGCTTGCTCAGTTTTGCTTTCAGATTCACTCATGGTAATTTCTCTCGACCCCCTGATATTCACCGCAACGACAGAAAAATGTTTTTTAATAAAAGCTAAATTTTCACCACTTTTAAAATTTTGCGTCAGCATGGCGTCGCAATATGGGCAACCGTCTAAATGAAAATACAATAAAACCGTTTTGTTTTCATCAAGTGCATCCTGTGCATCTTCAGCCACATCCAAAAAACTATCGGTAAACCAGCTAGGCACATCGTAAAGCGCACCCCCAACAACCTTGCCTGAATCAGCATAAGTATTGATACAAAAAAATGCAATAACCAATATAAAAATTCGACGCATTAATACCATAAAATAACCTTAGTTTAAAAACTCAACCGTCTAATATTACACCTATTAAAACTATGTATATGCCTTTATTAAAACAAAAAAGTTTAATATTGCCAGTGCAAAAGGTGATAATAATGATTGTCTGTTGTGTTTGTGACTGGCTACGTCCCCTGAGCCGATAAATAAACAACTAAGGATATGAGATAGGCTGCTATTGTGCAAGCCCGCCACGTAGTGGGAAGCCTGCGGTAGACTTCGAATTTCCGCCTTGAACCTTACTGGTTCAGGTTTTATGCCATCACGGCACAACGGATTTTAACTTCTTCGGCTATAATGCAAATATGAAAGCACTACGCCAACTTCTTCGACAAAAAAGACTCGACATCAACCCTTCCGATCGTGTCAAATTTGCCAAACAACTATTATCCCAGGCGCAAAATATCGTAAATTTTGAGAATGGACAAAAAGTTGCGCTTTATTTACCTAATAACGGTGAAATTGACCCAAAATACATTGAAAACTTCCTAAAAAATCAAGGAATTAGCACTTATTTGCCTATATTAGACGACAAAAGTCTTAATTTTGCAAAAATTGGGGAAAATTTCAGAAAAAACCGATTTGGCATTAAAGAGCCAATTTCTACTGATATTATTAACGCAGATCAGCTCGATATTCTATTTATGCCATTAGTAGGCTTTGATAAAGATAAAAATCGCATTGGCATGGGTGGTGGCTTTTACGATCGCACACTAGCCTTTAAAAAACAGCAAAAAATGGCTAAAAATCCCAAGCTTATTGGGTTAGCTTTTGATTGTCAACAAGTCGAGCAGTTAGAAGTACAAGAATGGGACGTTCCACTCGATGTGATTATTACACCCAGTCAAATTCTTTAAGAATTTCCTAATGCGTGCTTTTGTAAAAACGATTTTAACGTAGGATTTTCGTTAATAATATTCATGCCGAAACCGCGCAGCCATCTGAGTGGCTCATTATTTTCTTTATAAATCCAGTTTAGCCCTGTCATGGTTTTTGCCATTAGCTCGTTATCGAGCCTTCTAGCTCTAGCGTAGTTTCTTAATGTAGAATAATCTCCTAATGGCTTCGATGAAGACTGTAATTGTTGTGATAATTCAATAATATCTGAAAAACCAAGATTAACACCTTGACCAGCAAGCGGATGAATATTATGCGCCGCATCGCCAATTAAGGCCAGATTTTCTTGTACATAGTCCTTAGCACTACGCTCAATCAGTGGAAAGGCTTGGATATCGCTCACTAGCTCAAACTCACCAAAACGATACTCCACGCCTGCTGATAATCGCTTAGCAAAGGCCTCTTTAGACAACTGCATTAACTCGTCTGCCAATGTATTTTCAGCGGACCAAACAATCGAAGCCTGATGCTCACTGAGTGGCAAAAGGGCAATAATACTATCAGACAAGAATCGCTGCCAAGTCGTATCCTTGAAACCTTGTAAAGATTTAATATTGCAAACGATGGCTTTTTGCTGGTAGTTATTTTCGCTAAATTCAATACCGGCTAGATCTCTCACGCGTGATCTGGCGCCATCTGCACCAATCAGTAGTTGACAATCTAATGTCTGATTGCTATCCAGTGTTACCTGATAGTCTTCATGAGTTTTTTCAATGCTGTCGAGTTTTGCACTGATAAATTCAATATTAGTTTTTTCCAGTGCTGTAAATAAAGCCGATTGAATAACGTCATTCTCAATAATGTGACCTAGATGATCAAGACTTTCATCTTGAGCATGAAAATCTAGCGAACCGTGAGAATTCTGATCCCAAACACTGGTATTGGCAAAGGCATGCTTGCGTTTGATTAAATCCCAAGCGCCAATATTTTTAAGCAGTTTTTCTGATGTTGGTGTAATGGCACTCACGCGTGTATGGTGAGCGTCGCCAAGTATTGGATTAGGGTTATTGGGCTCAATAATCGCAATTTTGCTATTGGTTTTTGCCATTGATAGTGCAAAAGCCTGGCCCACCATGCCGCCACCAATAATAACAATGTCGTAATTCACTCGGTCTCTCCGGCAATTGTCATTTGATTAACAAGCACTGAGCCAACTTTAATATTACCTCGATGGTCAACATCTGTACCTATGTGCTCGATACCCAAGAGCATATCTTTTAAATTGCCAGCAATGGTGATACCCGATACAGGATATTGAATTTTGCCATTTTCCACCCAAAATCCGCCTGCCCCTCGAGAGTAATCGCCCGTGGTGCCATTCACGCCTTGACCCATTAATTCGGTCACCACTAAACCTTTGTCCATGAGTTTAATCATTTCATCCAAATCACCACTAAAAGAATGCTCAATAATAAGATTGTTTACACCTCCAGAGTTGGCCGTTGTCTGTAAGCCAAGCTGATTTGCTGAATATTGACTAAGTACATAGCTCTTGACCTGGCCACTTTCGACAAAATACTGTTGACGCTTTAACACCCCATCACGATCAAAGGCTTTAGCGCCAATGGTTTTTTTGGCAAAAGGCTTTTCCAGTATTGAAACACTTGATGGCAATACCAGCTGATCCAAACTATTCAACAAAAAGGTTGATTTTTTATACTGACGAGAGCCGCCTAATGCGCCAATTAACTGTGAGAAAAGACCGCCAGATACTCTCGGTGAAAATATCACTGGGCACTTTTGCGAAGGTAAAGATCTAGCGCCCAGCTTGCTAGCGGCAAGTTTTGCAACGCCAGCGCCCACCCATTCTGGCGTTTGCAGATCTTGTGCATCAAGGGCTGCTGTGTATTCATAGGCCGTTTGCATATCTTTACCTTGGCCAGCAATAACACTACAACTTAATGAGTGTTTAGCGCCTTTTTGCACGCTCATCATGCCATTAGAATTTGCATACAAACCCTCGCCTTGATAACTAGACACCTCGGCACCATCAGACTTGTTGATATCAGTATGATCCAGTGCTTGCGCCTCGCAACGTGCGGCCAGCTCAATACTATGCTCAGGGTCTAGATCCCAAGGGTGATACAGATCTAAATCAGGCACTTCAAACGCCATAAGCTCTTTTGGCGCTAGGCCATTAAATGGATCATTTTGGGTATATTTAGCAATAAGACAGGCGGATTCGACTGTTTTTAAGATGCCGCTTTCACTCAAATCAACGCTCGATGCATGACCTTTAGCCTGACCCAAATAAACATTAATATCCAGAGATTTATCTAGATGATATTCTAGTGTTTCAACTTTACCCAAACGCACTGCAGTAGAGACACCAGAGCTGTTACTTAAAGAAATTTCATAACCGCTCACTTTGTGACGGTTCAGTATTTGAATGACTTGCTGTGCTATTTGTTCTAACGACATCATATTGCTAAGTAAGGTAATCTAAATCGGTTGGCTGTTTAAAGGTGTTAATACTTTGCGGATTGTGCGTATTCATCTTGTTGTGTCCGTGTAATTTATCAGTTATCATAGCACTAATCGGCATCCATAAAGCAGCAACACCTAGGCCGATAATTAGCAATCCAGAGATTTTTCTAACCCAAGTTTTTTGCGTTAAATGCGTTATCTGAGTTGAGACGCTAGCCATCAATAACAAACTTGGCAATGTGCCTAAACCGAATGCCAACATAATTAAGCCGCCTTGAGCGGCTGATCCTGAAACAATGGCAAAACTTAAAGCGCCATAGACCAAGCCACACGGAATTCCGCCCCATAGTAGGCCAGTAAAAAAGGCACTTTTTAAGTCTTTAACAGGCAAGAATCGCCTGGTTAACGGCTGTAGAATTGCCCAAAGTTTAGCGCCTACTTTCTCCAGTATTTGAACGCTTGATGACCAGCCTCCAATATACAAACCCACCATCACCATAAGCACGCCCGAGAAAATTCTAAGCGCCTTATCAAACAGACTCATTTGCAAGGTTTGCGCTAATATTGCACCTAATAGGCCAAATGCAAGCCCCATCAAGATGTAGCTTAAAATTCTGCCAATATTATAATTTAGATGGAACAGGGCAATTTTTTTAGGATTAGATCTAACTTCTGGAGCAAGTCCCGCTGTAAGCACGCCGACCACACCGCCACACATACCTAAACAGTGCACGCCCCCCAATAAACCCATTAGAAATACACTAACCAGGATGTCCATTAACTTCCATTTTGACTATCTAAGCGCTCAACTTCTAGCAGGTGAATACGACGCGAATCAGTTTTTAAAACTTTAAATTTAAATCCTTGTAGGCTAATTTCATCCATCTGCTCAGGCAAGCGAGTAAATCCAGCAATCACCACGCCTGCAACGGTGTCGATATCTTCACAGATTAATTGAACCTCAAAAAATTCTTCAAATTCTTCAATAGGTGTATTGGCTTTTAATAAGAAACGCCCATCACCAAAATCAATAATATTATCTTCCTCTAGATCGTGCTCATCTTCAATCTCGCCAACAATCTGCTCTAGCACATCTTCAAGCGTTACTAAGCCGGCGATTTCACCGTACTCATCCATAACAATAGCCATATGTGATTTTTTTTGCTGAAAAAGCCTAAGCAAGGCTCCTAAGGTTTTGCTTTCAGGCACCAAGATGGCACTGCGCAAATATTCTTTATAATTAAACTCGGTGCGTTTATCACCCGCTAAATAACTGAGTAAATCCTTAGCCAAGATAACACCTTGAATTTTATGGCGTTTCGAATTAATAATTGGGAAGCGTGAATGAGCCGACTTAATCATGACATCAAGCAACTCTTTGGTATTGGCATTATGCTCAATAGTGACCATTTTTGATTTTGGCACCATTACATCACGCACTTCCATGTTTTCCAACTGCATAGTGCCCTCGATAATGCTACGACTATGAGAATCAATAATGTGACTTTCTTCAGCCTCCTTAAGCGCTTGCAAAAGCTCATCACTTGAATCAAGCGGTGCGTGGAAAAATTTCTTATTCAAC
>JGI24923J38494_100525_pt1 | contig 35697 bp, 45 predicted proteins | sample LinPFosplate11_FD_38494 | JGI IMG/M metagenome (IMG submission 38494) | reverse complement strand
TCGAGCTCGGTACCCGGGGATCCCACTTCTTGGTGCTGGTCCTTATCGAATTGGAAGCAGTGTAGAATTTGACTGGGGAACTGTGAATATGGTTTGGGGTCTTCATGATAGTGATGAAAAAAATGTTATAGTAGTAAATTGTAACCCTGAAACTGTATCAACGGATTATGATATATGCAATCGACTTTATTTTGAAGAACTTACACTTGAAAGAATTTTAGATATATGCGAATTTGAAAGACCAAAAGGTATTGTGACATCTGTGGGTGGTCAAACGGCAAATAATCTCACACCAAAGTTAGCTGATAGTGGAATTACCCTTATTGGAACAAAGGCTGAAGATGTTGATAGGGCTGAAAACCGTTCAAAGTTCAGCCAGGTTTTGGATAGACTTCATATAGGGCAGCCATCTTGGCAAACATTCACCAACATTACTGATGCTAAAAACTTTGCATTGGAAGTTGGTTATCCTGTATTAGTAAGACCGTCATATGTGCTCAGCGGTGCAGCCATGAAGGTAGTTTGGTCACAGACTGAACTTAAAAAATTTGTTAATGAAGCAACAATTGTATCGCCTGATCATCCTGTTGTAATTACAAAGTTTATGCTTGACGCATTAGAAGTTGACGTAGATGGAATTTGTGATGGAAAAAACGTAGCAATTGGCGCAATAGTTGAACACATAGACAGTGCAGGTGTTCATTCCGGCGATGCAATGATGTGTATACCACCTTGGAGATTAAGCAATAAGATTATTGAGAATATCACTGATTCTACAAATAGAATTGCTAAAGAATTCAACATTAAAGGACCGTTTAATTTACAATTTTTAGTAAAAAACGAGCAAGCATATGTCATAGAGTTAAATGTTCGTGCGTCTCGTTCTATGCCATTTGTTTCTAAGTTTATTAAATTAAATTTGATTAGCTTGGCTGCGAGAGCAATATTAGGGAAAAATATTCCAAACATACCTCAAGATATATGGTTGAATACTGGGATGTATGGCATAAAGGTTCCACAATTTTCTTTCATGCAGCTTGAAGGAGCAGATATTGTATTAGGCGTTGAAATGCAGTCAACAGGTGAGGCAGCGTGTTTTGGGAATAGCTTTTATGATGCATTATCAAAGGGATTGACATCAGTTGGTTACAACCTTCCAAAAACTGGTTCAGCACTTGTCACAATTGGTGGTGTTGAAAATCGAGAAAAATTATTACAGACTTCAGCACTTTTAAAAAATTTGGGTTTCAAAATTTTTGCAACTGAGACCACAGCAGAATTTTTTGAGAAAAAACTGGGAGGTGTTGAGGTTGTTCATAAAATTAGTGAGCCAGAAAGAAAACCAAACATATCTGATTTGCTTTATGAGAAAAAAATCGATTTTATTATAAATGTTCCAAGCACATCAACTCTGGAAAAATATGTTGGAATGCTTTATGATGAATATCAAATACGAAGAAAGTCACTAGAATTAGGCATTCCGGTTCTTTCAACAATTGAATTAGCTGAATCATTTGTTAAAACACTGGAGTGGTTACAAAAAAACGAAACTTCAAAAAACCCATTAGAATCATACGAAGACGTTAATTAGATTACAGCTGACAGTAATGATTCATTACCTATTATTGTACCATCAAGCGTTACAATTTTGGCCTGTAATATATCCATTTTTCCCAATATAGGCGCAATTGATTTTTTATAGAATTTTTTTTGAGTTGTATAAAAATATCTATTAAATGATGGCAAAATTATTATTTCTAACTCACCCGACTTTGAGGAAAATATTTTCTGCTTTTTACACTTAATTGATACCCACACTCGTTCACCATTAATGAGTGATTCTTCCTGGAAAAAAACAGGATGAACATGACCCATCGCAATTGTATTTACTTGCGAAAAATTTTCTGATGGCATTGTATGTCCATGAGTCAAAAGTATATCACCAATAATAATTCCCTTTGAACTAGCAAGTGTTATTCCATTTGGAATCAGTTTTTCTATATTTGCATCATGATTTCCTGGAACCAGAACTGTGTCAATTAATTTATTAATCCTTTCAAAAAAAATTGGTATAGTTTCCCACTCTGTTTTTGTTATTGATTTGATTCCAGATTTTACATCACCAAGTAGAATTAACGAATCAGGTTTGGTTTTCTTTACTATCTTTTCAATTTCCTTAGTAATTTCAATCACAGTTTTGTTTTTTCCTAAGAATACATTGTTTAATGATAGATTACTTTCAAAACCTAAATGCAAATCTGTAATAACTAAACTTTTTTTAGTTCCCTCAATCATGAGTGCAGGATATCCGGGAATAATTTTAGTTTGAACCATTAAAAATATAATAATCCAATTTAATTAAATTCTTGTGAATTTACAATCTGAAAAGATAAATTCGATTTTATCTGAAAAACGTATCAAACTGCATCTTTTTGAACCAAGTAATAGAAAAATTTGGACAGTTGTGGGGACGGAAAAAGAATATTGGTTAGATCCAGATTTGGATTTTTGTTCATGTCCCGGATATTATTTTAATAAATCTGATGGAAAAAATGGGTGTTACCATTTAGAGTCATTTAAAATGGCTACGGCTAAAAATAAAATAGAATTAACCACATTTTCAGATCATGAATACGAGTCTTTTATCAATAGTTTGCTTTCTGACCTATAATGTCATAAACGAGTGATTATCATTAACAGTTTTTTATGCAAATAAAACCTCTTTCTTGAGAATCCTGAAGACCAAACCTGTTTGGAATAATTCCAACAGTGTATTTCATTTCATCATCATATGGAATATCAAATTGTGTTGTGACAGTAATAGAACCATTTGGTAAAAGATCTACTACTGATAATTCTTCTATTCCACCTGAGTCAGCATATCCAATAAACACTGCATCATATTTTGTTTTATCAATATCATATAGGTAAAACTGCCCACCAGTAAACCTTACAGATTCAGTACCAATATTATGAGCGGTAATTTGAATTTGAAAATACACTCCTTCTGCTATTTCGCTTGTAGCTAAGCCTTTTACTGCTTGTGTTTTTTCTAATTCACTATACTCTTTAATTTTTTCTAGGATTTCATAATTTCCAATATGATTTACATAAAATTTTACATCACCTACTGCTATCGAGTCGTCTGACTCTACAAATATATCAACAAATTGATTATCCAAAAATAAATACATTGAAATACAAATTGAACCTATAACGATTCCAAGCATGATAAATGTACCAATTCCTGCCATCTTCTGTATTTTGATTGATTTTTAATTCCTTAAAGTTGTTTGCGGATTTTGTTAATCAGGATTTCAGTTTTTCTTGAAAAGTATGTATATCCTTACACCTACAATAGATGCCACTGCACCAATCATACATGCGATTAGTAACACCATGCCAAATGATTCTGAATTTGTATCAAGCATTGTTAATTAGATCCAGATTTTCTCTTTTTGCGAAGAAATTGAGTAATAATAATTAATGCGATAACCGCAGCAATACCTAATCCATAAGGATAGAATGAAGGTTCTGCCATATTTATGAAAAACATCTCTATCTTTTGAATCTAACTGGACAGATTTTCCAAGTATCTAAATGCTATACTTTACATAGAATTATTGGTGGAAGATGTTCATGAATGTAGCAATAGTAAAAAGTAATTCCAATATAGAAATTAAAAATATAGAAAAACCATCTGTAGGTCCAGGTGACATACTTGTTAAAATGCGCGCTTGTGGAATTTGTGGTTCTGATGTGGAAAAAGTATTTGGAAAATACGGACAGCCATCAATGAGACTTGGGCATGAACCAGCTGGAATTGTTACTCAAGTTGGTACTGCACTAAAGGATAGGCGAAGCGACCAGTTCTTGAACGATCCAACTAATGCGAATAGAGTAAGGCTGATAGATGATGGCTATGATATCCACGTAGGTGATCGTGTATTTGCTCACCACCACGTCGCATGTTATTCGAATGATTGTCATGAATGTAGTCATGGCAATGAAACTATGTGTAAAAGATATTACGAATCAAATCTTGAACCATGTGGCCTTGCAGATGAATTTGTAGTCCCAGAATGGAATCTAATGCACGGTGGTCTGTTAAGGATTCCCACGAATGTGTCTTTTGAGGAAGCTGCGATGATTGAACCACTTGCATGTTGTATTAGAGCTTGGAGTAAATTTGCACATAAAAAGAATGACAGTGTTGCCATTCTTGGAGTTGGTCCAACTGGAATAATGCATGCATTGCTTGCAAAATTATATGGTTTTGGAAAAGTATTTTGTTTAGATTTGAATGATTTCCGATTAGATTTTGCAAAAAAATTTGAAACTATAACAATTCATTCTGATAATCCTAACGCTTTAGAACAAATAAAATCTGAAACCGCAAATCAAGGTGTTGATGTTGTTATAGTTTCTACTAGTAATCTGAATGCATTAAAAGACGCCATTAATTTTGTTAGAAAGGGTGGTACCATTGTTATGTTTGGTGTACCAAGCAAGGGTGCAAAGGTTGACCTTGACATGAGTGAAGTATATTCAAAAGGTATTACAATTGTTAATTCTTATGCAGCGTCTGATTTTGATACTAAAGAGGCGCTTGAAAAAATATCAAGCAAACAAATTAACGTGTCACAGCTAATTACGCATAAATATAATTTGCAAGAGTGCCAGCAGGCCTTTACACATGCCAAAACAGGTGATAATGCTATGAAAATAATCATAAATAATTGAGAAAGGCTTAAGAAAGGCTAATTGTTTCTTGTCAAATCGAAGTAAAATGGATTGGGGATTACAAAATAGAATATCTCATATCATTAAACCAAATGATAATCGTGCATTAATGCTAGCTGTTGATCATGGATATTTTCTAGGTCCTACTGAAAAATTAGAGGTCCCTAGAAAAACAACTGCACCATTACTCAAGTACTGTGATTCGATAATGCTTACAAGAGGAGTACAACGAACATCCATCGATCCAAAATCTTCTGTACCAATTGTCTTAAGAGTATCAGGTGGTTCTAGTATTATTGGCGAAGATTTATCAAACGAGCAAATCACTGTGAGCATTAAAGATGCCATTCGGCTTAATGCCTCTGCCTTAGCTATGTCAATTTTTGTCGGCTCAAAATATGAACAGCAAACAATCGTTAACCTCGGTAGATTAGTTAACGAAGCAGAGGAGTACGGTATTCCAGTTCTTGCTGTTACAGCTGTTGGAAAAGAAATTGGGCAAAAGGATGCGCGTTATTTATCTTTAGCATGCAGAATTGCAGCTGAGCAAGGTGCACATATTGTCAAGACATACTATTGTGAAGATTTTGACAAAGTGATAGAATCTTGTCCTGTGCCAATAATTGTGGCTGGTGGCAAAAAAATCGCAGAACGTGACGCACTTGAATTAACATACAATTCAATCGAACATGGTGCTGTAGGAGTCGATATGGGACGAAATATTTGGCAATCTGAAAACCCTATACCCATGATCCGTGCAGTTCGTACTATTGTACATGGAAATGCAAATGTTGACGAAGCCGATGAACTATACAAAAAGTTTTGCCAACCGAAACCAAAATCACCTAAAGCAGAAAAATAGTACATAAAAAATTAGTTGGAAATTTTATCAAGATGGTAATGCAAAATTTTCCAAGTACCTTCCTTAATTAAAACAAATGTTGCTCTACCGTTAATTGTGATATGCTGACCAGTGAAAGCTTTATTGTCTACTAGCATGCCTTTTTGGTTTAATACAAATGTGGCAACTCCTGCACTTCCAAAAATACTGATTTTAACATTTTTTATTTCATAATCATAATCAGAAATACTTGAAAATTTTAATTCTTCAAGAACAAGTGAATCAGAATAACTTTTCAAACCATATGGCGGAACATCACTAAAACTAGAAAATTCTGGCGAATTAAGCTGAATATTCCCTAACACTGAGAAATCCTTTGTTTTGCCTGTCTCAAAAAAAGTTTGAATTACTTTGAGAACTTCTTCTTTATCTGCCAAAATTACTTTTTCATTTCATTTGAGCAGTTTAAGTGTTAATAGAAATTCAAAAAAAAAACATTCTCGAATATGAATTCCAGAAACATTAATTAATTCAACAATAGTTGAATACGTTGCTGTATGAATAAAATCAGTAAAACTGGTATTGTAAGTATCCTATTGCTAGTGGATCTGAAGCTGTAAATCTGCAGCCAATTTTTAAAACGATTAAAATTATGGTGTAGGCAATGAACGATAAAATGGAAATTATGAATGGTGGAAAAGCGCTTATGAAAGCGTTGGAAAAGGAAGGCGTTAAACAAGTCTTTGGTTTACCGGGAGGTGCAAACCTTCCAATGTATGACGAGCTTTTCAAAAGTAACATACGTCATATACTAGTCAGGCATGAACAGTCTGCTGCGCATATGGCTGATGGTTTCGGCAGAGTTAGTAGAAAACCCGGTGTTTGTTTTGCAACATCGGGACCTGGATCAACAAACCTGTTAACTGGAATTGCAACAGCGCAGGCAGATTCTGCTCCAATGATTGCCGTTACCGGTCAAGTTCCAGTAAAAATGATTGGACGTGATGCATTTCAAGAAAGTGATATAATCGGAATGTCAAACCCATGTGTAAAATATGCATTTCAACCAAGAACACCTGAAGAAATTCCCGAAATGGTAAAAAAAGGATTTTACATTGCAGAAACTGGTAGACCAGGTCCTGTATTACTTGATATTCCAAAAGATGTTCAGCAAAATGAAGCCGAAATTACTTTTCCTAAGGAAGTGAGAATGCCTGGTTATCATCCATGGTCTAGTATAGATATCACCGATATTGAAAGAGCTGTAGACTTGCTTCTTTCTTCAGAGAAGCCAATAATTTTAGCTGGTGGTGGAACAATAATTTCTTCTGCATTTGCAGAACTACAATCTATTGCTGAAATGCTAATGATTCCAGTTGTTACAACATTCAAGGGTAAGGGCTCCTTTCCAGAAAATCATTCACTTTCCCTTGGTCCAATTGGAATGCATGGTCATGCTGAAGCTAATAAGATTATGACCGAAGTAGACTGTGTTTTAGCAATTGGAACAAGATTTTCAGATCGTTCTGTTGGAATATTTGAAGAGTTTGAAAGGAATTTGAAAATTATTCATTTGGATGTGGATCCTGCGGAGATTGGAAAGAATCAGACAACACAAGTTGCCGTTGTAGGTGATGTTAAAGCTTCATTACGAGCAATGCTCAAGATACTTGTCAAAAAAGCATTTAAAAAATCTAAAGATAACAAATGGCTAAAACATGTTAACGAAGTAAAGGACTATTGGCGCGCAAATCTAAAAATGCATCCTGGCGAAATGTCAGCAGCTAGAATTTTAAGAAAACTAAGAGAAGTACTTCCTAAAGAATCAATTGTTACCACAGAAGTTGGTCAGCATCAAATGTGGGCGTCTCTATTCTTTGATGTAATACATCCTGGTACTTTCTTTAGCTCTACTGGTCTTGGAACAATGGGATGGGGTTTCCCAGCATCGATTGGTGCTAAGGTAGCGCGTCCCGATGTACCAGTTTTGGATATAGCTGGTGAAGGCAGTTTTAACATGACGGAAAACTCACTTGCGACATCAGTATTGGATAATATTCCAGTAATTGTTTTTCTTATAAACAACTTTTCGTTAGGCATGGTTGCGCAATGGCAGCGAACATTCTACGAAAGACGCATGATTGGAATTGATCTAAAAAATTGTCCAGATTACGTTAAATTAGCAGAATCATACGGTGCACAGGGTATAAGAGCACAATCACTAGATGAGTTAGAAAAAGCTATCAAGACTGGCCTTAGCAGTGACGTAACAACTGTGATTGACATACCAATAGATCCGGAGGAGGATGTACTACCATTTGTCGCTCCTGGGACTTCGTTAAAGGAAATGATCTTACCATCATAGTGAACATTATGTGGGCAATATTATCAATCAAAGTTGAAAACAGACCAGGAATCTTGTTTAAGGTTACTAACTTGTTTAGAGCTAGAAATTTCAACATTGATAGTTTATCCGTAGGTGTAATGGAAAACCCTGAATTTTCAAAGATGATAATAACAACTGTCGGTGATGAAAAACAAATTGCTCAGATTGTTAAACAACTTAATAAAATGATTGATACAATAGAAGTCATAAGATTAGATGAGAAAAATACCGTGTATAAAGAATTGGTGTTGTTTAAGATTAAATTAAGTGAGTCATCAGATAGCGATGAGATTAACAAGTTGGCAAATACATATGGTGCAAAAATTCATAATGCACAGAAAGATTCGATGATAGTTGAGTTAACAGCTACACCTGATGAAATAAAAGCATTTGAAGAATCGATAAAACCATTTGGTATTTTAGATTCTGCCAGAACTGGGGTAACTGCTTTATAGATGAAATAAAATGAAAGTTAGAATTTTTGATACTACATTAAGGGATGGGGAACAATCACCGGGTGTTTCTTTATCACCTGAAAATAAGTTAAACATTGCAAAAAAATTAGATGAATTGGGCGTTGATGCTATCGAAGCAGGATTCCCAATTGTCTCAGAAGGTGAAGAGAAAGCAATTAAAATGATCACCCAGGAAAATCTATCTGCTGAATTATGTGGTCTTGCTAGAACAAATCAACGAGATATTGACGCAGTAGTTGATTGTGGTTTAAAGTACGTTCATACGTTTATTGCTACTTCAGATATCCATCTTCAACATAAATTACATCTTTCACAGGATCAGGCTCTTGAGAAAGCCGTAGAATCAGTTGAATATGCAAAATCACGAGGTTTACAGGTAGAATTTTCAGCCGAAGATGCAACACGTACTGATCGTGATTTCTTAAAAAAAATATTTGCTGCGGTTACAAAAGCTGGCACTGATAGAATAGATATACCTGACACTGTTGGATATTCTACACCACAATATATTGCTGAAATCACAAAGGATGCGATTGAAGCAACTAAATTACCAATTAGTGTACACTGCCATAATGATTTTGGACTTGCTGTTGCTAATGCTATATCTGGAATACAGGCAGGTGCACAATGTGCACATGTAACAATAAATGGTATTGGTGAACGTGCAGGCAATGCATCTCTTGAAGAACTTGTGATGGCATTACAATGTTTGAAATTTGATCAATCTTGGGAGACTAACATCAAGACTGAACTTCTTTATGAAACGTCAAAATATGTTTCAATGTTAGCTGGAATGCCTGTTCAACCTAACAAGGCAATCATAGGCGAGAATGCATTTGGCCATGAATCAGGTATACACACTCATGGAGTTTTAAGCAACCCACTTACCTACGAACCAATTAGCCCTGAAATTGTTGGTCGTAATAGATGGTTACAAGTAGGCAAGCATGCTGGTGCTCATGGAATTGATGCTATGCTTAATGAGTATGGAGTACAACCTGATAAGAATCAATTAAAAAAAATTCTTGAGAAGGTAAAAGCAATTGGGGATCAAGGAAAACGTGTTACTGATGTTGAATTGTTATCAATTGCTAACGAAGTGATGGGTAACTATAAACTAAAACGTTTAGTGCAGTTAACTGGTTTTTCAGTTTCTACCGGAATTGGAAATATGCCATATGCATTTGTAAAATTGAACATTGATGGCAATGAGCATACAGCAACAGATTATGGTGTTGGACCCGTTGATGCATCCCTTAATGCAATTCAAAAAATTACGGATAAAATCTCGGAGATAAGAATTAAGGATTATAATTTAGCGTCCATATCTGGTGGTTCTAGTGCTTTATGTGAAGTAACTGTTAAAGTGGAAGATGTTATAGGAAATAATGTATCTTCAAAATCTATCGGCGAAGACATTGTTATAACAAGCGTACAGGCTGTTATTGATGGAATGAACAGACTCATGCTAAAAAAATTACTTAAGCAAAAAAAGGCATAATTGTTGGTATAGAAAAATGAGCGGCAAGTATAACATTTCATTAGTTACAGGTGATGGAATAGGTCCAGAAATATCCGAGTCTGCGCTTAGTATTTTGGAAGCAATTAATGATAATTTTTCTCTTCCATTAGAAATAAAAAAACTTGAAGCGGGTGATACTGTTTTAAAAAATACTGGTGAAGCATTGCCCACTGAAGTTTTTGAAACAATAAAAAACTCTGACGCATGCTTGAAAGCACCAGTAGGTGAAAGTGCAAAAGATGTAATAGTATACTTGAGACGTATGTTAGATCTTTATGCAAACATAAGACCTGCAAAGTCATATCCAAATATGCCATTTTTACGTGACGATGTGGATTTAGTAATTGTTAGAGAAAATACAGAGGATTTGTACACTGGAGAAGAGTTTGATATTGGTGATGCAGCTGTGGCATTGAGAATCATCTCTGAGAAGGCATCAAAAAGAATTGCAAATTATGCTTTTGCAATTGCGAGTAAAAGGAAAATGAAGAAAGTTACATGTGTTCATAAATCGAATGTAATGAAAAAAACTGATGGACTATTCGCACGTACGTGTTCAAAAGTCGCCAATGATTTTCCGGATGTTAAATTTGAAGAGATGTATGTTGACGCATGTTCGATGAATCTAATACGTCAGCCTCAGTTATTTGATGTGATTGTAACAACCAATTTGTTTGGTGATATACTTTCTGATGAATCAGCTCAAGTGGTAGGAGGTTTAGGTATGGCGCCTGCGGCAAATATTGGTGATAATTTTGGCTTGTTTGAACCAGTACATGGGGCAGCATTTGATATTGCAGGAAAACAGATTGCAAATCCTACATCATTCATCCTTTCAATCAAAATGATGTTAGACTGGCTTGGGAATAAACACAATGACCAGAAATGCATTGAGGTTGGGCAAAAATTAGAAGGTGCCGTGTACGATGTAGTAACAAATAACATTAAAACAAAAGATACAGGTGGAGATAAAACCACTATGGAATTCACTAAAGAAATTATCTCAAGGCTTTAATCTTTCTGGATCTCTTGGATACAAAATAACTTCTCTTACATTATCTATTCCTAGAATTACCGTCAGTAGTCTTTCTAATCCTAATCCCCAACCTGCATGTGGCGGCATACCCCAATCAAACACCTGTAGATGTTCCGAAAATTTTGCAGGGTCAAGATTTTGCTCGCTTAATCTCATTTTGATCTTCTCTGGGTTATGCAGTCTACTACCACCAGACGACAATTCAAGATAACCAAATTGCAAATCAAATGACTCGGAAAGTTCAGGATTGTCTTCCTTTTCCATAATGTAAAACGGTTTAAGCTTGATTGGCCAGTCTGTTATAAAATAAAAATCAGGATGGTTTTCTTCTATTATTCTCAAGTGAGAATCTAAAAGGTCGTCTCCAAATTCCAGTTTAGCATCTTTTCTATTTAGCTCATCTAAAGCTTGTGAGTATGTAATTTTCTTGAACGGGCCATTTGGCATCGTAATTTTATTTCCTATAATTTCTTGTTCCTTTTTACAGTTTTCGGAAACATACTTGAACGTATTAAGAATAAGATCTTCTAAAACATTCATCACATCAGTGTAATCCATAAACGCAGCTTCGATATCAACGCTAGTAAATTCGCTCAAGTGTCTGCCTGTATGTGATTTTTCTGCTCGATAAAATGATGCTATTTCAAACACTCTTTCTAGACCAATTGTCATCTGTTCCTTATAGAGCTGTGGGCTTTGTGCTAGGTATGCTTGTTTTCCAAAATAATCCAATGAGAATAAATTTGCGCCTCCCTCACTTGCACTACCAATAATTTTAGGCGTAGTAATTTCCATGAATTTTTTTTCTGTGAATGTTTTTCTTAATGACGCTAAAACATGATGCCTGATTTTGAAGATCGATGCTGTTTTTTGGTTACGCATATCTAGTGCCCTAGAATTTAGCCTATTGTCAATATGGCTTTCAAGCCTACCAAGAGGATCAATAGGTAGAGGGTGAACAGCTTTTGCTAGCACGTTAATTTCATCAGCTTTAATTTCACACTCAAAATCTCTAGCTTTAGTATCCTGAATTTTACCAGTAACTCTAACAACGCTTTGTCTGGTGATATCGTCAATTGATTTCATTACATCATCCGTAAGTATGATTTGAGTAATACCAGTGACATCGCGCAAAGTAAGAAATGTCATTTTTCCCATTTTTCTTAAATCTTCTACCCAGCCCCCGAGAATCACTTCCTGATCTTTCATATCTGCATTAACATCTTCAATATAGTGAGTTCGATTAATCTTCACTGAAATCATCTTAAATGATGATCCAATGAATATATCCTTTCTTGAAAAAATAAAATGTAGTATGTAGTGCTATTATTATGCCAAAGATAGAAATATCTGATCTGTCTGTTGATTACAAAACCTCACATGGCAATATTCATGCATTAGAAAATATTGAATTTCAATTGGAAGACGGTGAATCAATTGGAATCGCAGGTGAGAGTGCTTGCGGAAAGAGTACTTTGGGCCTATCGATCATCAGAATGCTCCAAGGAGGAAACATAGTTTCAGGAAAAATTACATTTATGGATAAATCAATTCTTGATATGCCTGAATCAAAATTTGATGAAAGCATACGCTGGAAAGAAATTTCAATGATCTTTCAGGGTGCTATGAATTCACTGGATCCAGTTTTTACAATACAGCAACAATTTGATGAGGTGTTAAAACAACATGGCTTTGATAGTAACGCGAATAAAATTATACTGGATGTTATTCGTGCTGTGAATTTGGATTATTCTGTTTTGGAAAAATATCCACATGAACTTAGCGGTGGAATGAAACAAAGAATTGTCATTGCAATGGCGTTGTTGTTAAAACCAAAATTTGTTATAGCTGATGAGCCTACAACTGCAGTCGATGTACTCGTCCAAGCAACAATCATCAATTTACTAAAGAACTTAAAAAAGAATGGTATGTCTCTTATGTTAATTTCACATGATCTTGCAATATTATCTGAGGTGGCTGAAAAAATTGGCATAATGTATGGCGGAAAAATGGTTGAGTTTGGCACATCTTCAGAAATATATCGTAACCCTAAACATCCATATACGCAGGGACTATTAAATTCAATTCCAACCTTACGCAAAGAAAAAAAACTAAAATTCATTCCTGGCAGTCCGCCTGATTTATCCGCTACGAAACCAGGATGTAGATTTTTTGATAGATGTCCTGAGGCAATGGATAAATGTAAAACTGATCCACCAAAAATAAAGACAGATTCTGGTTATGTTTTATGTTGGCTTTATGAGTAGGGCTTAACAATTGTAAGCTTTCGTTACTTTGATTTTTCCTCACATTCATCAGAACAATATTTTGCTTCTAGTCTTGTTAGTAGTCTACCACACTGTGAGCATGTAGAATACATAATTACAAAACTGACCGATCATAAAAAAACATATTTTGATCGCGAGTGACGACTAGTAATTATTTTTTTAGAGTTAAATAAAACGGAATGTTGATCGACGTGTGGATCTTTGGGAATTGTTTCCTTTTACTCCTGAAGTTGGTTATCTCGGTTTAACTATTGTCAGTTTTTTTGGTTCACTAATACCGTTTGTTCCAATCCCTTCATTTGTTTTAGTGGCTACAATGGCAGTAGGAGAACAATTTGATATTCATGCTTTGGTTCTAATTGCTGCTTTGACGGCCACGGCAGCTAAGCAGATAATATTTTACGCTAGTTATGGTGGAAGAAAAATTATTTCTGAAAAAACTAAAAAACGAATGATGCCATTTCAAAAATTAGTAAAGCGATACGGCGGTTCAGCGGCTTTTGTTGCAGCAGCAACTCCTATTCCCGATGATTTAGTTTACATTCCATTAGGATTAGCAAAATATAATCCAAAAAGGTTCTTCGTTGCTACATTACTGGGAAAAATTGTTTTGTATTATGTTATTGTATTAATTTCACATTACATGGGTTTGTCACTTTTGGAACCGGTACTTCAGGGAATTGATGACCCATTACCTGTTTACATTGGTATTATCGCACTGGGTGCAGCAATGACAATTGTTGTAATTCTGCTTCTACGATTAAATTGGGAAAGAATACTTGGCAGGGTTGCTCCATGGACATTAGAAGATGATGATAACAATAATCAAAATTAGATCTTATAACTAAAATTCCATAGTTTGTCAACACCTGTCTTTATTCCTATTCTAGGTTTTGCTATAATTTTTGCTGGCTTTTTACCATCAATAATAAACAGAGATGAATTTTTTGTTAGGTCTAGATTATATTGTTTTAAAGTAATTTGCATTGCTTGAGTTAGTTTCCCAGGTCCATTTGCTAAATTAGAAACAATATCAGTTTTTCTATTTTTTATCATATGTTTAATTCCCTGTTGTGGTTGAATTGCTCGTATTAGAACGGCTCCAGACTCATCTTCTTCTTTTTTTGCAACCACATTAAAACAATAATGCATACCATATGTGAAATAAACATATGCACGTCCTACTTCACCAAACATGACTTTATTTCGTTCAGTTTTTTTTCTAGATGCATGACTAGCCGAGTCATTTTTTCCCTTATATGCCTCAGTTTCTATTATGACTCCAGACAGTACTTGATTTCCAATTTTTCTTACCAATGTTTTTCCTAAAAGATCTTTTGCAACCTGTTTAGTATCATTCACATAAAACTTTCTTGGTAAGACCTTCATTTCAATCTGCAGACTTGGTCTTTAGTTTTTGTAACTCTTTCATTAGTTTTCTAATATCGTTTTTGAAAACTTTTCCAAGTTTTTGATTGTAAATTGTTGCTGCAGGATGAAATGAAATAAAATACATGCGATTGTCTTTGGAAACAAATTTTCCATGATTCTTTGAAATTTCCTTACCGCCTAAAATTGAGTAAAATGCTGTACTTCCCAGCAGACAAATTATTTTTGGATTAATAATTGCAAGCTCATCTTCTAAATAATTACTACACATTTTTTTTTCGAGATCATTTGGAATTCTGTTTTTAGGTGGTCTACATTTTACAATATTTGTGATATATACACTGTTTCTTGTCAGTCCAACATTTTCCAATGCATTATTGAGCTTTTTTCCTGCAGTACCAATAAAAGGTTCGCCATGAAGATCTTCATTTTTTCCAGGTGCTTCACCAATAAAAACAACATCTGCATTTTGATTTCCTTTTCCAGGAACAGCATTTTTTCTAGTAATGCACAAATCACACTTTTTGCAAGTTTTGACTTTTTCTTGAATTATTTCAAGCAGTAAAGTTTCTTTCATAAATTGTAATGAAAGTTCATATTCTTAATAACTTAATTCATACATTATGGGACTTGTTCATACAGTTCATTATCTAGATTTTTCACCAGAGTCTTGGAAATTAGTATCTAATAATCCAACCATTTTTGAGACAACAGTTGATAATGCAGTACTGGATATTCGTGATATCTCACATACAGAGCATAAACTAGTATTCAAAAAGGGTGGTAAGTTAGAATACATGCGCTCTGTTGGAAAGTACAGATTAAGATGGAATGATGAAGATCTTGTAAACTAGTTTTTATGAAAAAAACTTAAACTTAATTTCTGATTGTAGGGAATCTCCTGACGACAATTCAGTTTGTACTGCTTTTAGGGTATACGAACCATCATCTTCCCATCCACCACCACCAGCTATAACAAGGGTTGAAAACTGACCATCTATTTTGGGATTGATATTTTCATTCCATATTTTTACACCATTAACGTTTTCTATTGATAATTCAACAGCATGTTGATTATTGCCCTTGGAATTACCTGAGATAGAAATTATATCAGCTCTTTGATAGGTAGTTTGATCAACATTTACCAATAATGGTTCGGTTATTGTTGTAATTACAGCAGAATCAGTTGTACCTGTAAATCCTACAATTACAATTATAGCAATTGCCGCAGCTACACCAGCAAGAACACCTAATTTTTTATTAGATGAAAAGCTAAATGCGACATTACTTTTTGAATCTGAACTACTGGTAGTAGGTTTTGGTTGTAATTCAATTTTGGTATCTGATTGCTGGCGAGGTAATGGTTTGACAAATGCTTGATTTTTTAGGTACATAGTAATTAATGATTCAACATAATTTTTGTTATCAGTAGTAATGAAATTATCATGTCTAATTGTGTCTCTGATTTCTCTTAGTTTTTTTACATCTCCATTGTGATGTCTAATCAAATCATCGAGATCTGTTAAGAACGTCAATAAATCACCATATTTTCTCTGTCTAATTAAAATTCACTATTGATTCTTTGTATAATGGAACTCAAAACTATTCACCGTCTAAAATTCATGAAACTGTTTTATGATTTTTGGGTTTGATTTTAGAAATGTGATGTATTTTCTTAACTGCCTAATTGTTTTGGGATTTAAATGGTGTTCTAACCCTTCAGTATCTTGATTAGCAATTTCTTTACCAATATTCAAAATCTCAAAAAATTCTAATAACGTACTATGTTTCCGGCGAATTGTATCAGCAACCTGTTTGCCAGTGTTAGTTAAATTAATACCGTGATATTTTTCATATTCAAGATATTTTTTTTCATCCAGTTTTTGAAGCATTTTGGTAACACTTGGTGGACTTACATTCATAAATCTGGAAATATCTAGCGTAGTTGCATATCCCTTTAATTCTACTAATTCTGCGATTACTTCCAGATAATCTTCCTCTCTTGTTGTACTTGCAATTTTTACAGTTCTATGTGCAGCCTTGATTGATTCTAATCTTTTACTATTTTTTTGCAACCTAATAACTAAATTATTCTAGTATAATTAGTGTCTTTCATTAATTAATAAGATTCCATGTGGAGTAATGTGTGTAATAGTTTTTTGACCTATGATTGACAGAATTTTACATCCGTATTTATCTAATTTTGTTTTATTATTAGGTATGAAGGATCCTTTACAAAAGCATATCGAGAAATTGAAAATAATGAAAGAATCAGCCAAGAGGCGTAATGGATTATATTCAAATCTTCTAAAATTAAATGATAAAGATACGTCACGTTCTTTAAGAGCCCTAACTAAGGCACCTGCTCCTGGTAAAAAAATTCAAAAAATTGGATTCATTATGTTTTGGATTCCTGAACCAACTGGTGTAACATGTGCCGTTGGCGGACCAATGATATTAGCTGGTAAATACCTTGAGAAAGTTTACAATAGTGCAAAGATATCAGATATTGGTAATCATACAAAAGAATCGCTTTCTACCATTCATGATTTTAAAAACTCTATGATGTGACATTTCTTTTAGTTTTTAAGCGTATTATTATCATCTTAATTTATGCCAACAAGAGCCGGAGTTTTAATTCCTCTTGTAGTGGCCGCAGTTATTATTGGCATAGCTGGAATGCTTACAATTCCAGCTGATGTTAAGCTTGAGTATGTTGAATTTCCGCGCGGTACAATCAAACTTGATGATAAAATCTTGGAGGTACAAATTGCAGATACTGATTCGTTAAGAGTAAGGGGATTGATGTTCCAAGATGAGCTTCCATATAATGAGGGAATGTTGTTTGTTTTTGAAGGATCTGAAACACGTTCTATGTGGATGTTAAACATGCAGTTCAATTTAGATGTAGTTTGGTTTGATGAAAATGCGAATGTTGTCGCAATTGAGAAAAATGTTCCACAGTGTATAACAACTGTTGAAGTTGTAGCATGCAGAGAAAACGGCGTTTCAGGTGATAATGCTAAATACGTGTTAGAAGTCACTGCAGGTTTTGTTGACAAATTCAATATAACGGAAAACTCCAAAATGGAAATAATATCGATATAACATGCTAGAAGAACTTTGGCTGATTCCGCTTGGGTTTGTTGCGGGAATATTAGGATCAATAATTGGTTTTGGTGGTGGGACAATCATTGTTCCTGTATTGACATTTGTTGGATTCTCTCCAACATTAGCAGTAGGTAATAGCCTATTTGCGGCATTCAGTAATTCAGTTGCATCTACAGCTATGTATGCTAAACAAAAACGAATAGAATTTTCACTTGGTTTAAAACTTGGATTAATGGCTGTTCCGGGGACCATACTCGGCGCAATCATATCTTCTGATATATCACCAGAAATTTTCAAAATTTTGCTTGCAGTAGTTCTTTTGTCTTCAGCGTCATACATACTTCTCAAAAGAAAAATCAAGGAAAAACCCTTAGACGTTTCCCGCATGTTGCTTGTTTTTTCAGCTGGAGCTAGCTTCTTTTCGGGAATAATATCAAGTCTTTTTGGTGTTGGAGGCGGTATAATCTTTGTACCATTGATGGTAGTTGCGCTTGGAATATCAATGAAACGAGCAGCCCCTACTTCTCAGTTCATCTTGATGTTCGCATGTTTTTCTGGACTGGTAGTCCACTCAATCCTAGGACATCCTGATTATTATCAAGCATTATTGTTGTCGATCGGAGCATTTGCCGGAGGAATCTTAGGCGCTAGATTATCCCTTGAGATAAAGGAAAAGAAATTGAAGATTATAGTAATCATTGTGATTATTGCAGCAGCAATAAAGCTGATTATAGACTCAGCAACTGGTATTTTCTAATACTATCTTGTCTCATCTGGGCAGAAAATTACTTCAGCACTTGATTGTGATTCGTCTGACATCAAGTAGTTAATCGTATTCACAATATTCTCGTCACTAGGCTCTTTTCCATCTACAGTTCCAGGCAAAATTAAGAATGCCCTGACATTTGATTTCAATACATCACTCAATTCCTGATTGACAGTAGTCGCAAATGGTCTAAGCGCACCTCTGAAAACTTCAACTTTTGCCCTTTCATGACCACTGATTTTTTTACCAGCGGGAAGTGTAGGTCCAATAATCACAATTCTTCCTTTTGCATCTTTGAAATTTCTTGGGTCATCAGAGCCACCAGGAACACAATATCCTATAGCACCTTGCGTTACCTTGGCAGGGGTATTGATGAACTTGTCAACTAACTTGTCCCACTCACTTCTGGGTAGTTCAGTTAATTTAGAAAAATTAGGAACGTTGCCGGTGACATGAATAAACAAATCAATATCATCCTGCATATCGAAAGTCGCATCAACTATGTTCTCTGAAATACTAATACTACCACCCATTGATTCTATTCTACTCATAATACTACTATTTTTCCTGTCAACTTCGTCATCGAATGTAACCACACAATGTTTTCCCTCAAAATTATTTTTCTCAACTTTAGGAACAGATGCTCTAATGTGTGACTTGACAGGATAGAAAACTCTGTCACCAGGAATTATTTTTCCATTGAGAATTTTTGCCTGGTCATCGTCCGAAAGTGTTAGGACTGTTGTGGCAACCTGTTCTTGCGATAAAAATTGTTGATCTGGAATCATTGTTGAGGTGTTCTTTTGAATTTTTTCTGCAATGCCTTTTACTTTATCCAGTAAATTGGTAAGTGTAGTTTCCGACTTGCCTAACTTTTCAGCCGCAGATTTTATTCCCGCCTTTATCGTTTCATCGTCTTCTCCTAACAATCCTACAATCTCATTATTTGCGGCTTCAACTTCACTTGGTGATAGATCTTCAAAACCGCTTACACGCAGAAATTCTGATGCAGCCTTTGGGTAAACTGTCTTGTAAATTCTGTCTGAATGGACTGGACCAGGGTTAGTTCCAATCGACATAACTCCTTTTTCTAGAAGCTCCCATGACATTGCCTCTACGAGTCTGTTTTTTGCACCCTGTGATGCAGTATATGGACCTCTGAACCTGTATGGTCGTTGTTCTAATGGTCTTTCTTCCGCAAAAAATGTTGAAATTGTAATAATTTTTGCTCCCTCTTTCATTACTTTGAGAGCCTGAACTGAAGTCCAAAAAGTTCCAGTCAGATGAATGTCTACAGTACTTTTGAATTGATCCATTGGTGCATGAGCAAAACATGTCACAGGACCTGAAACTCCAGCATTGTTTACAACAACATCCAGATTCACATTTTCACTTTTTAATGCATCAAACATACCAGTAACATCTTTTTCGTCGCTAACGTCTACCCCAGCAAAAATTTTGACTGTAGCGTTACTTTGTTTGTCTTTGATAATTTCCTCTAGCATTTTTGCAGTTTCCTCTAACGGTTCTTTTCTTCTTCCTAGTATTATGGCACTTGCACCATTTTCCACAAATTTCTTTGTAATAGCCTGTCCAATTCCAGTGCCACTTCCGGTGACTAGAATAGTTTTATTTTGAAACTTTAGCATGAGATCAAAAATTAGTTTTTCATGTATTTATTTGGTTGCTAATCCAAGGCAACAAGAAATGTTAAATTATGCGCTAAAATCAAGTACGGCATGGAAGATTCTGAATCTGAAACTATTGTATTAAAAAATTGGCCTGAAAAATTTTCTGGCATATTAAATGAGATTGGCGTTAGTGCAATACCTAATGAGATAGGTGAAGGGGAAGTTGAGAAGGGAGATTACTATAGCAGGTGTTTCTCACAAACTACTAGAATGGTTACCAACAAAGGCTCGTTGAAAATTTCTGGTACAAATATTGATGCAGTGCAAATAATACAGAAGGGATAAAATGCAAGATCCAAATCCACTTCCATGGGGCGCTCAGGATAGATTTCAAGCACACTTTATTGTACAACAGAACCCTGGTGAGAAAGTAATTCATTTTACCGCAAGAACCAGACTTGAAACTACAGGTCATTTTGGTTCAAAAAAACTAATTGGTGTAACATGGGAAGGAGGAAAATTGGCAGAAGATCTAAACACTGATTCATCATTAAATGAAATGATCACAAAGCAATCAATCAATGACGCAACAATTTTTGTTGATCCTACAGATAATGGTATACGGATTTACGGAAAATGGAAAAGCAGTTACGATTTCGGCATCACAAAGGAATTATTTGAGATTTACAACAAGATTGCAGGTTACATCAAGAACATTCACTAAGCTCTCCACCAGTCAAGTGCTAAATAATCAATTTTATCTTTATCATCCGGTATGGCTAGAATGAATTGCTTCTTAACACTGCTAGCTAGTCTGCCTGCTAACACTACAGCAGTAGAAGAAATGTCATCATTTTTGTTATAAACCTGTACTAAATATGGCGCATGATCAATACCTGGTCCTTTTTGGTATACTGCAAAATCACAACCAAACTTTATTCCGGGATTAATAACATATCCTTTTTCTCGAAAATCTTTGTACACTTGAAATTTCTTGTCAAAATTATGATATTCCTTTCTGCAAATTTTAATTAGAGTATCTAAAGAAACTTTCTTTCCATTTTTGATGATCTTAATTTTTGAAATTTCTTGAAGGTAGCATCCCTCAATAAGATCTAAAATTAGTGGAACGTTGATGTCATTAACATTTGGCTTTGGAATCCCTATGGGTTTTCCAAAATAGCCATTAGCAAATAAATTTCTAGATTCTTGTGTATTCCAAACAACTATCCTGTTTTCTAATAGTTCGCCTTTCAAGTCAAAGACTTAGTGCCAATAAAATGAACGAGTCGGAAACTTCTTGGCATTTATCAGCCATTTCTTCTATGGCTTCAATGACGTCTTTCATTAAAAGTAATTCTTTAGTGTTAGAAATTTCATTTAGAGCTGTAATTGACATTATACGGTATTTGTTGTCGATATCACGCTCAATTTTTTGTGTTTCTTGAGCAAGTTCAATAGATTTGCTAGCATCAACGTTTAAGCTTCTGATAATTTCATTTAATTTGTATATTTCATCAACCACAAGTTCAATAAGTTCCTGCAATTGTATATCTAGATTTGAAGTTTTCAATGTTGAAATTTTGATGTTTGAAAGTTTGAAGGAAATTCCAGTTATATAACCACTAATTTCATCCATTGTATAGGCAGTGTTTAGAATATTATCCCTATTCAAAATCAAACCACCAACATCCGCTACATCTCTTGTAATTTTACGTCTAAGATTTTCTACCTCATCTTCAATACTTGAAATTTGTTCAAGGGCAATTTTTATTCCTGATTTATCTTTTTTTACTAACATTTTTGGCAGTGATGAAAGTACTCTACCCGCATTAAGAATTCTATTTATCTCATCTTGTAAAACAGCTAAAGCTTTCCTTTTTGCTTGAACTTCTAATTCTCCACTATACATAATGAATAATTAACTAAATTACCCTCTTCTAATTTATATCATGCTTTTCTAGGACGAATGTTCATTTTTCTTGATTGGTTTTAGATTGTCTCTTATACAATGCTAACACTTCTTTATCTGTAGAAGCATCCTCAACTGCTTTTTCATATCTAATTTTTCCTGTGAATTTTGGAAATCTTAAGGCAAATCCACTGCTCTTTCTAATTAAATTCAATCCAGTTTTATGAATAGGACTTAAAGTTATTTCTGATGCAACAATTTCTAAAACTAATTCAGGTTCAAACCAAACATCCGCTTCCATTTCACTTTGAATCCTAGGATTTTTTTTGAGAGTGACATTGTTGGAGAGAATTTGATATAACTGATCCAAACTTTCATCAGTAAAACCTGTACCAACTTTACATATACTAGGGAAATTATCCTTTTCTGGATTATATGTTGCTAATAACAACGTACCATATAGACCAGTTCTTCTACCCCTTCCAAAATATGCACCTATAACAATTAAATCAAGACTGTCACCTAATTCATTTCTATATTCACGTTTTAGCTTTAACCAATTGCTACCTCTTGTTCCAGCACGATATGGCGCACTAGGAGTTTTTAGCATCAATCCTTCACAACCAGCATTAATAGAATTTTCTAGAAAATCTTCAATCTCATTTTCATTTTTAACGAACAACATTGGTACAAGTTTTGAAAAGTCATCTTCATTAACTAGTTTTTCTAAAATTTTTCTTCTTTCAGAATACTCTAAATTTAAACAATTTTTCTTATCAAAATACAGTACATCGAAAAAATTAACTGTGATTGGGTATTGTAAAACAGCTTGCTCTAGTTTGTATTTTCTTCGTCTATGCATTAGTTCTTGAAACGGTAAGAATTCTCCGGTGTTTTCATTAATAGGAACAATCTCTGCCTCAAAAACTCCTTCATCAACATTGAGAGATTTTCCAATATTCTCTACAATATCTGGATAATATTGAGTAATATTTTCTAGTCTTCGTGAAAATAGAATTATCTTATTTGCTTTTTTATGGATTTGCACACGTTCCCCATCTAGTTTGTATTCTGCAGAAAATAGTTCTGGCATTTTTTTAATCGCTTCTTTCTCACTTTTAACTCGGTCAGCCAGCATTGGTCTTATTGGGCTAAATAATGAAATCTTAATTTTTTTTATCCCACCAATCCCATCCGTTGCAACTATTTGAGATACTTTACCTAAATCACTTGAAACATTGTATGCATTTTCTATTTGTTCCTTATTTTCTTTTTTTCCAGTGAAGGCAATAGCAAGTGCATCCATGACAGTATTTTCTGCTATTCCTAAACGTAATGTACCCAACAAAATCTTCAACACAAATTTTGCTTCTAATGGCGTTGCATCATTTAGCAAGCTTGAAATGTATTTCATTTTCAAGTCTTGCGAACCTTTACCTTCTAACTTTGCAATCTTGAATAAAGTTTCATAAACTCTTTCTAGAGTGATTTTTTCTGTTGTGAATGTAGTTTGAGTCTTTAGTTTTAATGTGTTTGAGGCAGTTAGACCTAGATCACCCATTTTTCTATAATCATCTTCAATTTTTTTAATTGATAAACCAGAAGACTTCGCAATAGCACGAATTGCAAGTTTTTCAGCAATTCCTAATTCTACACCCTCAAAATTAGGTCTAATAATGCCTTGTAAAAGATAAACAGCATTTGGGATTATTTTCTTAGGTGTTTTTTTTAATAATTCAACTAAAATATTTGTGAGTTCGATGCGCTTTGTTGTGTTTTCCATTTTTTCAAAGATTTCAGCAACTATTAAGAAGTCCATCAGGTTTTTTTTGTATGCTCAAGTAATAAATTTGAAGCTGGGATTATATGCTGGAATTGACATATAGAGAAAACTATGTTGATGAAGCTAGATGTATTTGAAAATTATTTTTTTGGGTGAATTTTTTTGCTCTGTTATCATAGCAAAATTGTTAAGTGGGTATGATTTTTTATAAAACTTCATAAAACTCCATGCTACATCATGATTCTTAAATTCAGTTCTTAATCCATCTATTTGTGATTCTTTCCCAAAAATATCAAAAACTAGAACTTGGTATTTTTTTGGAATTTTATGCGGTCTTGCTTTAAACAACCATGCAAGAGCAAATAAAAATACTATTCCAAGGATTACTATTTCGCTTGCACCTTTGAAAAATGACCAAATAATATCTTTAATAGTTTGACTAAATAATACAAAAACAAAATTAGAGAAGACTATTACGGAAATATATGTAATGGTAAATGGTTTTTGACAATTGAAAAATTTAGACATATTCATAATTTTACATGTTTTAATTTCATTTAACCTTTTTTAGTTCAGCTAATCCGGATCTTCATATGATTCTTTTCTCTGATCTTTTTGTGGTTGATCTTGTACAGGCTTCATTTTACTATGTAAAACATCCATTATAGCTTTGTATCCCTCTGCATATTCTAACTCAGATGGTACAAGCGTTGCTGGGTGGATAAATCCTTGGCTTCTCATTGCTAATGCTTTCTTTGTAGCAATCTCACGTATGTAATCCCAATCTGGTGTCGAAAAGCCATCAAATGGACCTGTTAATTTACCATTGTGCATGCTGAAAACCAATGCTTCAATAATCGGAATACAAAAGTTGATTGTTGCAGCTGAATTGATCTTAACTGGCATTAAAGGCATGTTATGACTACCCCGTGTATTTCCAGCTACGTAATGCGGATTGTTGAATACACTTCCAGCCTCTTCGGTTGCTGGAAAGTTTTTTTGTGTTCTAATAATGCATATTGGATCATCCTTACCAACATACATACCAGCTATGTTATGCAGCCTGTCAGTCGAAGCATCTAATATTGGCTCACCATCTTTTGAATAAACTGAATCAACAACGTAACGACCAGGATACATAAGTGCAGCTTCAATTATTGGTTTGTCTTCCCACAAAGAAAGATTTGCAATTTTACCCTCCTCAACATCCATGATGTTAATGTTAACACCTTTAGCAAGTGATTTGTTTACTATTAGTCCTGTATTGCTTAATGCATCAACAAACAACTTATAGATCGGATAATTGAAAGCGCCCGGTTCAGTTTTGTCAGCAGCAAAAACAGTGAATACCTCGTTTGGTCTTTCATCAAACTCCATTTCGGCCACACCAGGTCCCATTCCTTTGATATTACCTGAAAAAGAATCCTTTAGCAGATCCTGCCCAGCACCATACAGTCCTTCTTCTTTGGCAACCTTTGTACCAGCCATAAAAGCATTCCACGCAAGCTGATGAATTTCTTTATTATCAATTCCTTTAGTATGAGTCATAACAATGTGAGAATCATCTCCACAATATCCAATATAATGATCAATTAACAAGTCTCCAGCATCTTTTACTGTTTTTCTTATTGCGTTAAGAAGTCCATCACTTGGTAGCGTATGACCACCTATTCCACCCACATCAGCTTTGATCACTGATACGGTTATTCTCATGAATTTTTCTAACTACAACTTTGATTTATAGTATATGAAATTTCATAAAGTGTTTCAAAGAACAAAGAGTAAAAAATCAAACAAACAGATGTCAAAAAACCAAATAGTAATAAAGCCCATTTCACTTCGAGTTCGATATGGCAGAGAAAGTGCACTTGAACATGATAATTACTGGTCATATTGATAATGGTAAGTCAACTACTATGGGTCATTTTTTGTTGGATCTTGGTGTAATCGATGAAAGAACAATAGCTTCTCATGCCAAAGAATCAGAAGAAACCGGTAAGGGTGATTCTTTCAAATATGCTTGGGTTATGGATACCATTAAGGATGAAAGAGCAAGAGGCATTACAATCGACTTAGCTTTTCAAAAATTTGAAACTCCAAAATTTTTCTTCACATTAATTGATGCACCTGGTCACAGAGATTTTGTAAAAAACATGATCACTGGCGCATCTGAGGCAGACTGTGCTGTTTTGGTTCTGTCAGCAAAAGAGGGTGAAACAGATACTGCAGTAGCACCTGGCGGTCAAGCCAGAGAGCATGCATTTTTATTAAAAACACTTGGCGTAAAGCAAATAATTGTTGCAATTAACAAGATGGATGATAGTAAATTTTCTGAAGATGCTTTCAATAAAGCAAAGCAAAAAGGCGAACAACTTGTAAAATCAGTCGGTTATAAGATTGAGGATGTGCCATTCGTTCCAGTTTCTGGATGGACAGGAGATAACCTTGTAAAAAAATCTGAAAATATGTCGTGGTATAAGGGTAAAACTCTTTTGGAAACATTTGATGACTTTAAAGTACCTGAGAAACCAACAGGTAAGCCTTTACGTTTGCCAATCCAAGATGTTTATTCAATTACTGGTGTTGGTACTGTTCCAGTTGGACGTGTTGAAACTGGAACAATGAAACCAAATGATAAAATTATTGTTATGCCATCAGGAACTATAGGTGAAGTAAAATCTATAGAAACACATCACCAAGAAATGCCATCAGCATCAGCTGGGGATAATATTGGTTTTAACTTAAGAGGTATTGAGAAAAAGGATATCAAAAGAGGTGATGTTCTTGGACATTCTGATAATCCACCCAAAGTTGCTAAAGAGTTCAGAGCACAAATCATTGTAATTCATCATCCAACAGCTCTTGCTCCTGGATATACACCTGTTATGCACTGTCACACTGCTCAGGTAGCAGCAACAATAACTGCCTTTGAAGCTAAAATAAATCCTGCAACAGGTGCAACAGAGGAAGAAAATCCAAAATTCCTTAAGGTAGGCGATTCCGCAATTGTTAGAATTACACCAGTTAGACCAACATGTATTGAAACATTCGAAGAGTTTCCAGAAATGGGACGATTTGCGTTACGGGATATGGGTTCTACAATAGCAGCTGGTGTAGTTAAAGAAATTACTCAAGAACATAAAGCATGAGTCTATGAAATGCCTCAGCCTGCTCGCGTTAAACTAACAAGCATAAGCCTAAAAAAATTAGTTGCTGTGTGCACTGAAATTATGAATATAGGCCAAAAGACAGGTGTTAAAGTCAAAGGTCCTATCCCACTTCCTGTGAAACGGCTAAATGTTGTTACTAGAAAATCCCCATGTGGTAGCGGCACGGCAACTTATGAAAAATGGGAAATGAAAATACATCGACGAATTATTGATATTAGTGCGGATGATAAAGCAATTCGCCAACTCATGAGATTAAAAATTCCTGATACTGTTTATATCGAATTATCTCTTACGTAGCCAGACTTTTTATTATGGATTTATAGTGTGATGTTATGGTTGATGAATCTAACATTGAAACGAATGATAACGATCCTACCGATAATGTTACAGAAACTGAAAAATTTGATGTTATTTATTCTTGTTTAAGATGTAATACAAAAGTAAGCAGTTCTGAATTAAGTAGACTCCCAGAAATAAAATGCATTTGTGGATTCAGAGTTTTTACCAAAGTAAGGCCACCAATTGTCAAAACTGTAAAAGCGATTTAGAACTATCTATCAATTTTATACGAGTGTTTTTTCTTAAGATGGTCACGCATTTCTGACATACTATGGAAATTTTCGTTACATTCCTTACAATCGTATGGTGAATCCTTGAAATGAGTTATTTCTTGGTGGTGCATAAGATCTTTGTGTTGCGAAAATTTTTTCTGGCATAGTTCACATTGAAATTTTTTAAAGAATATCATTTTCTATCTATCTATCTGTGATTTTTGATTATCCCAACAGTTTTTACATAACTGTCCATTTATTTTCCAATGGTTTTTTGCATTGTATCTGATAAAACCAAGTTTGCTACCACAAATACTACAAAAATCTCTTTTTTTGTTAAAATCCAACTCCTTTTCATCAAAGCATTTTTTGCAAAGCAAGCCTTCCATATCCCATTGTAGCCGTGGTTCCCACAAATCAGTAACTTTGCTTTTTACTCCACAGCTAACACATTTTTTTATTATAGATGCATCATAAGATTCCTGCATTTTATCTAAATAACAATCACTACATAGTGGAGATTTTACACCCCATTCTCTTTTCGCCTTATTTTTATGAGTAATTTGTTTGTTGCAAATGGTACAATTTGCTGGTTTGCGACTAAAAATACCCATATGCATCTTATTTTTTAAAAATATAATATTCTTTGCAGTTAACTTTAATCATAGAAAAATTGATTTTAGAAAATTATACTATTATTAAATTTCGTCTAGGATTTTTTCAACTGCCTGACTAGCGTTTATCATACCACGTTTTTTGGCATATTTTTCAATCAATTTGTATTGTTCTAAATCACAACAGATTGGCATTGTTCTTTTTGTCATATCCAAACATATTTTTTTTAATTAATATCCTTTACTCTTTGAGTATTTCAAAAAGTATTAGATAGGTAACAAAGAATTTCTATTATGAAAAAACGTCAGATCTTAGTAATTGGTAATAATGATAATGGCTGTACGCCAGAATTAGAAAAACTTGCGTATGATGTTGGATCAGAAGTCGCACAATCTAACTCCGTTTTGATAACTGGTGGACTAGGCGGAGTGATGCGTGCAGCATGCCGTGGTGCACAAGAATCTGGCGGTACAACTGTTGGGATAATTCCTCAAGATGATTCATCTCATGCAAACAAATTTTGTGACATAGTAATTCCATCTGGCATGGGTCTAACCCGTGATTTTTTGAATGCACTTTCTGCAGACGGTGTTATAGTTATTGGAGGTGGTTCTGGAACATTATCAGAAATTTGTGCTGCATACATGTACAAGAAACCTATAGTCGCACTAAAAAATTCTGGTGGAATTGCATCAAAATATGCCGACGGATATTTAGACCACAGAAAAAATGTAAAAATTGTTGGTGTTGAAACTCCTCAACAAGCAATAAAATACATTTTAGAACAGATTAACACATAGATAATAAAAGAGGATCAGGTTCATAAAACACACCATGTTTTTTAGATAATTGTTTTAATTCCTCTACAATTTTTTGCATGCCTATTTCTTTTGCAGTATCAAATAATGGTTTTTTCAGTCCAAGTCCTAGGTTTGCAGCCTTTTCAATCTCATTAATATCACTAGCATTGTTTGTGATAAGCCATGCTGCATTATTCAGAATATTTGCAATGATTTGCACAGGATCACATTTTTGGGCCAATTCCTCTGAAAGCGGTATTCTTTCATATTTATCATCAGAATATTTGTAGAAGCCTTCACCACTTTTTTGTCCTAGTTTTTTTTCAGTGAAGAGTTGCTCAATAGTTGTGTGTGGTAAAATCACTTTTTTATCTCTCGCATGCATTTCTATAGTTGCCTTGTGAATAACATCCAATCCTGTAAAGTCAGCCAATTCAAAGATACCCATTGGGAATCCAAGCCTGAATTTTACCGCAGAGTCAATTTCAGTTTGTTGGATTTTTTGTCTTTCCATTACATAGCAGGCTTCGTGAACAAGTGGTATGAAAAGCCTATTCACAATAAACCCTGGCACATCTTTTCTACAGATTACAGGTATCTTGTTAACTGATTTTACAAAATTAATTGTGAGATCAATAACATCTTTTGAAGTTTCATGTCCCGGTATTACTTCAACTAGCTTCATTAGTAGAGGTGGATTGAAAAAGTGTATTCCAATAAATTTATCCGGTCTAGAAATTGTATTTGCAATTTCTGTAATTGGTAATGTACTAGTATTAGATGCAAAAACAATATGATCGTTAGCAGCTTTATCTAACTCTGCATATACTTTTTTTTTGAGATCCATTATCTCTGGAACAGCTTCTATTACTAAATCACTATCACGAACAGCATCATTCAAATCCACTATTGGTTTGATTCTTGAAAATATTCCATTTCGTTGATCTTCTGAAATTTTTTCTTTTGAGACAAGCTTATCCAAACTCCACTTTATTTTCTCCATTGCCTTGTCTAAGAATTGTTGTTCAATATCTCTGAGCACCACATTATAACCGGCCATTGCAGAAACTTGAGCTATTCCGTGACCCATTATTCCAGAACCTAATACAGTAATGTTTTTGATTTCCATACCGTCCAAGAAAATTGATATCCTTTATAATGTGTTTCATGATTACACAAATTATGGGTCTGTTTAGTAAAAAAGGTAAAAGCCAAACAAAATGTGATGTTTGTGATCTTGAATTGCCTAGTACTGAACGGTTAGAACGGCATAAAAAAAAGGCACATGGTAATGTTCCAGAAAAAAAAATAGGTGATTCTGGCGGTAATGTAGGCGAAAGCAGTATGTGGTAGTTTAATTAGTCTAAAAAAATTGGTAGATAATTATGGAGATGAATGATTCAAAAAAACATGCGTTAATGTTTTTATTTACGTTTATTGCCGCTGCTGTGATTATTGGTACACTGATATTCCCGTTTTGGAATCTAATTCGAGAGGATGTTTATGAAGAAGTTGAAATCATAGGAAAATGGTCTACATGGTATGGCACTATGTGCAGTGCGGACACTTCAGATAATATTCCTAAAACAATTGATAACTGTGATAGGGAAATAGGTGATATTGTTACTATAAAATATGGCAAAGACCTTGCATATGCAGAAATTGTTAACCCTTAATGATTTAGTTTATACTTTATTCCTAATTAATTAGAATATGGATTGCATTTTTTGTAAAATTGCTAAAAAGGAAATTCCATCTAAAATAATCACAGAAACCAATAAGTCTATTGCATTTTTAGACGCATTTCCATTATCACGAGGACATACATTGGTAATTCCAAAATGCCATTACGAAAAAGTTCAAGATATGACAGATATGGATAATACTGACTTGTTTAACACTGTGCACAAAATAATTTCTAAAGTGGATAAACTTACAGGCGCCACACTATTAGCAATACATAACGGTAAAGACAGCGGACAAGAAATACCACACGTTCACGTCCATTTAATACCACGGCAGTCATCTGATCAAGCTGGTCCTGTACATAGTATGTTTAAGGATAGACCAAAACTCTCCGATGAAGAATTAGATGAATTGTATGCTAAAATAAAGAGCAGTTAATTAGCGCGGATAGATTTTTCTTCCAGATTTTTTCTCGTTGACTTGAATTGCCTTTGTGGGACATGTTTCAGCAGCATCCATTATTTTTCCCTCTGATGCGCCATGTTGGTTATGAACTTGTGATTTGGGATTCATCATGATATTTTTATCAACAACAAAGACATTTGGTGCAATAGTTTCACAACTGCAACAACCAATGCATAAACTCTTGTCTACGTCTACGTCTAAATCATGTTCAAATACATTTGCTTGATTACCCTGGTAATTCTTTTTGGGTTTTGGATTAACATTTTTTTGACTTTCGTCCCAAAACGCTTTTCCAAGGTCATTCTTTTCAGATTTTTTCTTGGTTCTAACTTCGTAATCATCCCAAAATGATTTTTCGTATTGTCTCCAAAAATTTTCATCCATTTCAAAATCTTTTGTAAATCTGCTCCAATCTTCCTCTGGATTATGTTGACGATCATTATAACTTGACTTTTTTTGTGTTGATTTATTTCTATCATTATAATTTTTTAGCCTGTTTTGACCTTTTAAGAAATGATATGCTTCTAATACATTCTTGAATCTTCTACCATCTTTTTCATTCTTATTTCTGTCTGGATGTAATTTTAACGACAATTTTCGATATGCGTATTTAATATCGTCAAATGTGGCATCTGAACTCAGCATTAAAATTTGCGTTGCTTCGGTTCTATTCATACTATCTTAATTCATTAATATTTTAAAAAGAATTCCAGAGATTTCAAGGTATTTTAGAAATAACTTTTGATCTGAGATCTGATTCGTACCACACTGTCTTTGGTTTCCTATTCTTTTTTGAATAAAAATTCACGGCTAAATGTGAAAAAACTGAATTTTTTCTGATTGAACCATGAGTATGTAGTATTTTTGGTGGAATGTAAACTACATCACCATTACTCAATTTAATCATTTTAGTTTTTGAGATTTTGAATTTTGAAATACCACTACCGATTTTTTTATAATAAACTAGACTACCGTTACCCTTAGTTACAATAAGCAGTTGGCCACCAGTATGAAAATGAAGTTTGGTTCTAGATGATTTTTTAAATATTACATGATACATATCATGCTCATTTGGTTTTGTAATACCTGAGATTTCATGAAGTTCTACTGGGCCAGTAAAGTAGTCTGTTTTTACTTTTTTGACTGGTGAGGATAAAATATTACTTTTTTTCAACTGTTATTAATAATAAATACATTAATCATAAAAAACTATACCATATAACAGAGTGATAGTGGATTGAGCAACACGGAATACAAAATTAAAACAGTGGTCTTACGACCCATATTAGACCCAGATGATGCACAACAAATTGTTGAAAATAGAAAAACATCACTTTTTAGAAGCATGCTACAAAAACCTAAAAAAACTGATGTACATATCCATTCGTTAAAACTATCATACGAAGCATTTTTAATTTTATCAGGAAAGTATAATGCAAATTTTTACCGTAAGACTGTTCATACAATTAATGTTGAGCCCATCGTTAGAGAAATAATTGTTGGTGATAATGTATTCCCAATTAAGAAACGAAGGTTCCTGACGAAAAGAAAAAACCAAATTGATTTGGAGTTAGAGGAGCATGCATATATTGATGATGAACAGGAGATTGCATTTGATCATCACGGCAAGGAAATCAAAATGCCATACAAAATGAGTTCAAGACTAATTGAGAGTTATCCAAGACGTACATTAGAAAAAACAAAAGATAATGTAAAAAAACCTGAAATTACTTATGATGCCGCAGTAGCAAGGCTAACATCGAAATTAAAGAAGTCCGTTTCAATTGGAAGGCGTAATCTGGAGGAGAAAGTTACAATAAATGAAATAATTGAATTGTATGTACCAATTTATGAGGCAAGATTAATTGGTCCTAAAAAAAATGTGCGTCTCATGCGAATAGACAGTATAAGAAAAAAAGTATTGTAATATTACTTGATAAGTTTCATAAACTTCGGTTCATCCTGTAACGAATCAAAAAATTCATCTTCAATGGCCCATTTTTTGATTGTTTTTCGATCTTTTTTGGCTGCTTGTTCTAATAGATATAATGCCTTATCTACATTAGAGATAGCAGCGTTACTTCGTGCCATTGCATAGAGTACGCTGACGTTATAATTGTAAATCTGTAATAATTTATCAAAAATTTCTAATGCTCTTTCATGTTTTCCTAACTCTGCTAATTCCATTCCCTTATGAAAAAACGCATCCATATGTTTTGGATGTTTTCGATAAATGTTCTCAAAACAGTTTAAGGCTTCTTCATGTTTTTTCATCTTTCCTAACACAATACCTCTATAAAATGCTGTATTCACATTTCCTGAATCACATTTTAATGCTTCATCCAAATTTTGTATCGCCTCTTCATGTTGTAACAACTTGTCGTAAAGTACTCCCTTATTGTAATGTGCTGCTGCATATTTTGGGTCTATTTCTATGGCTTTATTATAATATTCTAACGCATCATTGGTATTACCTAGCTCCGCGAGTGCAATACCTCTGTTATTAATTGCTGCAACATATTTTGGATTAATCTCAAGCGCTTTGTCAAAACAAGTAATTGCATCTTGATATTTCTTTAATTGATTTAATGCAAGACCCTGATTATACAATGCATCAGTATTTTTTGGATCTCGCTTTACAATCTTTTTGAAAAGTGGAATTGCAGACTTTGGTTGTCTTTTCTCCATAAATGACATTGCTTGATAAAGTAAATCTTCAGTTTTTTCTTTGCTAGCAAAAAATATCATAAGGATCAGTGAATGTTATGTTAATTTATTTTTTAAACTTTGTAAGAAATTCATCCGTAGATTTTGACATGGTTTTGATATCAAATTTTGTATGAGCATCTGAAAATGCACCTAATTTTCCTGGCAAAAAGAATATCCCATCATTTGCAATCATATGAAAATGATAATCATGTAATTTTTTTGTATTACATTTCGCTGCATCAGTTGCATTATTAATTTCATATATTGAATCACTCAAAAAGTGTGTTAAAAATAATGAACCGATTCCAGTTGTAATTACACTTCCGCCAAATTTTTTGTCAAGCATTTTTCTAGTTTCAATTCCAAAACTGTTTAATTTGTTATAAAGTAAATTACCTTTATTTTTGATTATAGTAAGCATTGAATTACCAGCTATCATTGTAAGAGGATTTGCAGAAAATGTTCCACCACCAATATATGCACGATCTGTTTTTGAGAATATAGTTGTACTTGCATATTTCATTAATTCATTTTTGCCACAAATAACGCCAATCGGAAATCCACCGCCAACTATTTTTCCAAGAGTTACCAAATCAGGGTCAAGTTTCATCGTATTGTAAAGACAGCCAAATCTGAATCTAAAACCAGTAACTATTTCATCTAGAATGAATAATGTGTTATTTTTATGGCAAAATTCCTGTATACCCAACAAGTATTCCTTTGTAGCAGGAATACATCCACCGCCACCAAGAACTGGTTCAATAATAACTGCTGCCAAATCATTTTTTTTTGATTTTAAAATTTTGATCGAGTTTTCTAAATCATTATATGGCAATGATATAATGTGTTTCTCATCAGTTAGACCACTACTCTCAGACTTACGGAATGGCCAATTCACTGTTTTAAGTAAATCTGTAGTATAACCGTGCCATCCACCATCAATCTTAGCAATTGTTTTTCTTTTCGTTATTGTTCTGGCAAGTCTAACAGCATACATTGTAGCCTCTGTTCCAGTTGATGCATATCTAATTTTTTCAGCAACGGGAACAGCTTTTGAAATCTTTTCTGACAGTTCAATTGAATTTTTATTTAACGTTCCATACATCCAGTCATAATTCAATTGTTTTTTTATTTGATTAGCTATTTTTTTTGGGGCATGTCCTAAAATTAGACTCCAATGACCCATCCAATAATCAACATATTTGTTTGAATCAATATCAATCAGGAATTTACTATTTGCTGATTTAGTCACAAATGGATATGGTTCAAAGAACCGAATATTATGGTGTACACCATTCACATGGTATTTTTTAGATTTTTCAAAAAGTCTAGCTGATTTTCTAGTTTTTAACTTGTAAATTTTTATGGCATCATTCATTCTTAATCACCCTTTTATATTGAATATATTATTGATCGGAAATCTATGTGTTTTCTGTTTAATTTTTGTACAGTTTATAAGGACATTTTGTACCAAGGTTTTCGCATACGTAACATCAAGTGCGGCGCTTGTAATGAAGTATGGCAGTGAGCCATTTTATGATTTACAGGCCTCCAGTTGCGCATACAAAATGTAGATTTGACCAAATGATCAAATCTGAAATGTGAAGATTATGTGCATTCCGTTAATTCCAATAATAATATACTTCTAAGATTCAGAATCCGGTTGATCCTGCCGGACCTGACTGCTATCGGATTGATACTAAGCCATGCGAGTCTTTGTAGTAATACAAGGCAGACGGCTCAGTAACACGTAGTCAACCTACCCTATGGACGAGAATAATCTCGGGAAACGTGGGATCCTCTAGAGTCGACCTGCA